>ERZ779888.1252-NODE-1252-length-26088-cov-4.386625_pt1 | contig 26088 bp, 23 predicted proteins | sample MGYA00511245_ERZ779888 | MGnify/ENA primary metagenome ERZ779888 (study PRJEB29588, sample SAMEA2155255) | human gut metagenome | biome: human gut; feature: human-associated habitat; material: faeces | place: Denmark | collected 2008/2010 ...
CCCCCAAGGGGAAGCCTTTCTTCATATTAAAAGCAGTCACCCCTTGTCGTGCGATGTATCTATAAAAGTAATACACCTATTGCGATATAGGGATGCAACGTCCCACGTTGCTGTCGTGCGATGTATCTATAAATGTAATATACCTATTGCGTAATGAGATGCAACGCTCGGCGTTGCCGTAATGGGATGCAACGTCCCACGTTGCCGTCCCACGTTGCCGCTCGGCGTTGCTATTTTAAGAGTTTCAGAGCGTTATTAAGCGTGAGAGAGCGGTCGAGATAGAAGAGTTTTTCCGTGGTTTCGTCGGGGATAAGGGTTTCGGTTTTGCCGTTTATCAGGGTTAGTTTGCAGTTGAAACCGTTTTTGGAAAGAAAGCGCACGAGTTCGGCGAGCGTGGTTTTGCCGTTTACGCATATATTTTTCCGTTCGTAGACGGTTTTCGTTATTCCGGTTGCGGAAAAAATGAGTTTGTATTTTTCTTTCGGCGCGTCGAAAACGTTTGACCATAGGATTACGATTGCGGAAAAAATCAACGTAAAACCGTATCCTAAACACAGCATAACAACGCCCGTAATAAACGCCGCGGCGGACAGAACGAAGCCGATAATGCGGCTTATTTTAAGCGTGCGGAGTTTGTTTTTCGTTAAGGCAAGGCAAATTCTACCGCCGTCGAACGGAAAAACGGGCAAAAGATTAAACGCCGCAAGAGCGAAGTTTGCGGTAAAAATCGTTTTCGTAAAGTTATAAAACGATGGAAAAAACCACCATAAAGCGGCGAGAAACAGACAAAAAAGCGCGTTTACGGCAGGTCCTGCCACGGTTACGGCAAATTCGTCGAATTCGGGCAGTCCGTCGTCGTAAGCCATAGTCGCGCCGAACGGCGAAAGCGTTATTTTTTCCGGGGAGAAACCGCGCCGCAAAGCGACGAAATAATGTCCGAGTTCGTGAACGATAAGCGCAACCGCCGCTCCGAGCAGAGTTCTATATCCGCAAACCAACCCGGCAAAAACCGCAATCAAGGCAAAACACGGCGAAAAACGTATTTTTCTCACGGCATATTTTATGAAAAAGTCTTTCCGATAATGCAAAATATATCGGTTTTATGTAAAAGCAAGCGTTTTTTTCGCTTGCTTTTTGCGATTTTGCGTCGCTTAGTTTACCTGTCGAGCATTCTGCCTGCTTCGAAGTAATAACTGAGTTTGCTCGGCCGTTTCGGCATAAAAGCGGAAGTAAGGCAATAAAGGACTACGCTCAGTCCGCCTGCGACTATCGCTTGCGAGTACGCCGCGTCAAGGACAACGGGCCGGCCTATCTGCGTAAGCAGCGTAGCGACAAAGACGGACAAAACGCTTGCAATGAAGCCGTATTTTGCGTTTCTCGTCGCAACGAACGCAAGAAAACCTATCATTAAAGCATAGTAGTAGTTTACGCTTGACCATAATTCCGAGCCGTAGTACGCAGACAATCTCGTCGCGCCGTAAAGAAGACCGGAAAGTACTATCGTGATAAGCAGACACGCGATACGGTTTTTAATCGAACCGCGGAAAAGCCAAAGGGAAAAGGTGACGACGAAAAGAAGAGCCGTACCTAAACTAAACGAGAAGTTTCCCCATTGTATTACGGGTATAAAGTTAAGTCCGACGACGGCGGCGAATACGAGAACGAGCGCGATTACGGGTACGCCGAAGTCCTTGACCGCACTGTTTCCTATACCGATAAGCGCCATTACGCCGAGTATTACGAGTATGATTGAACCTACCATTTTTAATTTTCTCCTTAACGCTAGAATGAAAAATAATGCAAAAATTATTCGTAAGAACGCAAAAACAGTGTAAACGCAGGACAAAGCCCCGTAAAAAAAGCGTTTTTGCTTAACTTTTACTTTACAAAGATTTTTTCCGCCCTTATAATTAAAAGTAAAATAAAAAGTAACTCAAAGGAGTATGTTAATGGCAAAAATCACTATCAGAGAAGAACGCTGTAAAGGTTGCGGCTTGTGCGTTTTGTCTTGCCCGAAAAAACTTTTGTCCATTTCGGGGACGAGCAACAAAAACGGTTACTTCGTCGTAAAAATCGACGATCAGAACGCTTGCGTGGGTTGTGCTTCGTGCGCCGTAATGTGTCCCGACTGCGTTATTACGGTTGAGAGATAACCATAGGAAGGAGAAAAGACGATGAAACAGTTAATGAAAGGTAACGAGGCAATCGCAGAAGCGGCTATCCGCGGCGGTTGCAGAGCGTTTTTCGGCTATCCGATAACGCCCCAAAACGAAATTCCCGAATATATGAGTTGGAGATTGTTCGAAGTCGGCGGAACGTTCGTTCAGGCAGAAAGCGAAGTCGCTTCGATAAATATGCTGTACGGCGCGTGCGGCGCGGGCGCGAGAGCAATGACCAGTTCGTCCAGCCCCGGCATAAGCCTTATGCAGGAAGGTATAAGTTATATCTGCTGCGCTCAGGTACCGTGCGTAATAGTCAATATGGTTCGCGGAGGCCCGGGACTCGGCGGTATCCAACCCGCTCAGGGCGACTACTTCCAGGCGACCAAAGGCGGCGGACACGGCGATTATCATATGATCGTCTACGGACCCAACAGCGTGCAGGAATGCGTAAACATTATGTACGACGCTTTCGATACGGCGGATAAATACAGAGTTCCCGTAATGATACTCGGCGACGGTATGCTCGGACAGATTATGGAACCGGTAGAACTTCCCGAAATGAAAGACCTGTCGAGCCTGCCGAAAAAAGACTGGGCGACCGACGGCACGGGCAAAGACGATCACAGAAGAATAATAAATTCCTTGTTAATCAACCCGGACGATCTCGAAGCGCATAACAACTATATGACCACCGTCTACGAAGAAATCGCCAAGAACGAAACGAAGTTCGAAGAGTATCTTACGGACGACGCGGAAATCGTTCTCACCGCTTACGGCACCGTAGCGAGAATAGCGAAAAGCGCGGTAAACATTTTGAGAGAACAAGGCAAAAAAGTCGGTTTGATACGCCCGATTACGCTGTTTCCGTTCCCCGAAAAGGCATATAAGCGTCTTGCCGAGCAGGACAGCGTAAAGAAGTTCGTTTGCATAGAACTCAGCGTAGGACAAATGATAGAAGACGTAAAACTGTCGGTAGAAGGCAAAAAGCCGGTAGAGTTTTACGGAAGAAACGGCGGCAACGTAATGTCCCCCGAAGACATCGTTGCGTTCGTCAATAAGGAGGCGTAATATGGCGGTTGTATTTGAAAAAACGAAAATGCTCACCGACGTGCCGTTGCACTATTGCCCAGGTTGTACCCACGGCATAGCGCACAGACTCGTAGCGGAAGTACTGGAAGAAATCGGAGCGGAAGGACACGTCGTAGGCGTTGCGCCCGTAGGCTGCGCGGTGTTTGCGTATAACTATTTTAACTGCGATATGCAGGAAGCCGCTCACGGCAGAGCCCCGGCGGTCGCTACGGGTATAAAGAGAGTTTTGCCCGACAATATTGTTTTTGCATATCAGGGCGACGGCGACCTTGCGAGTATCGGTATGGCGGAAATCGTCCACGCCGCGGCGAGAGGAGAAAAAATCACCGTAATATTCATTAACAACACGATTTACGGTATGACCGGCGGACAAATGGCGCCCACGACCCTTATCGGCGAAAAAGCGACGACCTGTATCTACGGAAGAGACGCCGAAAAGAACGGCAATCCCATAAAGATGTGCGAACTTTTAGCGACGCTTACCGGACCGAGTTATATCGAAAGAGTCGCGTTGTTTGACGCACCCCACGTAAGAAACGCAAAAAAAGCGATAAAAAAAGCGTTTATGCACCAAAAAGAAGGCAAAGGATTCAGTTTTATCGAAATTCTGTCGTCCTGCCCGACAAACTGGGGTATGTCGCCCGAACAAGCGATCGACTTCGTTAAAAACGATATGCAGTCGTTCTATCCCCTGGGCGTATTCAAGGAGGTAAACGAATAATGGAAAACAAAATAATAATCGCAGGTTTCGGCGGACAGGGAGTTCAATCTCTCGGTATGTTTATCGCATACGCGTCCATTCACGACGGAAAAGAAGTCACGTTTTTGCCGTCCTACGGACCGGAAATGCGCGGCGGCACGAGTAACTGCAGCGTAGTCGTAAGCGACAAACCCGTCGCAAGCCCGATAATCGCCGTGCCCGATATGCTTATCGCTATGAACAAACCCAGCCTTGCAAAGTTCGAAAACAAAGTAAAACCGGGCGGAACGATTATCGTAAACAGTTCTCTCATCGACGCAAAAGTGCAAAGAACGGACGTAAAAGCGGTGTACATTAATGCCAACGACCTTGCCGTCGAAGCAGGCAACGTCCGCACCGCAAATATAGTCGTTTTGGGAGCGTATACCAAAATGAGCGGCGACTTCACCCCCGAAGTAATGAAAGCGGTAATCGAAAAGAAATTTGCCAAAAAACCTAAGGTTATACCGGCAAACATTAAAGCGTTCGAACTCGGCTATAACCTCGAATAATCGAGAAATCGAAAAACCGAAACAAAAAGAAACCGCACCGTGAGTGCGGTTTTTCCTTTTTTCATAAAGAAAAGACCAACGAAAACCCGTTAGTCTTTTCGGTTAAATCAAACACTTTCGCGCTGACGATATACTTCGGCAGGATACCCTTCGGGCACCATTCTTCGAACTGCGCTCTCGTTAAATCCCAAATAACGTTGTTACCGGAAAGCGAATTTTTATTGTAATTCCATTTATTTCCCCAACCCGAAGTCGGTTTCTCCGCCGCTTCGCAATAAATCTGCGAGTTGTTCGGTCCTAACGCATAGTTGCCGACGAAGGCTACTGATTTCGGAACGTAAACCAAGCCTACGTTAGTATTGTAGAACGCATATTCCATAATTTCGGTCAATCCGTCCGGCAGGTATAATCTTATAATATTCTTGCAATTTGCAAAAGCGTATTTTCCGATCTCGGTCAAACCTTCGGGTAAGGTCACTTCGGTGATACGATTGTAACCATAGAACGTATAACTTTCGATTCTAGTAATTCCTTCGGGAATAACGATTTCACCGCTGAAATTCTTATTGCCGATATAAATTTCGAAGGGTCTTTTTTCTCTCAGTACGTTTCCCGGGTCGGCGGCGTTAAGCATCAGCGATCCTAACCCTTCGATTTTGCACCAGTCCGATATAGTGCCGTTGAAATAAAAGTTTTTCAGCGCCGTGCAGTCAAGGAAAGCGTTCGGACCGATAGAACTAAGACTTTCGCCGAAAACGAAATTCTTGATTTCCGTGCAACCGTTAAACGCGTCGTCCGCTATACTCGTTACGGCGTGTTCGCCGTTCGTTCCGTCGTCGTATTTTTCCGCAATTTCAAACACGGTACAGGATTTGTTTCGTCCCGATACGGCGTAAGTTTGCGTTTCTTCGTTATATTGATAATAAACGGATTCCGTCCGATAACCGCATACGCTGCAGGTTTCGCCGTCGATATTATGTGCGGTTTTGGGAATTAAACGAATATAGTCCCTTAAAGAGCAACGAGAGCAATACTTGGATTCAACGCCGTTGTTGTCGCAAGTCGCTTTTTCGTCGACAGTATAACCGTTACTGAAATCGTGACCGAGCGGATACAACGCTTCGAAGGAAGAAAAACCGCAGCGAGAACACGTCGCGTAGTCCGCCCAACCGGCTTCCGTGCAAGTCGGCGCTTGTCCGCTCGTGCCGAGAATTTGAACCGTATAAAGCCTTCCCCTGTTGTAGAGAAAATAGGCAAATCGCAACTCCATAAAAAGTAATTACTTTTGTCGTGCGATGTACCTATACAAGTAACACACTCATTGCGTAATGAGATGCAACGCTCGGCGTTGCCGTAAAGGGATGCAACGTCCCACGTTGCCCCTCATCAGTAACTACTGTGACAGCGTTCCCCCCAAGGGGAAGCCATTCTTTATATTAAAAGCAGTTATCCCTTGTCGTGCGATGAACTCATACAAGTAATACACTTATTGCGATATAGGGATGCAACGTCCCACGTTGCCGGCGGATAACGGGGTTGCTTGCAATTGTAAGAGAGATATGGTACAATATGGTAAAACCGAAAACGGAGAAAGTATATGACAGACAATAAATACGTACTTGATTTTGTGGAGAAATACCGCGCGTTGTTCAATCCCGACGAAGTCGTTTGGGTAGACGGGAGCAAAGAACAGCACAGAATGCTTACCTGCGAGGCGATAGCGACGGGGGAAGTTATTAAGTTAAGCAATTCCCTTATGCCCGGGTGCTTGTATCACAGAACGGACCCGGACGACGTGGCGAGAGTGGAAGACAGAACGTTTATTTGCACTTCGGACAAACGCGACGCAGGAATAACCAACAACTGGATGGATCCGAAAGAGGCGTACGAAAAACTCGACGCAATCGCAAAGGATTCGATGAAAGGGCGTACGATGTACGTTATACCGTTTTCTATGGCGAAAATCGGTTCGCCGTTTGCTAAATACGGTATAGAACTTACCGACAGTTTGTACGTCGTTCTTAATATGGCGATAATGACGAGAGTTACCGAAAAGGTTTACGAGCGTATCGACGGCGATAATTTCGTTAAAGGCGTGCATTGCACGGTTAATCTCGATCCGCAAAACCGTTATATCTGTCAGTTCCCCGAAGACAACGTCATCTATTCGCTTAACAGCGGATACGGCGGCAACGTCCTGTTAGGGAAAAAATGTTTTGCGCTTCGCATAGCGAGTTATCAGGGTTGGAAAGAAGGCTGGCTTGCCGAACATATGCTTATACTCGGAGTGGAAAAACCGAACGGCGAAACGAAATACGTTTGCGCGGCGTTTCCGTCGGCTTGCGGAAAAACCAATCTCGCAATGCTTATTCCGCCCGAAACGTACCGCAACAAAGGTTACAAAATCTGGACGGTGGGCGACGATATAGCCTGGCTCAGAAAGAAAAACGGCACGTTTTATGCGGTTAACCCCGAAAACGGCTTTTTCGGAGTCGCGCCCGGTACGAACGCTCAGTCCAACCCCAACGCCCTTGCGACTATGCGCAGAAACACTATTTTTACCAACGTTTGTTTCAACCCGAAAAACAACACCGTCTGGTGGGAAGGAAGTAAAATCGAAGCGCCGAAAAAAGCCCTTGACTGGCAAGGCAGACCGTGGCACGAAAATATGCGCGACGAAAACGGCAACCCCGTAAAAGGAGCGCACCCCAACAGTCGCTTTACCGCCCCGGCAAAGAACTGCCCGTGCCTTAGTCCCGAATTCGACAACGGCAGGGGAGTACCGATAAGCGCGATTATCTTCGGCGGAAGACGCGCTAAAGTCGATCCGCTCGTGTACGAAGCGAGAGACTGGGACCACGGCGTTTTCGTAGGGGCGACTATGGCAAGCGAAACCACCGCGGCGGCTGCCGGTAAAGTCGGCGTAGTGCGCAGAGATCCTATGGCAATCCTGCCGTTCTGCGGCTACAATATGTGCGATTATTTCGCTCACTGGCTGAAAATGGGCGTAAGAATGTCCAACGCCCCGAAGATTTTCCACGTCAACTGGTTCCGTACGGACGCAAACGGCAATTATATCTGGCCGGGGTTCGGCGATAATATGAGAGTACTCGACTGGATTATCCGTCGCTGCGACGGCGAAGTCGACGCAGTGGAAACGCCCGTCGGTCTTATGCCGAAAAAAGAAGATATCAATATCGACGGAATGGACGCGTTTAACGACGTTAAACTCGAAGAAGTCCTTGACCTGGATCTATCTGCCTGGAAGAAAGAAGCGGAAAGCATAAGCGAATTCTTCGACAAGTTCGGCGACGAACTGCCCGAAAAACTCGCAAAACAACTCAGAATACTGAAACACAATTTAAGGAACGAAAACAAGTAAAAATGAAAATCGTAGTTATCGGTTGCGATAAAATCGGATCCGCCATCGTCGAACATCTTATCAGCGAAGAACACGACGTTTGCGTCATCGATATCGAAGCGTCGAGAGTAAAACGCGCGTACGACAAGTACGAAATTACCGGCGTTGTCGGCAACGGCGCGTCCTACGACGTGCAGAAGAAAGCGGGCGTGGGCAAAGCGGATCTCGTGATCGCAAGCACCAACGTGGACGAAGTAAACATTCTTTGCTGTATGGTCGCAAAAGACCTGGGCGCAGAACATACCGTCATCATCAACAACAACGAAAAGTATTACGAACAAATCGAACACCTCAGAGACAGGTTCAACATAAACCTGTCCATAAGCCCGGAAAAAGAAGCGGCGGCGGAAGTCGCGCGTATGCTTCGTTTTCCGTCTGCTTTGCAGGTAGAACTTTTCGCCGACAGCAAGATGGAACTTATCGACGTTTTCCTGCCCGACGACAGCCCGTTTATCGGACAAACCATAGCGGCGGGACACGGCAAAAGTTATCCCGACGTGCAGATATGCGCGGTAAAACGCGACGGCGAAATAATCATTCCGTCGGGCAATCTCTTACTCGAAAAAGGCGACCGCCTGAGCGTTGCGTCCACCGTCACGGGCGTGGTAAAATACCTTAAAAGCACCGGACTGTATCAGACGAGAGTAAAACGCGTCCTTATCATCGGCGGCGGCAATCAGTCGTACTATCTCGCCAAGCAGATTCTTGCCGCGGGAATGCTGGTCACCATTATCGAAAGCGATAGGGAAAGGTGCCGATACCTTAGCGAAGAGTTACCCCAAGCGATAATTATTAACGGCAGCGACAACGATTACGAACTTATGCGCAACGAGGGAATCGCGACTTGCGACGCGTTCGTTTCGTTCACCCCCAACAACGAAAGAAACATTATCGCCGCGCTTTACGCGATGAATAAAAACGTGCCGAAAGTAATAGTTTCCATCGACGAATATAATCTGTTCAGCGTGGTCGGAGAACTCGACATCGGCAGCGTGGTTTCGCCCAACGTGCTTACCGCGACAAGAGTTTTGCATTTCGTCAAAGGTCTTCAGTCGGCGCGCGACTTAGGATCGAGATTAAACGCCATCTATACGCTCGGCGGCAGCGACGCGTTCGTACTCGAATACGACGTAAACGAAATGTTTGCCGCGCACGATATACCCCTTAAAAATTTAAGACTGAAACCGGACACCGTTATCGCAATGATAATCAGAAAAGGAAAAACCATAATTCCGAGAGGCAACGATTATATTGCCGAAGGGGATAAGGTCGTCGTAGTAACCAAACAAAAAGGTCTTGACGGAATAAACGAGGTGCTCGAATAAGATGAACGTAAGATACACTGTCTTTTTTACGGGCAGAATATTAAAAACCGTTGCGTTTTTGTTCCTTTTCCCGTCGCTTATTGCGATTATTTACGGCGAGTATAACAATCTCGTTGCGTTTTTACCGCTCGGAGCGGGCGTGTTCCTTCTCGGAATGGTGTGTTCGCTGAAAGAGCCGAAAAACAAACGTTTGTCCGCAAGCGAAGGGTTTATCATAGTCGCCCTCAGTTGGCTTACTTTGTCGCTCGTCGTAGCCGCGTCGTACAGAATTACCGGCGAGATAGGCGATTTCGTAAACTGCTTTTTCGAGGCGACGTCAGGGTTTACCACCACCGGAGCAAGCGTAGTAAGCGACGTGGAAACGTTGAGCAAAAGCGTAAACGCCCTGCGCCTGTTTACCCACTGGGTCGGCGGTATGGGAATACTCGTACTCGTTCTGGCGATTGTTCCTAAAAATCAGGACGCAACGACGATGAACATTTTCAAGGCGGAAGTGCCGGGGCACAGCGTGGAAAAATTCACGAGCAAACTCGCCGTTACCGCCAAAATCCTTTACCTTATATATACGGGTATGACCGTCGTTCTCGCAATAAGTTTTATGATAGCGAAAATGCCGGTGTTCGACAGCGTGGTTCACGCAATGAGCATTGCCGGCACGGGCGGTTTTTCCGTTAAAAACGGCAGTATCGGCGCATATAACAGCCTTGCGATAGAAATTATCGCAACGGTGGGTATGTTTGCTTTCGGTATAAATATGAACATCTTTTACCTTATACTGATAGGTAAATTCACTACGGCAATAAAGAGCGAAGAACTCCGCGTGTACGTGACGTTATTTGTTGTGTCAATGCTTATAACGGCGACCGTGCTGACGACGAACGGCGATTATTCGTCTTTCGGCGAGGCGGTAAGATATACGTCGTTTCAGACCGCGGCGATTATGTCTACGACGGGAATGTACGTAGTAGATTTTTCTCTATGGCCCATAGTGTGCCAATCGATAGTATTTATTCTGATGTTTATAGGCGGATCGTCCGGTTCGACGGCAGGCGGACTGAAGTTGTCGAGAATAATGATTGCGTCCAAGTATATACGTAATCAATACGATAATTCTGCCAGGCCGAACAGAGTAAAAACGATAAAACTCGAAGGTGAAAGGCTGGATAATCAGACCGTTACCGCGACTATGGCGTTTTTCGGGTTATATATAGTCGTGATGCTCGTATCGCTTGTTTTGGTAGCCCTTTTTGACGGTATAGGCTCAAACGACAATACAACGTTTATAGAAAAGCTGACAGCGGTAGTCACGAGTTTAAGTAACGTCGGGCCGGGGTTTGGAAAACTTGCTACCGGGAGTTATGACGGGTTCAGCGCGGCGAGCAAAATAGTGCTTTCTTTCGATATGCTTGCCGGAAGACTGGAAATACTCCCGATGCTTTTCCTTTTTAATCCGAAAACCTGGATAAACAAGTAGATATTCGTCTTCGGTTTCCGCTTGATTTAAGGCAAAACCGAAGAACGATTTTTTTGCTAAAAAAATTGAAAAACAACATTTTTTTGCTTGCTAAAAGCATTGAAGTGTGGTAAATTATTAAATAACCGCATAGAAAGGGTAGATAAGTGCGTTTTGCCACCCCGAGCAGCGAGTCTTCAAAAGGAGGTTATGTTTTTATGTACGCAATTATTGTTTCCGGCGGAAAGCAGTACAAAGTCGAAGAGAACTCGGTAATCAAAGTCGAGTTGCTTAAAGGCGAAGCGGGCGATACCGTTAAGTTCGACGTTCTTATGCTCAACAAAGACGGAAGTGTCGTAGCGGGCAAAGAAGCGGAAGGCGCTTACGCCGAAGCCGTAGTCGTTAAGAACGGCAAAGGTCCGAAAATCGACATTTTCAAATATAAGTCGAAGAAGAACGAACGTAAACGTCAAGGTCATCGTCAACCGTATTCCGAAGTTAAGATCACCAAAATCGTTGGCTAATTGACTTCTGTATCGATGATTAAGATTTTAGTAGAATATCGGAACGACGATATATCGAGAGTGACGGCGAAAGGTCACGCGGGCTACGCAAAATACGGCAAAGACGTCGTATGCAGTGCGGTCAGCGCGATAATTCAAACCGCGCTTATAGCGATTATCGATATTTCCGACGCTCCCGTCAGGTACGAAAAAAGCGACGACGGATTTTTGCGTTTTGAAGTTCCCGAGCCGAAGAGCGAAGAAGAACGGATAAAACAGCAAGCCGTATTGCGCGCAATGGTACTGGGCGTAAGCGACGTTGAGAAAGGGTATAAGCCCTATGTGAAAATGGAGGTAAACCGACAATGTTTATGAATATCCAACTGTTCGCCCATAAGAAAGGTATGGGTAGTACCAGAAACGGTCGTGACAGCGAAGCAAAAAGACTCGGACCTAAGAAAAGCGACGGACAACATTGCCTCGCGGGAAACATTCTCGTTCGTCAAAGAGGAACGAAATTCCACGCAGGTAAGAACGTAGGTATCGGCAGCGACGATACTTTGTACGCGCTCATCGACGGCGTAGTCAGATTTGAAGAAGCAGGCACCAGACTGAACAGATATAAACAAGTAAGCGTAATCGAAAAAGCGTAAGCAAAATAAGACGGTTTTATCGGACCGGTTTATACGGTTCGATAAACTTATTTAATTAAATTTGAATTACGAATATTACGGCAAAGACGAAATAAGAATTTATTCCATCGACGAATTCGACCCGAAACACGTTTTCGATTGCGGACAGGTGTTCAGGTACCGAAACGACGGGGATTGTCATACGATAATAAGCAAAGATAAAATTTGCCTATTGCAAAAGACGGACTCGTGTGTTATAATGAAAACCGAGGACAGGGAGTATTTCCGTAAATACTTCGTTCTCGATACCGATTACGGCGAAATTAAGCGCGAGTTACTTCGGTTCGACGGGCTTAAAGAAGCGGTCGGGTTCGGTAAAGGAATAAGAATATTAAAGCAAGACCCGTTTGAAACGATAATATCTTTTATCGTATCGGCAAACAACAATATTCCGAGAATAAAAGGGATATTAGAACGGGTTTGCGTTGCGCTCGGAGAAAAGAAAGACGGTTTTTACGCGTTTCCCACGCCGGAAAGAATGGCTGAGGCGGACGCGGCACTGTATAAATCCGTCGGAGCCGGGTACAGAGCGGAGTATCTTGCGGAGACGAGCAAAAAACTTGTCGGGTTCGATTACGGGATTATCGAAAAATCGAGCACCGACGAAGCGAGAAAGATATTGACGTCGTTTAAGGGCGTGGGCAACAAGGTAGCGGATTGCATATTGCTGTTTGCTTTCGGAAAAACCGACTTGTTCCCGATGGATACCTGGACGAAGAAGATATACCGCATTTTGGGTTTTCCGGAAGAAAACGATCCCAAAAAGATGGCGGAGCGACTCGTCGATCGGTTCGGCGCGCTTGCCGGTTACGCACAGCAATATCTGTACTATTATTACAGAGAAAAATAAAAAAACGTACTATGTTAGGAGGACACAATGAATAAGCCGAAAATTGCTTTACTTATCGACCTTGCGAGCCTTAAAGTATCCTGCAACGGATTCAAACAACTGCTCGCCGAGATTGAAGAAAAATACGAAGTATCTTTCGTAAAGTTTTATAGTTACGTAGCGAAACGTAACCGTGACTTTAACGAATTTATCGCCGCTAAGGGATACGACGCAGTTACGCCCGTAGCGAGCCGCAGAAGAAACAAACTCGATTCTCGTCAGATTATCGACGGAACGAAACTCGGTATTTACAGCACGGTTGCCGCCGTAGGTTTTGCCGTAGGCGAAGGAGATATTCTTCCGATCATCAGCGAACTCAAACAGACCGGCAAAGACGTCGTAGAAATCGCGGTTGAAGAAGGTGCGTATTCCGACGCGTTCAGTTCTTTCATCGCAGTAGATCCTTCCTATCTCAGAGAAGGTTATGCCGCTCCCACCAAGAAGAGAGAAAAGAAAGCGCCTAAGGTCGTTGCTCCCAAAGAGAACGCATACGCTCAGGAAGTCAACAAGATTTTCGACGCGAAGAACTTCCTCGAAAAATACAGAAACAAGAAATAAGAAGTTCTTAACAAAAAACTAACATAGAAATAAGACAGGTATTCTTGCGGAAATTCCGTGAGAATACCTTTTTGCGTCTATAAACGGGTGTGAACGGCATTTTTGCCGTTCGATTTTTTATGAAAAAAACCGACAAATTTCAACAAAAAAAGCAGAGATGAACAAGTTATAATCTAAGATATGGCACGAGTTATTGTAATTACGAGCGGTAAAGGCGGGGTGGGAAAAACCACCGTCAGCGCAAATCTGTGTATGGCATTATCCGCGCGCGGAAAGAAAGTAGTCGCGGTGGAAGGAGATATCGGATTAAACAATCTCGACGTGGTGCTCGGCGTGGAAGACCGAGTGGTTTACGACGCAGGAGAAGTCGCGCTCGGCAAAGCGACCGTTATGCAGGCGCTTGTCCCGATAAACGACAATTTATGTTTGTTCCCGGCGACGACGGGCGCGGTAAATGCGGTTACTACCGATATTTTTCTCGATATGGTAAAAGAACTGTCGGGCGGTTTCGACTACGTTATTATAGACAGTCCGGCAGGTATAGAGGAGAACTTTCACCGTGCGGCGACGGGTGCGGACGAGGCGTTAATCGTGACGACGCCGCACATTCCGGCGGTAAGGGACGGGGTAAAAACCGTGAAAATGCTTCATTCATACGGAGTGGAAAAAATCGGACTCGTCTTAAACAGGGTTCGCGGAGAACTCGTAGCGGACAAACAAATGCTATCGCCGAAAGAAGTTTCGAGCGTGATGCAACTGCCTTTATGCGGAATTTTACCCGAAGACGATTTCGTTAATCTCACCGGGGTAGCGGACGTAAGGAATAAAAGAACGGGCATAGGATACTCGTTTTCTTTGCTTGCTTCATACGTCGACGGCGGAGATAAAAAACTTTACGACTGCGTGTCCGAGTACACGACGTTAACGGGAAGAATAAAAAGGTGGCTTAATATATGAAAGGCGTAACCGACGATCTCATAAGACTGAAAAGGGTAATACTCACCGATTCGTTAAAGATACCGAACGGGGTAGTTGAGGCGCTTAAAAACGATATAAACGGAATACTGAACTCGTATTTCGAGTTGCTTGAAGACGGGGTGAAAACCGATATAAGCGTAGACGAAAGCGGAATATACAGAATAAGTATGACGGCAAAAGCGAGTTCGGCAAGGAAGATGAAAACGATTTAATCAGCGAATGACGCCGCCGCCCAGGCAAACTCTGTCGTCGTAAAGCACGCAGTACTGACCGGGGGTTACGGCGCGTTGTTTTTCGTCGAAAGTTACCGTTACTCCGCCGTCGGGGTTAGTGACGAAGTGCGCTTTTTGCAGCGGTTGACGATGACGGATACGGACAAGCACGTCCCCTTCGGGAACGAAATCGGTGATGAAGTTAAATTTTTCCGTTTCGAGTTTGTCGGTGTAGAGATCGGGCGTTTCGCCTTGATTGACGTAAAGGACGTTGTTTATCACGTCTTTTTTTATTATATACCAAGGCTCGTTGTTGTTTTGCCCCGCTACGCCGCCGAGCCCGAAGCCTTTATGCTGACCGACGGTATAATAGTACACGCCCCTGTGCGTGCCTATCGTCTTACCGTCGAGAGTTTTTATCGCGCCTTCTTTCATCGGAAGATACGAGGACAGAAACTTGCGGAAGTTGCGTTCGCCGATAAAGCATACGCCCGTCGAGTCTTTCTTTTTGGCGGTAACGAGATCGTACTTAAGAGCGATGTCGCGGACAAGACTTTTGTCGGTTATTTCGCTCAAAGGGAAAATTACGTTGTCGATTTGTTTTTCGGAAACTTGGTTAAGGAAATACGTTTGGTCCTTGTTTTCGTCGGCGGAACGGGTAAGGTACGTTTTGCCGTTTTCGTGTTTGACGCCGCAGTAATGCCCGGTTGCAATATAATCCGCACCGATTTTCATTGCGTAGTCGCGAAAAACGCCGAATTTTATTTCGCGATTGCAAAGCACGTCCGGGTTGGGCGTTCTGCCTGCCGAATACTCGGAAAGAAAATGCGAAAAAACGTTGTCGTAATATTCTTTGGAAAAATCTATGGAGTAGTAAGGAATGCCGATTGCCGAACAAACTCTGCGTACGTCGGTATAGTCCTGCTCCGCCGTGCAGCAACCGTTGTCGTCGGTTTCTTGCCAGTTGTGCATAAACAAACCGATTACTTCGTAGCCTTGTTCTTTGAGAAGCAACGCCGCCACGCTGCTGTCCACGCCGCCGCTCATTCCGATTACGACTTTTTTCGCCATAGTTTTTTCTCCGTTTCGTTTTTCGTTTATTTTACCACATTTTTAAGCTGTATGCAATTTTTTTGCCTAGGTGCGCCGTTTCGACAAACGAAACCTTCCGACAATCACGCCCCGGACGTCAAGAACGTTGGTCGCGAAACAAGCGAGAGCGTAACAAATCGCCCCGACCGCTCCTGCCGGGATAAAAGCGAACGCACCGAGTAGCGGCGCAAAAAGAGAACACAGCCACTCGCAGATAAGAGCGGACGGAACGGTGAAAATTAGGGTGATGAGAGCGTATTTAAGAAATCCGGCGTCGAGTTTCGTAAATTTACGTAAAGATACGACGTTTAGCACGCCGATTATTCCCGTGCAAACGAAAGACGCTGCTGCAACGCTGTAAATTCCGATAAGTGCAGGCAGGAAATAAATTATCGAAAGCATAACGACGTTACCGATAAGATAGTTAAGAAAAGCGTAATATTCCTTGCCGACGGAGTTAAGCGCGCTTTGCGTTATTTGCGTAAGACAAACGGGTATCATCGTGTAGGTAGCGACCTGTAAGTATTCTCCGCTGATCGAATCGGCATAGAGAAAACTCGTTATTTCCCGACCGAGAGAGGAAAAAACCACGATAAAAAGTCCGCTTATCAGAAAAGAAAAGTTTATTCCGAGAGAAAGTTGTTTGTTGAGATTGACGTAGTCTTTTTTAACCATACTTGCGCTGAGTTCGGGGATAAGAACTATGCAAAGACTGCCGATAATCGCGTTTGGGGCGTTCAGAAGAGGAACCGCCATACCCGCTATTCTTCCGTAGGAAGCGGTGGCTTCCGCACTCGTCATTCCCGCCGCAACCAGGCGCAAGGGAAGAAGAAAAGCGATAAGCGTGCCGATAAGCCCGGAACAAACGCGCATTGCTGTAACGGGTACGGACGGAATAAGAATGTCCTTTATATCGGACGGCTTGGATAGTTTTCCGCCTTTTGCGAAGAAAACGATAAAAAGTATAACCGCAACGAGTACGTCGCTTACCGTAAACGCCCAGGCAATGGCATAAACGCCGGACAAAGAGGCGATTAAACCGCTTAAAAAGAAAACGCCGAAAAGTATACGTAAGGCTTCTTCCACCGTTTCGGTTGCGGAAAAAGCGGTGAAAAACTTTTCGCCCCACAACCACCCTCGGATCACGCAATAAATCGACGACGACACGAGCGCAGGGATCATTATAAGGAAGATCGGAAGAGCGGCCGCGTCGGAAAACAGGAAAGTAAGGCGGGAGTGGAGCAGCGTAAGCAGTCCGAACAGCGTCAGACTCGAAACCGTGCAGATTATAAGAGCGGAAGTAAACAAAGAAAAAGTTTTGTTTTCTCCGAGCGCGTTGTTTTCGGCGGTTTTTCTGCTGAGAAGAAGGGGTACGCCGGAACAGGAAAGGGAAGAAAAAAGGAAGAAAACCGACAGGGCGATCTGGTATACGCCGAGCGCTTCCGCTCCCAGAACCCTCGATAAATATATTTTGAAAAGAAAACCGATAAGGCGCGTAAACACGCCGAAAACGGTGACCGTAGCGACTGCGCCGACTACTTTTTTTGCTTTTTTCATAAAAAAATTTTATGACGGAAAAAAGTTTGTTATGCCCGTACGCTTGACAGTAAAGAACAAAAATTGTATATTAAAAATGCAGAGTAAGCAAGGCGCGTTAAGTGTTGCGAAATGGGATGTTGTTCGCAAACGAAAATCGCGGAGCGATTGCGGTGTCTTGTTGCGTCCGTTGCGAAAAAACTATTTTTTTATCGTAAATGGCCGCCCCTGTACGGGAGGTTATTTTTTATGAAAGCAAAACGCGAAATCAAAGGTTTAAGCGTAAAAACCGTCGCTTATTGCGCGCTTTTCGTTGCGCTGAGCGTAGTCGCGAACACCGTTACTTTATATATCGGCGTAGGCGGCGGCAACGCGCTCAGTTTCGTCTATACCGTGTGCTTTTTGTCGGGAGCGGTTCTCGGTCCGCTCGGCGGATTTATTACGGGAGCGTGCGGCGACGTTCTGGGCTGGCTTATAAACCCGTCCGGCGGCGCGTTCAACCCTGCCATATCGGTAATAAGCGGACTGATAGGACTTATAAGCGGACTAACCTTTTTCCTTTTCAAAAAACTCGGTAAAGGGGACAAAACGGTATTGCCGTCGGCGATAAGTTTCGTTCTTATTTTTCTTGTATGCACCAACCTTAATACCGTCGCGCTGTACTTCTATTATATGTCCGCAAAATACTCGTTTTGGGCGTATTACGCTATAAGAACGCCCAAACAACTGATTTTTTGGGCAATAAATTTCGCATTGTCGCTCGCACTTGTAAAACCCGTGCGAAAACTCGTAAAAATATAGTTATTTGTAGCCGTAGATACAAATAAGCCGACAAAATTCGGCTTATTTTGTTTTTTGAGCGTTTAAGAAAGAATTAAAGAAAGTGTGAGAAAGGGTATTGCATATTGAATTATATTTTGTTATAATATAAATAATTCGTAAAATAAGGGCGAAGTATACGCTTTTTACGGACGACAATACGACTTTTGAGGGAGAGCCTTTTTATGATATATGACTTTGCAAACGCAATCGTAACGAACGTCGGGAGAGTTCGCGCGCGGCACGCGTATTTTTTGCCGTTTTCGGACATAGGCGTTTGTCTTGACGGCGGAAAGAATACTTTCGTCAGCGACAGAACGTTTTCTCTTAACGGAGAATGGGTGGCGGCTTTTCTTCCCCTACACGCCGCTTCCGTCGACACGCTTAACGTCGAATTTGCGCCTGTTACCGTTCCTTTCGACGGTCGCGGCTACGTAAATAAAGACGGGGAAAGCGAAGAAGAATGCTTGTTGCTCGAAAAAGACTTCGAAGTGTTCGGAGCGGAAAGAAGACATTTCGTTTCTATTGACGGCGTAGTCGGAGATTTTCAGGTTTTCGTCAACGGTAAATTCGTCGGTTCTTCAGACCTTGGTTCGGGAGAATTCGATATAAGCGGACTTCTTACCGAAGGGATGAACGCTCTTTTGCTCAGAGTTTGCCGTTCTTCGATTGATTTTGACGAAAGAATACCGGGCGTTTACGGCAATGTGCTGCTCGAAGTCAAGTCCGACGCGTTTTTGACGGATTACGACTTCGTTTGCGAAAGGAACGACGCCACGCTCGTCGGTACGCTTACCGTAACGGCGGAAGGGAAAGAAGGTCTTGCTTTGTCGGTCGTTTTTGCAGACGGCGAAGAAATTATTTCGGAAGAAACCGCCGTTTTCGAAAACGGTAAAGCGACGGTATCTTTTAGCGGAGCGTTCAAAACCTATTCCGCGGAAAAACCCGATCTTTACGACGCTTACGTCAGACTTATGGACGGAGAAGAAGAAAAAGAATGTTCGTTTTTATCTTTGGGTTTCGCCCCCGTTTCCGTTGCGGAAAACGTAATTAAAATCGACTCGGTAAACGTTAAAATCAAGGGTGCGGTTTATTGCCCGAACGGAATTAAAGACTACGACGACGAAACCGAAATAGCGAAGAGTTTTAACCTTAACGCGCTTTACGTAAAAGGGGAAGTCACGCCGTTTTTTTACGAAACGTGCGCTAAAAACGGACTGTACGTCATTAACGAACTTCCGTTTAGTTTCGAGCATAAAGAAAAAACGAAACGCGCCCACAAAGAAGAAACGGCATCGGAAGAAGTTTTCTTTGCCGAAAAAGCGGCGTGTTTGGTTAAAAAGACGAAGAATTATCCGTGCGTAATCGGTTATGCGTTCGGCGCGCTTTGCGAAACGGAAAGCGGAAAAGAAATTTGCAAAAAACTGTCGGCAGAAAGCGGGAAGGCGGTTGTCGGCGTTAATCTGACGATTTTAAGCGGAGTTTCGTGCGACGGCGGAGCGGCTATCGCGTTTGCGCCCGGAGATAAAATTCAACCGAAAGAACTCGAAGCGATAGTGTCCGACCCCGAAATCGCGGGCGTTATTATCGACGGGTTCGGCGGAGAAGGAACGGACGGAAACGGACTTTTCGACGAACACAACGTAGCCAAAGAATCCGCGCAGATAACCAAATACGCGTTCAGACCGTTTACCGCAAGCCTTGCGGACAACCGCACTTTGCTGCTGACGAACCGCAACTCGTTTGCGTCGGCAGACGGCGTGGCGGTCGTTCTTTACAAAGTCAAGGGCGTCAACGAAGAAAAAATTCAGACGATATATCCGGTTATTATGCCGAAACAAACGCGCGAATACGGAATTTACGTCGGAGAATACGACGAGCACACCAAACTTCGTATTTTCTACGAAAAAGACGGCGCGATTATAGCGAGCGAAACGCTCAGAATGAGAAAGGAAGAAGAACTTCCTAAGAGAACGGAAAAGTTCGAGGCGAAAAAATGCATTTATACCGTAAAAAATCGCGTTTTCTCGCCGGATAAATACGAAGAAAACGTGCTTGGGGCGAGAAGTTTCTTTATACCGTGTTCTTCGGAAAACGTCTGCAACGCCGGAAAGAGCGCGGAGCAGGCGGCGATCAGCGACAGAGTTTACACGCTGAGCGGCGAATGGGATTTTGCGTATTATGCGGAAAAAGCGCCCGTAACTTTCGGCGGCGAAGCGATGCAATGGAACACGATAAGTTTGCCCTGTTCGTGGGAAAATTCCGGGTACGAAAAGTTCCGTTACGCGCACGGTTATCCGTTTAAGCACAACCTTAAAAAGTTTGAAATAAGCGACGACGAAGAACGCAAAAACAGCGTGGGAATTTACCGCAGAGTAGTCAACGTTGCGGACAACGAGTTCGAATACACCCTGTCGTTTGAAAAAGTAAACGGCAGTATGGAACTGCAGATTAACGGCGAATACGTCGGTTACAGTATGCTCGGAACGGCGGAATTCGACGTCACGAAATACCTGAAACTCGGCGAAAACGAGATAGTCGTTATCGTCAAAAAATGGACGCCGGCGTCCTTCCTTTACGGCGAAGACGGGTTCGTTTGCACCGGAATTATCGGTTCGGTCAGACTTATAAAACACCGTAAGAGCGGTTTGTTCGACTACGATTTCTCGCTTAAACGCCTCGGAGCGGATTACCTTGCCGACGTAAAACTCAAATTCTTCGACAACGAAAACGGAACGGTTAAGGTAGAACTGAAAAAAGACGGAAAAACGCTTTTCGAAAATGTTTGTCCGATAAAAGAAAACGAAGCGGAATTCGTAATGCAAAACGCGTTTACGTCGTATAACACGGAAACGAGCGAAACTTACGATCTTTTTATAAAGGTAGTGGAAAAGAACTTCGTCACCGAATGTACCAAAGTCAAAGTCGGGTTTAACTCGATAAGCGTAATGGGCGACGTGGTTTATTACAACGAAGAACCGCTGAAAATCCGCGGAATAGGGTATAACTGCGTTTATAACGAACTCGGCGGACTGATAAACGCAGACGACGTAAGAAGAGATCTCGCGCTTATCAAAGCGTACGGATTTAACGCCGTCCGTCCGATTTATTACACTTCGCCCGAATTTACCGCGATTGCGTGCGAAATCGGACTTTTCGTTATCGGCGGATCGAAAGTAAACACCAAAGCGGCGGCGGAAAAGAACGTTAAATCGAGAAATGCGGTAGTTTCGCGCGAAGAGTTCGCCGAACTTATCCGTAAAATCGAACTTAACGCTTGCATAAGGGATAAAAACGCTTGCAACGTGCCTTTCTACGTCATCGCCGAAGACGGAAAAGTCAACGCGGTCAACGCTTGCGTAAAGGCGATTAAAGAACTCACTTCGCGCCCCGTGTTCTGTTACGGCGAAGGCGCGGGCGACGGACTTAACGTGGACTTCCCTGCGGTAAACGACGTCGTGGATATGATAAACGTCGCTGCGGACAAGTTCCCCTTGTTCTTCACCGATTTTGCGCTTGCTACCGGCATAGGTTGCGCCACGATGAACGAGTACGAAGAGATAATTGCCGCAACTCCCTGCTGTCTGGGCGGCTGCGTAGCGTATTTTGCGGACGATATAATTAAAGGCGAAGGAAGAAAAGCGTGCGGAATTTTCACCGCCGACAGACAACCTTACCCGGGAGCGGAAAGCATAAGGTATCTTTACAGACCTCTTCGCAGCGAACTGACCAACAACGCTCAGGCGATAGAAATCACGAATACGAGAAGTTTCGTATCGACGTCCGACGTGTTTATTATGCTCAAAGTAATTTCCGACGGTAAACTCGTTTCTTCCACAAGACTGGACATCGGTATTCCGCCGCGTTCGAGAAAGAAATACGATGTTTTCGTCGGACATATCGAAGGAGATATGTTTCTTAACGTGGAATACCACGACAAAGCGACGGAAAAACTTATGTACGTCGAACAACATATTCTCAACGCCGAAATGAAAGGTATCGACGTAAAAGCCGGGGTAAAACTCCTTGACGTGACGGAAGTGTTCGATTACGTGGATATAGCGTTCGATTGCGGCTTAGTCAGGTTTAATAAACGGCTCGGAAGTATCGTAAGGTACGTCGTTGGCGGCAAAGATTTTATTAAGTCGGAAAGCGTACAAAAAGGCGGAAACGGGTTCGTTACCAACATAAGAAGACCGTTTATGCGCAATATTACAGGCAAACACCGTGCGACCGTTACGTCGAAAGTAAGAAAGTTCGAGTGCGATTATAAGAAAGGCGGAACGCTCGGCAGCGTACACGTCGATATAGAAAACGTCCTTTCTCTCGACGGAAAAGAAAGTTATATCGTGTCGGATAAATACGTCGTCCACGCAAACGGAACGATAGAAGTTTTCAGCGTGCTTACGCCGCTTAAACGCAACCTGCCGGTGCTCGATTGTTTCGGAAAACAAATCAGATTGAACAACGCGTTCGGCAACGTGGTTTATTACGGAAACGGCGAAGGCGACAATTATATCGATATGTGCGAACATACGAGAGTAGGATTGTTCGATATGAACGTGGATAAAACTTTTGAAAAACTGCCGGTACTGCAAGAATGCGGAAACAGAACCAACGTAAGATACGCCGTAATAAGGGATAACGACGGCGACGGAATAGTCGTGTCGGCAAGAAAAGTACCGTTCCAACTCAGAGTAAGCCCGTACAGCGACAAAGAAATAGCAAAAGCGTATACAAGCGGAGAAAAACCTGCGCAAAGCGGAGTTTACGTGGACGTTAACGCGTTCGTAGGCGGAATCGGATCTAGTGAAAACGGCTATCCGTTGCCGCAGTACGTTATCTGTTCGGGAGAACACGTCCTTAACTTCGATATTATACCGGTATCGCAGTGCAAATAAGATAAACGACCAAACGACAAAAAGCGAGAAGTGAATTCTCGCTTTTTTTATTTTGATAAAACCAAAGTGCGTACGCCCACCCACCCGCCCAAAAGCAATGCAAAGCATTGCAGGTAATAGCGCAGAGCAAAGAGTTATGGCGAAATCGGATAGGCAAATTTCAATCACCGTATAAAGCCTTCCCTTTGGGGAGAAGCCATTCTTCATATTAAAAGCAGTCACCCTTGTCGTGCGATGTACCTATACAAGTAACACACTCATTGCGTAATGGGATGCAACGTCCCACGTTGCAATTGAACTATAATAAAAAAAATTAACATAAGACAAGATGTCTATAAAGGAGGACGTGTTGACAAAATGAGAACACACAACTGTAATCAACTAAGAGAAGAAGACGTAGGAAAGAGCGTCGTTTTGGACGGTTGGCTGCATAGCGTAAGAGATTTAGGATCGGTTATTTTCTTCGTTATGCGTGATTTTTACGGATTTACGCAAGTTACCGTATCCGACGAAGAGATGAAAGAACAAGTCAGAGCGATACCGAGAGAATCCACGATAGAAGTTAAGGGTAAAGTTATCCTTAGAAGCAGTCCCAACAAAACTCTTCCTACCGGTATGATCGAAGTTCTTCCCGACAGTATAGAAGTGCTTGGAAAATGCACCGAAGCGTTGCCTTTCGAAGTGTCGAATTCCCTTGCGTCGAGAGAAGATACCAGACTTAAGTATCGTTTTCTCGATTTGAGAAATCCGCTTGTAAAGGATAAAATCGTACTCAGAAGTAAGATAATCAGTTATATCCGTAAGGTTATGACGGAAAGGGGATTTCTTGAAATCGCAACCCCTATACTTACGAGTTCTTCCCCCGAAGGGGCAAGAGATTTTATCGTGCCGAGCAGATTGTATCCGGGCAAGTTCTACGCTTTGCCGCAAGCGCCGCAGCAATACAAACAGTTGCTGATGACTTCGGGTTTTGACAGATACTTCCAAATTGCGCCGTGTTTCCGTGACGAAGACGCGCGTGCGGACAGAAGCCCGGGCGAGTTTTATCAACTTGATATAGAAATGTGTTTTGCTTCGCAAGAAGACGTTTTTGCCGAACTCGAATACATCCTTCCTACCGTTTTCAGACAGTTTACCGATTACAAGGTAGACGGTGCGCCGTTCAGAAGAATCGCTTACAAAGACGCAATCAGAGATTACGGCTCGGACAAACCCGACCTTCGCAATCCGCTTATCATTAAGGAAGTTACCGAAGAAGTCAAAGGCACGAGTCCGCTTTTCGAAGGCAAAATCGTAAAAGCAATCAAAGTAGACGGTTTCGACAAAACGAGAAAATACCTTGACGGACTCGGCGAGTTCGTCAAAGAAAAAGAACTCGGTTGCGCGTTTTACTGGGCAAAATACGAAAACGGCGCGTTTACGGGCGGCGTAAGCAAGTTCCTTACCGAAAAAACGGAAGAACTTAAAAACGCACTCGGACTTGACAAAAACGCTCTGGTTGCGTTCGTAGTAGGGGACAAAGGCGCGGCAAAATGCGCCGGACTTGTCAGAACCGAACTCGGTCAGGCGATGGATTTAATCGAGAAAAACGTCTACAAATTCTGCTGGATAGTGGACTTCCCGATGTACGAAACCGACGAAGAAACCGGTCTTCTTACGTTCTGCCACAACCCCTTCTCTATGCCGCAAGGCGGACTCGACGCACTCAACAATCAAAATCCGCTCGATATTCTCGCTTATCAGTACGATATCGTCTGCAACGGCTACGAACTCAGTTCGGGCGCGGTGCGCAACCACAGCCCCGAAATTATGGTTAAAGCGTTTGAACTCGCAGGTTACGACGAAAAAGTAATCGAAAGCAAATTCTCCGCTTTGTACAACGCCTTTAAGTTCGGCGCGCCGCCGCACGCAGGTATCGCCCCCGGCGTAGACAGAATGGTAATGTTATTAACCAACGAACCCAACATTCGCGAAATCATCGCGTTCCCGATGAACAAGAACGCTCAGGACCTGCTTATGAACGCTCCGAGCGACGTCACCGAAAAACAGTTGCGCGAAGCCAACATTCGCATAAGAGAGTAGTTTTCTTTACAGACAAAATAAAAACCGCATTTCGATACCGTGAATGCGGTTTTTCAGTAGAGAAAAATAAAAAAGCCGTCGCTAAATAAGCAACGGCTCGTTTTGTCGATAAAAGATATTACCTCGTAAAGAACAAGAAAGCGAACACAGCCGCCGCTACGAGAGCAACGCCGAAAAGTACTCCGAGTACGGTAGCGCATCTCTTCTTCTTTTTAAGTTGTTCTACGGGAACGTAGTTGGTTAAATCGGGATCGCGATAAACGATTTTTTCCTGAACTACGGGATAAGTGTCTATTCTGCCGAACATCGAGTTAAGTCTGTCGCGTTCGTTGATATAAGCGTCGTTATAATACGCCTGAAGTTTTTCGTCGGGCAAAAATCTGTCGTCCGTCTTTTTTTCCTGTACGGGTGCGGTTTCTTCAACTGCGACGGGAATTTCTTTTTCTCTTCTTCTTGCCATAATTCTGCTCCTTTTTCCGCGTATGCAATAATTTATACACTAATTATACTTAAAATATAAACTTATGTCAATATCTTTGACTTATTTTGCTTTATCAATCCTTAATTTTTTCCGCATTGATTTCTTAAAAGAAAAAATCAGGTTTTATCGAATTTTCATTAGTGCATATATTCACGCTTTCATTATTTTTTCGTACTCTTCGATTACCGAAACGATCGAGTCGCCCGGTACGGCGTAGGTAGTTTCGTTCATCTTATCAAATGAACATATTATACCGTTTACATATCCCGAAAAGTCGTATACGGGATACCCGCTAAGCCCTTTTTCTGCGGCGCAATCGAGTTTTAATCTTTCCGCCGCGCCGAGAGAAACCGATCCGAAACTTTTTACTTTTTCGTAAGAAACTTTACTGCCGGTCGGAGCGAAAAGGGTTTCGTTTTTTACTATTGAAGCGAATTTTACTTCGGGAAAAACGCTCGTAAGTTCGATAACCGCCACGTCGGATGAAAAATCGGCATATATGCATTTGAAGAGAAGTCGTTTTTTTTCGTACTCGATAAAAAGTTTTTCGGGAATATGAACGAATGAGCCTTTGCACATAAGTTCTTTTTCACATATATCGAGTTGTTCGTTTGCGAATAAGTGGGCGCAGGTGATTACGTATT
>ERZ779888.1256-NODE-1256-length-26039-cov-3.753772_pt1 | contig 26039 bp, 37 predicted proteins | sample MGYA00511245_ERZ779888 | MGnify/ENA primary metagenome ERZ779888 (study PRJEB29588, sample SAMEA2155255) | human gut metagenome | biome: human gut; feature: human-associated habitat; material: faeces | place: Denmark | collected 2008/2010 ...
GAAGGAACTTTTAAATACACTGCTGACACTGATGGAGGAGAACCTTTCTACTTATATGCCGGGATTTACCCATTTACAGAAAGCGCAGCCTACCACACTTGCCCATCATATGGGCGCATATTTTGAAATGTTTAAGCGGGACATGCAGAGAATGGAAGATATTTACCGCAGGATGAATTACTGTCCCCTTGGTGCAGGAGCTTTTGCAGGCACCACTTACCCGCTTGACAGAACCTATACAGCGTCGCTCCTCGGCTTTGAGGGCCCGACCCTTAACAGCATGGATTCTGTTGCGGACAGAGATTATGTGATCGAACTTTTATCGGCGCTTTCCACGATCATGATGCATCTGAGCAGATTTTCAGAGGAGATCATTATCTGGAATACCAATGAATACCGGTTTGTGGAAATTGATGATGGATTTTCTACAGGAAGCAGTATTATGCCGCAGAAAAAAAATCCGGATATTGCAGAGCTGGTAAGAGGAAAAACGGGCAGGGTTTATGGAGCTTTAGTTTCAATCCTTACAACCATGAAGGGACTTCCCCTTGCTTATAATAAAGATATGCAGGAGGATAAGGAGGTTACCTTTGATGCCATTGATACGGTAAAGGACTGTCTGACTTTGTTTCAGGGGATGCTTGCTACCATGAAGTTCCAGGAACAGAGGATGAAAGAGAGCGCCGTAAACGGATTTACCAATGCCACAGATGCGGCAGACTATCTGGTTTTAAAGGGAGTTCCCTTCCGGGATGCCCACGGCATTATCGGAAGGCTGGTGCTCTACTGTATTCAAAAGGGATGCAGCATTGACGAACTCAGTATAGAGGAACTGAAACAGATCAGCCCTGTTTTTGAAGCGGATGTGTATGAGGCGATCAGCTTGAAGACCTGCGTGGAAAAAAGACTGACCATCGGCGCTCCGGGTCAAAAGGCCATGGAGGATGTGATCAGGCAAAGCAGAGAATTCTTGTCAGGACTGTGGTTTGAAAAGGAAAATGCATAAAAGAAAAAGAGGAGTAAGAAAATGAGCGAGAAATTGAAAGTTGGTATTTTAGGCGGAACAGGCATGGTTGGACAGAGATTTATCTCTCTTTTGGAAAATCATCCATGGTTTGAGGTAACTACTATCGCAGCAAGCCCAAGAAGCGCAGGAAAAACCTATGAAGAAGCAGTGGGCGGCAGATGGAAGATGACAACACCGATGCCGGAAGCTGTGAAGAAAATAGTAGTAATGAATGTAAACGAAGTAGAAGAAGTTGCGGCAAAGGTAGATTTTGTATTCAGTGCGGTGGACATGACAAAGGAAGAGATCAGAGCCATTGAAGAAGCCTATGCCAAGACGGAAACACCGGTAGTATCCAATAACTCAGCACACAGATGGACGCCGGATGTTCCTATGGTAATTCCTGAGATCAATCCGGAGCATACAAAGGTAATCGAATTCCAGAAAAAGAGACTGGGAACGAAAAAGGGATTTGTTGCAGTAAAGCCCAACTGCTCCATACAAAGCTATGCACCTGTGCTTTCAGCCTGGATGGAATATGAACCCTACGAGGTAGTGGCAACTACTTATCAGGCGATTTCCGGTGCGGGAAAGACTTTTAAGGACTGGCCGGAAATGGAAGGAAATATTATTCCATATATCGGCGGTGAGGAAGAAAAGAGTGAGAAGGAGCCTTTAAGGATTTGGGGCGAAATTAAGGATGGCGTGATCGTTCCGGCTACATCGCCTGTTATCACCTGTCAGTGCATCCGTGTTCCGGTATTAAACGGACATACGGCAGCTGTTTTTGTAAAATTTAAGAAGAAGCCTACAAAGGAAGAACTGATCGAAAAGCTGGTATCCTTTAAGGGTCTTCCACAGGAGCTCGAGCTTCCAAGCGCACCTAAGCAGTTCATAAGATACATGGAAGAGGAAAACAGACCCCAGGTTGTTTTGGATGTTGATTATGAAAGAGGAATGGGCATCAGCGTAGGAAGACTGCGTGAAGATACAGTATATGACTGGAAGTTTGTAGGACTGTCCCATAATACGGTAAGAGGGGCTGCGGGTGGAGCAGTTTTATGTGCAGAGCTTCTTACGAAGCAGGGATATATTACAGCAAAATAAATGAAAATGAACTGTGCAGGGAAATGGGGAGTCCCTGCACGGTGTTCTTTTGGAGGGGCACATATATGGAGGAATTACGTTATCAGGTTGATCTGCTGACAGCAATGAACCAGAAGTTAAAAAAAGAAGAGAAAATGCTGCGGCTGCTTTGCAAAACATCCAGCAATGCATTCCTTTATATTAATTTTCAGGATCATCAGGTACAGACATTGGCGAATTGGGACTTCTTTTTCCCGGATATCACCATTAAAGATGTTCAGGATCTGCCAAGATTATATACGCAGGTAGAAGAAAAATATGTTCTTCCCATAAAAGAGCTTTTGTTCCTTGAAAAGAGAGGTCTGAACACGGACAGCTGTATTATCAGGCTGCGGGATGGAAAAACCTGGGTGGAATGCGAAGCTACTGTTATGTATGACGAGCAGGGGCAGGCAACGGATAAGGTAATCCGCTTTAAGGATATCTCAAAGTTTAAAAACCAAAACGAAGAGCTCACCTATATGGCCTATTTTGATATACTTACGGGACTCTATAACAGAAATTATTTTGTCCGTCTGCTGGCTGATTTTGTCAGGAGGGCAGAGGAAGAAAACGGCATTATTGAAGTAATGTTTGTGGACATAGATGATTTCCGAAAGATCAATGACGGCTTTGGACTGATTGTTGGCGATGAGATCGTCCAGCAGTTTGGACAATTCCTTGGAGGTTTTCGGTGTGAAACTGTTTTGGCTTCTCATTTCAATGCGGACATTTATTGTCTTGCAATCTATGAACCGGGCGGAAACAGAACGGTTGAACATATCTACGAGGAAATCAAGAAAAGGATCAAAACCCCACTTCATTTAAGCAATGGAATGGATATTACCATATCGGTCAGCGTAGGAGTTGCGCAGTATCCGGAATCGGCTACGACCACTCTGGATCTGATCAACTGTGCTGAAATCGTTATGTTTAAGGCAAAGGGCCTTGGCAAGGATGCGATCCAGTTTTTTGACGCACCCATTTTAAGTGAGTTCCTTCAAAATGTAAATATCGAAACAAAACTAAAAGGAGCGGTTTTCAGCGAAAACTTTACCATAAATTTTCAGCCGCAATATTATGTGGGAAGCAGGAAGATGCGTGGGGTAGAAGCGCTGATCAGATGGAAGGATCAGGATGGAAAAATGATCAGTCCTTCCGTGTTTATTCCCATTGCAGAAAAGAACGGTACCATTGTGCCTATTGGAAACTGGGTGATCGAGGAAAGCATCAGGATTTTTGCATCCTGGAAGAAGAAATACAAGTGTGATGTGGTGCTGTCGCTGAATATCTCAGCTATCCAGTATATGCGGGATGACTTTATAGACAGCCTTCTTGCCATCATTAAAAAATACGAAGTGAATCCGGCAGAGCTCGAACTAGAGATCACGGAAAGCGTTCTCATAGAGAACTTTAAAGAAGTGACCAGGAAATTACATATTCTGCGGGATTATGGGATCAAAATCTCCCTGGATGATTTTGGAACCGGCTATTCTTCTCTGTCCTATTTGAAGGGACTTCCTATTGATACACTTAAAATTGATAAGAGCTTTATCGATACCATTATTCTGGATGAAAATACAAGGGTGATCACAGAATCCATTGTATTTATGGTGAAAAAGCTGGGCTTTGAGACCATTGCGGAGGGTGTGGAAACTGATGAACAGTTTGAATATCTGAAAAATATCGGATGCGACTGTATCCAGGGCTACCTTCTTGGAAAACCGGTGGAATCTGAAAAAATTGAGGAGCTTTTGAGTCATCAGCTATAATGTGTCAGAGGTGAGAAATGATACTGGGACGGACTTTGGAACTGAAATATCTGAATAACTGTTATGAAAAAGATGGAAGCCAGATCCTGGTAGTGTATGGAGAAAGGAACGTAGGGAAAACAGCCCTTCTGTTTGAATTTGTTAAAGAGAAGCCCTATTATTATTATAAGGTCAGATCGGCCTCTGACAGGGAGCAGAGATTTTTGTGGGGAAGGGAGCTTACAAGGCAGAATAAAAAAGTAAAGGAATTCCCCACTTATACAGAGCTTTTTGAATGTATGATGGAAGGAGCCGGAGAAAAAGGGCTCATTTTGATCGATGAATTTCAATCGATCGTAAAAAATAGTGATGAATTTATGGAAGAACTGACAAGCTTTGTACAAAACAGCCATCAGAAGCTGATGGTTGTTCTTTGCAGTTCTTCCCCTTGTTTTGTTGAGAACAATTTGATTGACCGCATTGGAGAAATGGCATATCATCTTTCCGGCTTTTTTAAGATCAAGGAGCTTGATTTTGAGGTGATGCAGGAGTTTTTCCCGGAATACTCAAAGGAACAATGTATGACGTCCTATGCTGTCCTTGGAGGGCTTCCGGGACTTTGGAAGTGCTTTGAAAAGGATCTTACCATAAAGGAAAACATCTGCCGCCATATTTTGCGGGAGGATTCCCTGCTCTTTCAGGAGGGGAAGAGGATCATGGAAGAGGAACTCAGGGAAACAGGAGTCTACAACAGTATCCTGGCAGTCATTGCGCAGGGACATCATAAGCTGAATGAGCTGTATCTCCATACAGGCTTTTCCAGAGCAAAGATCAGCGTATATCTTAAAAATCTTATGGAGCTTGAGCTGGTGGAAAAGGTCTACTCTTTTGATCAGGAGGGGATAGAAGGAACGCAAAAGGGAATTTATCAGATCACCAATCATTTTGTGAACTTTTATTTTACCTTTTTGTACCCTAATCTGAGCAGCCTGGAAATGATGGGAGCGGAAGAATTTTATGATCAGTTTATTACTCCTTTTCTGATGAAATACGCCCGGGAAAGCTTTGGAAGCGTATGCAGGCAGGCTGTTTCCAAGTGGAACCGTCAGGGTGAACTTCCGTTTTCGGTAGGAAGGGTCAGCAGATGGGTTGGAAAAATGGGAAATATTGATGTGATCGCACAAAATGAGGATGGGCGGACACTGATCGGGATCTGCAGCTATGAAAGAGCCGCCATGCCCTTTGAGGATTATGAATGGCTGCTTTTTTGCGCAAAAAAGGCCAGGATCAGAACTGACTTTATTTACCTCTTTTCCCTTGGACGGTTTGATGAAAAATTACAATTAGAAGCAAGGATAAAGAAAAACCTGAAACTGGTTTGTCTGGATGAAATGTAATGGGAAAAAACTTATATATTGCGGAAAAACCCAGTGTTGCAAGGGAGTTTGCGAAGGCGCTTCAGATCAGGGCGAACAATAGGGATGGATATCTGGAATCGGAAGAAGCGGTTGTAACCTGGTGTGTGGGACATCTTGTTACCATGAGCTACCCGGAGGCTTATGATGAAAAGTATAAAAGATGGTCTCTTGAAACCATCCCGTTTATTCCGGAAACATTTAAATATGAGGTCATAGACAGCGTTAAAAAGCAATTTCAGATCGTCAGCGGTTTATTAAACCGGGAGGATGTGGAAACCATTTATGTGTGCACAGACTCTGGGCGGGAGGGAGAATATATCTACCGTCTTGTGGAACAGCAGGCACATGTGACGGGGAAAAAACGGCGCAGGGTATGGATCGATTCGCAGACAGAGGAAGAGATCTTAAGAGGGATCCGGGAGGCAAAGGATCTTTCCGCTTATGATAATCTTGGAGAGGCTGCTTACCTGAGGGCAAAAGAAGATTACCTGATGGGAATTAATTTTTCAAGAGTGCTTACCCTGAAGTATGGAAATGCCGTTAAAAATTACCTGAAGGCAGAAAGAGCCGTGATCAGCGTAGGCAGGGTTATGACCTGTGTGCTGGGAATGGTGGTAAAAAGAGAACGGGAAATACGGCAATTTGTTAAAACGCCGTTTTACAGGCTGACCCTTCTTACAATGGTAGGGGACAGGGAGTGCGAATGTGAATGGAAGGCGGTTGAGAATACGGCCTATTTCGGTTCGCCGCTCTTGTATAAGGAAAATGGCTTCAAGAAAAGAGAAGATGCGCAGGCGCTTTTGGAAAAGCTCAGTGAAAAGCAGCCTGTGGTCTGCCATATTGAGGCAGTAGAAAAAAAGAAAGAGGCGAAAAATCCGCCCCTGCTCTATAATCTGGCAGAACTGCAAAACGACTGTGCTAAGCTGTTTAAGATCAGCCCGGACGAAACGCTGAGGATCGCACAGGAGTTATATGAGAAGAAAATGACGACCTATCCCAGAACAGATGCAAGAGTTCTTTCCACGGCAGTGGCAAAGGAGATCGACAGAAATCTTAAGGGACTTTCAGGCATTAACATGGTAAGGCCGTTTACGGAGCAGATCTTAAAGAGCGGAAGCTATAAAGGAATTGCAAAAACAAGATATGTAAATGATAAACAGATTACAGATCATTATGCCATTATCCCTACGGGACAGGGATTAAATAATTTAAAAAATTTAAATCCGGTTTCCGCAAAAGTGTATGAGATCATCGTCAGGAGATTTATAAGTATTTTCCTGCCTCAGGCAGTGTACCGAAAGGTGGCCCTGGAGGTGTCTGTTATGGAGGAGCATTTTTTTGCTTCCTTCAAGGTGCTCGAGGAGGCAGGCTTTTTGGACGCCATGCATTATTCCTTTGCAAAGAAAAAGGCTGAAAAAGGAGAGCAAAGGGAGCAGGAAGAGGATACGGAGGAAGGGGTTGATCAGGAGTTTATGAGAACCCTGTCAGGCCTGAAAAAGGGGATGGAGCTTACCGGGAAAGAATTTCAGATCAAGGAAGGAGAAACCTCACCTCCCAAACGTTATAATTCGGGAACCATGATCCTTGCAATGGAAAATGCGGGGCAGCTTATCGAAGATGAGGAACTGAGGGCCCACATTAAGGGAAGCGGAATTGGAACTTCTGCTACCAGAGCTGAAATTTTGAAAAAGCTTTTTCATATCAAATACCTTGCACTGAACAAAAAAACACAGATCATAACGCCCACTCTGATGGGGGAAATGGTTTATGAGGTGGTGGATGCATCTATCCGGCCGCTCCTTGATCCGGCATTGACGGCAAGCTGGGAAAAGGGACTTACCATGGTGGCAGAAGGAACCATAACCGGGCAGGAATATATGGGAAAGCTGGATGACTTTGTGAGAAGAAGAACCAACATTGTAAAACAGATGAATAATCAATCAAATTTGAATATGCAGTTTACAAAGGCTGCAGGAAACTATAAAAAATGAAAAGGAGAAGGAAGATGTTACAGTACACCATTGAAAATTTGTATGATCTGAATGAAACGATCGCAGCGCCTTTGTTTGAAGGAGTCGTATATCCGTGGGAGCTTTTGCCGAAAATCAGTGATTTTATAAAAAAGCTGGGAGCATCTCTTCCCACAGATCAATATACACAGATCAAGGAAAATGTATGGGTATCTAATTCTGCAACGATCGCGCCTACAGCATATATTGGCGGGCCGGCCATCATAGATGATGAGGCAGAGATCAGACACTGCGCATTTATCCGTGGAAATGCCATTGTTGGAAAAGGCGCAGTAGTAGGAAATTCCACAGAGCTGAAAAATGTGATCCTGTTTAACAAGGTGCAGGTTCCTCATTATAATTATGTCGGGGACAGCATTCTGGGCTTTAAGGCGCATATGGGGGCTGGCTCCATTACCTCAAATGTAAAAAGCGACAAAACCCTTGTGACCGTAAAGGACGGAGAGGAAGGGATTGAAACAGGATTAAAAAAATTCGGAGCCATGTTAGGAGACCATGTAGAGGTTGGATGCAACAGCGTCCTGAATCCGGGTACCGTTATCGGAAGAAATACCAATGTATATCCTACCAGCATGGTGAGAGGATGTATTCCTGCTGGCAGCATTTACAAAAAAAGAGGAGAGATCGTCATAAAACGATAAAATTTTCTCAAAAGGGCTGGATTTTTTACGGAAGATATGCGAAAATAAGAGCTGTGATTATGACAAAATATTCACAAGTCTGTCTGTCTTTCCGGCAGAGGAAGGAATGTTTTGTTAATAAATATTTTCTACATAATTGAAAGGAGTTTTCACATGATTTATTCAAAAGAAGTTGAAGAAATGTGTACAGTTGCCCAGGGTGTTAACCATGGTTGTGCACCTATCCCGGAAGAAGCAAAATGGGTAAAAGCAAAAGAAATTAAAGACATTTCCGGTCTTACACATGGCGTGGGCTGGTGTGCACCTCAGCAGGGTGCCTGCAAGCTGACACTGAATGTGAAGGAAGGTATTATTCAGGAGGCACTGGTAGAAACCATCGGATGTTCAGGAATGACCCATTCAGCAGCTATGGCAGCTGAGATCCTTCCCGGAAGAACCGTTCTGGAAGCTTTAAATACTGACCTTGTATGTGATGCAATCAATACAGCAATGAGAGAGCTGTTTTTACAGATCGTTTACGGAAGAAGCCAGAGTGCGTTCTCAGAAGAAGGACTTCCTATCGGCGCAGGTCTTGAGGATCTTGGTAAGGGACTTAGAAGCCAGGTTGGTACTATGTACGGAACTCTGAAGAAGGGCCCTCGTTATCTGGAAATGGCAGAAGGCTATGTAACAGGAATCGCACTTGACGCTGATGATCAGATCATTGGTTATAAGTTTATCAACTTCGGTAAGATGACCGACTTTATTAAGAAAGGTGATGATCCGGCTACCGCATACGAAAAGGCAAGCGGCCAGTACGGAAGAGTTGCAGATGCAGCAAAGATCATTGATCCCAGAACAGATAAAGAAGTGAAATAAAGCATAGAGAAGCGGAGGATATCCCTCCCATAGAAAGGAGTCACACGATAATGGCATTATTTGAATCATATGAAAGACGAATTGACAAAATCAATTCTGTATTAAACAGCTATGGAATCGCTTCTCTGGAAGAAGCTGAGAAAATTACAAAGGATGCAGGACTTGACGTATATGCGCTTGTAAAGGGCATCCAGCCTATCTGCTTTGAAAATGCTTGCTGGGCATACACAGTAGGCGCAGCAATCGCAATCAAGAAGGACTGCAGAAAGGCATCTGAAGCAGCAGCAGCAATCGGTGAGGGACTTCAGTCCTTCTGTATTCCCGGTTCCGTAGCAGATACCCGTAAGGTTGGTCTTGGACACGGAAACCTTGGAAAGATGCTTCTGGAAGAGGATACCGACTGCTTCTGTTTCCTGGCAGGACATGAGTCCTTCGCAGCCGCTGAAGGCGCTATCGGTATTGCAGAGAAGGCAAACAAGGTTCGTCAGAAACCTCTCCGCGTTATTTTGAACGGTCTTGGAAAAGATGCTGCACAGATCATTTCCAGAATTAACGGATTTACTTTTGTTGAGACAGAGTATGATCCTTATACCAACGAAGTTAAGGAAGTAAGCAGAACTGCTTATTCCGAGGGCCTTCGTGCAAAGGTTAACTGCTATGGCGCAAATTCCGTACCGGAAGGCGTTGCTATCATGTGGAAAGAGAACGTAGACGTATCTATCACAGGTAACTCTACCAATCCTACCAGATTCCAGCATCCTGTAGCAGGAACCTACAAGAAGGAAAGAATTGAAGCTGGCAAGAAGTACTTCTCCGTAGCTTCCGGCGGTGGTACAGGACGTACCCTTCATCCGGACAATATGGCTGCAGGTCCTGCTTCTTACGGATTTACAGATACTCTTGGACGTATGCACTCTGACGCACAGTTTGCAGGTTCCTCATCTGTTCCTGCCCATGTTGAAATGATGGGACTTATCGGAATGGGCAACAACCCGATGGTTGGAGCAACTGTTGCAGTTGCAGTTTCTGTTGAGGAGGCTGCTAAGGCTGGTAAGTTCTAAGATAACATAATAATAAAACACTGAAAATGCCGTAATCTCGATAGGTTACGGCATTTTTTTGTTCACGTCAATTTTTTAGTAAAATGGTGTTAGTTTGAGTAAAAATGAGCTAGTAGCCACCACACAGCCACCGTACAGCCACCACTCACAGCCACCACTTTTTTGTGAAAAAATTAAGGGATTTTTTCGATTTCCCTCTTAAATTCTTCCATTGTTCTGTGCGTGTAAACTTTTTCTGTAACATCCACAATTTCATGTCCAACAATGGCCTTTAATATATATTCATCTACTCCGGCAGCTTTAGCTTTGGTAATAAATGTGTGTCTGGTATCATGCGGTCTATGAGATAGGTGCAGTTTTTTATTGATTTTACCGAACCGTCCTCTGTACTTATCATAAGTGAGGAATGTTCCTTGCTGACCGTCCTCGTCATTGAAAAGATATTCGCTGTTCATTGAGATTGCTTTTTCATAGTTCTTTTTGACTAAATCATATATTTTACTGTGGATAGGAATGGTGCGATTTCTTCCGGCATCTGTTTTAAGACCGCCTGTAAATGTATGATTTTCTAAATCAATATCTGCAATTTTAAGTATTGCAAGTTCCTGTGGTCGCCACCCGGAATATAAGCCAATAAGAACCATATCAACAAATGGAAAAGATATATTATCCCAAAGCATTTTTTCTTCCTCGGAAGAGAAGGGCACTCGAACAATAGTAGGTTTTCCCCTTTTGATAGTGTCACATAAGTCAGCATAATTTACGCTTACAATTTCATTTTTCAGAGCGTAGCGATACATCATATTGCAAAGGGATTTCATCCGTTGTTTTGTGCTGTTTCCTACGTCAGCATTTTTGATGCAACCCTCTATGTGATTGGGTCTGACATCAATAAAACGCATACTATGTATTTGTTTAAAATATTGAAAAGCAGATTTCCAGGTTCTTGTTGCTGACGGAACGATAGTTTCAAAATGTACATTGCTCCATCTATCATAGACTTCTGCAAATGTAATTTTATTCGTGTCAATATCATACGGATTTTTCCTGTATTCAGTGAGGGCATCTAAAGCCTCTTTCTGAGTAGGGTAATTGCCTATAACTCGTCGTTTCTGCACAAATTTTTGTTTTTTCTCATCGTACTCAAAACTAAGAGTAACGATGGCTCTCCAAGGTTTTCTACGTTTCCCTTTCATTTTGTAAACAGAGCCGTTTCCGTTTCCCATACGCATAATATCATCCTCCTTTTCCTAAAAATGGACATAAAAATGCCCGGTATATTGAGTTTCTACCGGGAAAATGATATAATGCAAGGTGATGAGTCAAACATATATTGGGATTTCCCGGTGTGTGTTTACAGATACCGTCTCTGTTCGCAGCAGAGGCGGTTTTCTATTTTAGTATTTCTGTCGATTTTCAACGACTCTACCAATGATTCTCACTGGTTTATTCACAATTTCTTCATTTGAGTAGAAGAGTGGTTCGTATGCCTGGTTGAAAGGGATCAGCCTGATACCGCTCGGATATTTTGCCAACTTTTTGCAAGTCGCGCTGTCTCCATTTACCAATACAATGACAAGATCTCCGCTTTCCGCATAATCTTGTTTACGGACAATTACCACATCGCCATCACAGATACGAGGTTCCATGGAATTTCCCTTGATTTTCAAAGCGAAAAAATCTCCTGTATGAGCCATTTCCTCAGAAATTTCTTCATAGTCTATGACATTCTCAATAGCTTCAATAGGAACACCAGCAGCAACATTACCCAGGACCGGTATGCGGATTGCTTTTTTTGCCATTTTCACTTTTTCTGAACCGATGTTCACCTTCAAATCATCATCGAGCTGGGAAAATAACTCATCGAAAGTCATAAACATTCCGTTTGCTGCTTTCTTGATAGAATTTATAGATGGAATAGATGGCTCTCCGGTTCTGGGGTTGAGGTTTCTTTCTAGTTGAGATATGTAACCTTTGCTCAAACCGCTTGCCTTGGAAAAATCATCCATGCTCATGCGATTTTCCTCCCTATATTCCTTTATGATCTGTCCTAATGTCATACGAAAACCTCCTTTCGATGTTTAGCCCATTATACATCATTACAACAAAAATGTCAAAACTTTTGGAAAACCCGCTTGACATTTAATGTTCATTCGGCTATACTCAATTTGTTCAACTGAGTGAACGGCGCATTGGAGAAAGGAGGTAGTTATGGCTTATCGTATCAGAGAACTAAGAGAAAAAAAGAAACTTACCCAGGAGCAGCTGGCTCAAATGTCTGGCGTAAGCAGAACAACCATAATTCTGCTTGAAAATAACGAAGAACATGAGGCTATGGTCGGTACTCTGAAAGCACTGGCGGCGGCTTTGAATGTTCCTGTCAGTAAACTTTTTACCCAAAAAGTTTAACGGAACGAACAAAAAGAGGATAATCACCAACGAACCAAGAACAGTAAAACGAACAGGATGTACAGAGCAATGAATAATATAAGAGTTCCATGCAAAATTGCAGCGAAAGAGTTGCGAATGGATGTGCTTACACTCCGCGAACTTATGAAGATTGGAAAATTACCAATCGGATATGCAGTAAAACGGGATGGAAAATCCAAGTGGGGATTTTACATATACCGTCCGCTTTTAGATCAAGAGAAACAAAGACTTGGAATAGTTAAACCATCCGAAATGGATGTTTGATAGATATTTTGAGGAAAGGAGGATTCACCATGAAAGGTACAGTTAAATGGTTTAACGCAGCAAAGGGTTACGGATTTATCACCGGAGAAGATGGGACTGACATTTTCTGTCATTACAGTGGACTGAAAATGGACGGCTTTAGGACGCTGGTTGAAGGGCAGACAGTTAAATTTGATGTTGTTGACGGAACCAATGGATCACAGGCAATTAATGTAACAGTGGTTCAGTAGTGAAGGAGGTATTTGGTATGAAGTGGAGATTATCATTTCTACTTATTGCTGCCTTAACTCTAATTCCAGTAATAAGCGTAAAAGCCAACACAAGGCTTTCTCAACATCAAGTTGAGGAATACACAGTTGAAATAGGCGGCAAGTATAATATTTGCCCGGAACTGTTACAGGCAATTATAGAGAGGGAAAGCAACTATGACCCTTGTGCTGTAAATGGTAATTGTATTGGACTTATGCAAATCAGTGAAAAATGGCATACCGGAAGGATGGAAAAACTTGGGGTAAGTGATTTGACCGATCCGTATTCCAATATCCTTGTTGGAACTGATTACTTAGCAGAACTCTTTGACGAAGCTGTGAGCAGCGGGAGGGGCGATGATTTGTATTACGTCCTCATGAGATACAATTTCAAGACATCCACTGCAAATAAACGGTGGAGTGAGGGCGACTATTCAGATTATGCCATTGAGGTGTCTGAACGTGCGGCTGAGTTAGAGGCAGAGCACGGTAAATAAGTAGCACTGGAAACAGAATTAAAAGCAAAAATGAAAGGGTAAACCAACCATGAAGATTTCAAAAATCACGATTAAGAGTCTTTTCGGAATCAAGGAATGGAGCGGAGACGGTAAGAATATTGAACTTGTCGGAGATAACGGAACCGGTAAAACATCCGTTATTGATGCAATCAGATATGCCCTTACCAACGCATCAGACCGTGAGTACATTATCAAAAACGGAGAGACAGAGGGAGAGATTTTCATTGAGACAGATAGTGGTCTCTCCATAGACAGAAAACCGAGACAGGGAATGACGGATTATAAATCTGTAAAGCAGAACGGCAATGTTGTTCCCAGCCCTGAAACATTTCTGAAAACCATATTCACTCCGCTGCAGCTTTCTCCTATGGAGTTCATCTCTATGGATAAGAAAACACAGAACGCAACGATCCTGAACATGATCCAGTACGACTGGAGCCTTGATACCATCAAGGAATGGTTTGGGGAAATTCCAAGGGATGTAAATTACGAGCAGAACATTCTTGCTGTCCTGAATGATATTCAGGCAGAGAATGGTTACTACTTCATGCACCGGCAGGATGTAAACCGTGAGATTAAGGCAAAGAAAGCAGTTATCGCAGATATTGGTAGTTCGCTTCCTATCGACTATGATGGAGAAAGATGGGAAAAGGAAAATCTCTCGGACATCTATACAGAAATTGAGAGGATCCGCAAGAACAACGAGACTATTGAAAAGGCAAAACGTCTTAGAGATAGTCACGATGGGAAAATCCGGTCATTCCAGGCAGACAAGGAAATTAAGATTGCTGCCCTTGATACGGAAATGGTTCAGCAGGAAAAGAGCATTGAGAGCGAGTTGGCGCAGCTTGAAGAGAGAATAAAGGCTCTCAAAGAAAAGAAAGACGGTCTTGACGGAGTAAAGACGGACAAGTTGAAGGTAATTCAGGCAGAATACGAATCGGCAGTCTCAAAGTATGAAGCAGAGCAGGCATCTTACGCAGAATATGCGGATATGGAAACCACACCTATTGATGATCTTATGGCAAAAGCCAATGAGACTGAGAAGATGAAGGGCCATGTCAACGAGTGGCGCAGAATGTTGAGCATCCAGAAAGAGGTTGATGAGCTGCAAAGTGAATCTAACAGCCTTACAGAGAAAATCGAACTCGCCAGATCTCTTCCGGGAACCATTCTGGAAACCGCAGAAATCCCGATTGAGGGCTTGACCGTTAAGGACGGAATACCTCTTATCAATGGATTACCGGTAAGCAATTTGTCAGAGGGAGAAAAACTTGACCTCTGCATTGATGTGGCAATTCAGAATCCGGCGGGATTACAGATCATCCTTATTGATGGTACTGAGAAACTGTCTGAGGAAAACCGCGCACGTCTCTACGAGAAGTGCAAAAAGAAAGGATTGCAGCTCATCGCAACCAGAACCACAAACAACAATGTGTTAGAAGTTGTAGAACTGTAGGAGGAAAATCTATGGCAGGCAAGAATGATAACTTAGACGCATTTATGGCAATGATGGCACTCAAACACATTATGAATGATGCGAAAAATATTGAAATCTGTCCGTTCGCTTGTGAAGTGATCGTAACGCCTACATCAATCGCTTGTAGATCTTCTGAAAACAAAGCATTTCTCGAAGATATTGACGGCGGAATGGAGTGGGCGGATGAAACCAGTGGTCTTATCAAGGATATTATGACCGAGCAGACGAGAAAACTCGCTGACTTGACGAAAAAGAAATTTGGTTTCGATGCCGTTGAAGTTAAGCCTACCTCCGAAGATGGTTTTGCGGATTTTTGAAAAACCTCTTCTGGGTGGGCAGACGATAGCGAATAGAACAAATAATCTGCCTGCCATAGCCTTTTCCTGGTAGGCAGATTCATAAAAAGGAGCATCCATGCCACAAAAGAATATAAGGAAAAACAATTATGAAACTAATTGATTTGACAGGGCAGAAATTTGGCAAACTCACGGTTTTGCATAGATGTAAAGGCATATCTTCTAAACATACTTATTGGAAATGTGTTTGTGAGTGTGGAAATGAGACAGTTGTTGATGCCTACAAACTGAAAAATGGATCAACAAAGAGTTGCGGTTGCTGGAAAGTTGAATTAGAGAGAAGGGCTCACACTACTCACGGCATGACAGGAAGTAGGTTACACAATATATGGTTCAACATAAAGAAAAGGTGCAGAAATCCTAACTATCCTGAATTTGCAGACTACGGCGGCCGGGGAATTGATGTTTGCGATGAATGGTTTGATAACTTTGAAGTCTTTGAGAAATGGTCTATGGCTAATGGTTATAATGACACACTCACAATCGACCGCAAAGATAATAACAAAGGATATTCGCCTGATAATTGCTGGTGGGTTACGCCTGCAGAACAGTCAGTTAATAAGAGAAACAATATTTACACCACTTACCACGGAGAAAAAACAGTTTGTTATCGTCTTGCTAAACGGTTAGGTATAACCCACCGGAAATGTAAACGAATGATATTAAGTGGAATGAGTGGAGATGAAATAGAAAGAGAGGTAGTAAATGGCTAACGAAGTAGCAAAAACAAACAATGGGAAAATGGGAATTGCCAGTTTCCTTGCGCAAGACGCAGTTAAGGCAAATGTTGAATCTGTGGTTGGTAATAAAGATTCCCAGAGGTTCATATCAAGCGTGGTAAGTGCTGTGCAGACCAATCCACAGCTTACGGAATGTACAAATTCGTCAATCTTATCTGCGGCATTACTTGGACATTCTCTTAATCTTCCGCAGAGTCCTCAGTTGGGATATTTTTACATGGTCCCTTTCAAAAATAAGAAAAAGATTAAGGGTGATGATGGCAAGGAAAAATCAGTTGATGTGGTTGAGGCAACATTCCAGATTGCCTATCGAGGTCTTATTCAATTAGCAATGAGATCCGGGCAGTACAAAAATATGAATGTTACTGATATTAGAGAAGGAGAACTTCTTTCCTACAACCCTATCGAAGATATTTACGAATTTAAGGCAGAGACAGATTTCACAAAAAGACAGGCCCTCAAAGTAATCGGATATTACGCATTTTTTGAAATGATTAACGGATTTCGTAAGGGTATCTATTGGAGTGTGGAACAGCTAGAAGCTCATGCAAAAAAGTATTCTGCTTCATATCGTAACGGATGGAGCAACAGCCTTTGGAAGTCAGACTTTGATGCAATGGCTAAAAAGACTCTTCTCCGTCAGCTAATCAGCAAGTGGGGAATTATGTCTGTGGATATGGAAAAGGCATATACAGGAGATCAGGCCGTTATCCGTGAGGACGGAACACCGGATTACATTGACAATATTCCTGATGAACCTTATCAGGCGCAGGACATTTATCAGTCTCACGATCAGAGTTCTCATAACGCAGATGAGAGTTCTGATGGTGTGATTGACGGAACATTCAAGGAAGTAGATGAGTAATCTTCTTAAACTTACCCCGGAGAACTATTACACCAAAGAAGCCAATATGCAGTATGTGTCCGTTTCTCAGTACAAAGAGTTCAACGGCACGACCGGAAAAACGGGTTGTGAAGCATACGCTATGGCGAAGCTCCGGGGAGAAGTCGAGGAAGTAACCACAACTGCGTTAATGGTAGGTTCCTATGTGGATGCCTACTTTGAGGGGACACTTCCGACATTTTCCGCACAGCACCCGGAAATCTTTTCATCCAGAGGTAAAACTGCCGGAGAACTGAAATCCGATTTTAAACAGGCATCCATTATGATTGATCGTGCCATTAAAGATCCTGTATTCATGCAGTACATGGCCGGAGACAAACAGGTAATTATGACCGGAGAGATTGAGGGCGTACCCGTGAAAATCAAAATTGACAGTACCGATGGCAGGCGCATCACGGATCTAAAGACCGTAAGAAGCATCACAGAAACTTTTTACGCAAAGGACCTGGGGCAGAGACTTAATTTCTGCGAATGGTGGGGATATGATTTACAAGCTGCCGTGTACAGAGAAATTTACAGACAGAATACCGGAGATCTCTTGCCGTTTTACATCTGTGCTGTCAGCAAGGATAAGACAGACAACATTCCTCATCCGAGAATTAAGGTAATCGAGGTTCCGCCTATGCTGATGGAAGAAAAGCTGGCAGAGGTAAAGAACAATATTGTTAAGATCCAGCGCATAAAAGAAGGGGATATTGAACCTCTGAGATGTGAGGTATGCGATTACTGTGCCGACACTGAGGTTTTGGACGGTCCTGTATCAATGGATATGCTTATGGGAGAGATTTAATGGGCGGATTTGAAAGCATTGTCACACCAGACACTTGCCACTGCCTTGTATGCGGAAGTCCTAACGTGGTTATGCACCACTTGATAAGTGGGACTTCCGGCAGGAAGTTGGCAGATCAGGATAAGCTTGTTGTTCCGCTTTGCCCCAAACATCACAATATGGACTCAAAAGAGTCAATTCACCTTAATGCGATAGTTGCGAAGTGGGCGAAGATGGTAGCGCAGCTCTCCTACGAACTCAATGAGGTATCACAAGGACTTACCGTAGATGAGGCACGGGAAAAGTTCTTTGATAGATACAGAAAATTCTACATTTAGGAAAGGAAGTGATAAAAGTGGCAGAGAAACTTACATTGGCATCTATGTGTGCCGGAGGCGTTCAGGAAAGAATAGACAGAGCGTTGGCAAAGATTTCTGACAACATTCTGGATGTGAATACTGATGCCAAGAAGAAAAGAACTCTCGACATTAAGATTGTTCTCACTCCGTTAGAGGATGATAGAGAAGATGTTATTGTTGAGGTTCAGACTTCCGTTAAGCTGGCTCCTGAGATGGGACTGAAAACTCAGTTGTTCATCAACAAGGACTTCAAGAGTGGCGTAACAACCCTTACGGAGCACGCAAAGGGCGCAATCAAAGGTCAGCTTACCCTTGATGAGTGCGGTATGTGTATGGAGCCGGAAAAGGATTCAGCACCGACAGCAGAAGAACTTGGTTGCGATCCTGAGACCGGAGAGGTATTGGATGAAATATCCGAAACTTCAAATGTAATCAGCATGAGAGAAGCAGCAAATGGTTAGGAGGACATTATGTGTAAAAGACCTATGGAACTGGCAGACACCGCAGAAATGATGATGAGCGAAGATTATAAGGAACGATTCAGAGCCGAGTACGGTCAGGTTGCTATTCGCCATCAGAAATTAAAGGCTATGCTTGAAAAGTGGGACAAGGGAGAACTTAATTTCACCCCTACCTGTCCGAGAAGCACCTACGACTTACAGATTAAAGCTATGGCAGACTATATCGCAGTTCTTGAAGCGAGAGCAGTCATGGAAGATATTCTTTTGTAGGAGGGTGTCGCAATGAATTTTGGAAAAGCGTTAGAAGCAGTAAAGGACGGAAAGAAAATTTTCCGTCTTGGATGGAACGGCAAAGGGATGTTCGTGGTTTATCAGAAAGGCTACCCGGACGGAATCCCTTGCAACTTACAGACAGCCAAAGCATGGGGGATGAATGAGGGAGACTTATTCAAATGCGACCCTTACTTGCAGATTAAAACCGCAGATGGTTCTCATGCGATGTGGGTTCCGTCAATCGGAGACATTCTGGCAGAGGATTGGCAGATCCAGTAACAGGAGGAAAATATGTTAAAAGCAGCTATTGAGAAAATTCTTTCTCTCGATGCTCCCCATATTGAGGAAATTGAGGGAAGAACCTATGTAGACAAGGATATAAGACAGATCAAAAAGGAACTCAGAGCAACCGGCATTACCATGAACAATCTGAGTAGCCTTGTGGATTTCATCAAAAAGAGCAAGACGGATTTCAAGGCCGGTCACTACATTGTCCAGGTAGTGTCTCCTACCGTAGTTTACCTGTTTTCCAGTTTGGATGCAGACCGGGAGAGAGAAACACTGGCAGTCGTTGAGGCGGAAATCCCAGAGTTCTCATTTGGCCGGTTCATTGACAACGAAGAGTTTATTATCGGCGTGCAGTCCAAGTTTTTGAATGAGGATGCCGGGGCAAATGATAAGCCGATCATCTTACAGTTTGCCGGAAATGTTAAGGCTGGCACGGTTGCAGAATATGGAGACACCGGAGTAGGACAGAAAGCAACTATCAAGAAAGGCGTTGCCACTCTGCAGGAAGTTGAAGTTCCGAGTCCTTGTCGTCTGATGCCGTACAGAACCTTTACAGAGGTTGAACAGCCTATGAGTAGCTTTATTTTCCGGGTAAAAGACAATGATCGTTATGGCGTTACCTGTGCCTTATTTGAAGCAGATGGAGGCGCATGGAAGAATGAGGCGAAAGCCAACATCAAGGCGTATCTCGAAAAAGAACTTGCGGATGTATCAAACATCTTTGTGATTTCTTAAATAATCGTAACCCGTAAATATGTTTCTGCAATTATCTCCTAAGATTGGTCTCTGAGGAAAACATATCACGAAATATGCAGGGCAGAAACGGTTTGCCTCCTTTAAGAAATTTGATTAGTTGAATGGTATAAACCCCAAAAGGATCTTTTGTTAAATTACTTAGGAGCCGTCATTCCGGCGGCTCCACCCATAAAGACAGAGAGGATGATAAAACGTGGAACACAAAGTCATTATCAAGGGGAAATATTACGGGAAAGATAATGTTTTTCCCGGACTGAATGACTATATTCACTCCTGTGGCAGACACCCGCAAGTAGGGGCAAAGATGAAACGAGACTATCAGACGATCGCTGCAAACGCAATAAGAGTACAACTTAAAAGGCTTATCATACTCAATCCGGTTCGTATTCATTATACTTTCTACGAAGCGACAGAAAAACGAGATCCAAGCAATGTGGCATCTTTCTTTGTAAAAGTATTTGAGGATGCTTTGCAGCAGTGTGGAGTGCTAAAAAACGACAACTGGAAATACCTTAAAGGGTATTCACAGGAGTTTCACATAGACAGAAACAATCCAAGAGTTGAGGTTATTATCAAAGAAATAGCCCCAGATACATTATAGTGGCGTGTAAAGGATTAGAGGGATGGCAGATGTAAAGTGGATAAAAATTACAACGGACATTTTCGATGATGAAAAAATTCTCCTTATTGAGAGTTTGCCGGGGGCTGACAATATAATTACAATTTGGTTCAAATTGCTTGTACTAGCAGGAAAACAGAATAATAGTGGCGTATTCACCATGAATGACAAAATTCCATATACAGATGAAATGCTTGCAACCATATTGCGCCGTGACATCAATATAATACGGCTTGCACTGACAACATTTGAGAAATTTGGGATGATTGAAGTTGTAGATGGCGTAATAACTATACCTAATTGGAATAAGCATCAAACGTTGGATGCTTATGAAAAAAAGAAGGAGAGAGACCGACTTTATCAACAAAAAAGACGAGATGAACAGCGGCAAATCGCAGAAAAATCGTCTGACATGTCGGCAGATTGCTCGTCTGACATCGCTGTTTCAGATAAAGAAGAAGATAAAGAAGAAGATAAAGACTTTATTATTACAGATTCTAAAGAATCTGTATGTCGGACCGATGTCCAACGTGCAGTAGACGCATGGAACTCTCTTGGAGATATTGGCATCAAGAGTGTATCGAAAATGAGCAGCACAACTAAGCGGTATAAGTCATTGGTTGCAAGGATAAAAGAATACGGTTCTGATAAAGTGATAGAAGCCATAGAGAGTATTCGCAATTCTGATTTTCTCAGAGGAAAGAACCGAAACGGATGGACAGTTACATTTGACTGGTTCATACTTCCCAACAACTTCCTCAAGGTGCTTGACGGAAACTATGTCAATCAGGAGGGACAGAAGCAACGGACCGGGGATGCAAAACTTGATCGCCTGTACAACAGAGTAAGTGAGGTGGATGATTGGGTATGACGAGAGAAGAATTTGCAGTATTGGTAAAAGCAATGAAAGCCGTTTATTCATCGGAAAATTTCATAGCGGATAAGGATGCTTTCGATGTCTGGTATGGATTGCTGAAAGATTTGCCGTATGAACAGGCGAATTTGGCAATTCAAAAGTACATGACGAGCGAGAAGTTTCCACCAACCATTGCAGACATCCGAACAAAGGCAACAGAGATTGTTGCCCCAGAGGAAGAAAGCATGAGTGAACTGCAGGCATGGGCGTTGGTACAGAAAGCATTGAGAAATTCTGGTTACAATTCAGAAGAGGAATTTGCAAAGCTGCCGGAGGTGTGCCAGAGAGCCGTAGGAACAGCCGCAAACCTTAAAGAGTGGGCGTTGATGGAATCAGATCAGGTGGCAACCATTGAACAGTCACACTTCATCCGAAATTACAGAACATCTGTACAGAGGATGAAAGAGGAAGCACGACTGCCGGAGAATGTAAGGATGCTGATTGCCGATATGGGTAAGAAACACGCGGCTCTCTTGGAAAAGGCAGCAGATCCGCAGATAGAGATGCAGAAAATTGAAGAGCCGGAGGAAAGAACCGAACCACCATCCGGTATGTCAGATGAGACGAGAAAACGTCTTGATGAAATGTATGAGAGGTTCGGTAGAAAATAACGGAGGAAAGGGCAGCGCGCATAAATCCTGGGAACCTCTGAAACAGAATGAACCAACACAAAGAACTTTACGATTGGTATAAGCAAATGGGGATATGTCCTCAATGCGGTTCCAATAAGGTAGCTCCGGGGAAAGTAAGATGCGAAGAGTGCCTTGCCAAAAATGCGGAGAGTTCGAGAAAACAAAGAGAAAAGAAGAGCGAGAAACAGACTGAGGCTATCCGGCAGAAACATAGAGAGTATCTTAAAAATCTCAGAGCAAAGAGGAAAGCGGATGGGTTGTGCATCTACTGTGGTAAACCGCAAAGCAGTTATTCTTCCTCAATGTGTATCGAGTGCCGAATAAAAAACCAAAAGAAGAACGAAAAAAGGAAAATCGGAATAGACAGATCAGAAAGACCGATATATGGCAGATGCTACCGGTGCGGAGCAAAAATAGTTACCGGAAAGCTATGCGACAGGTGCTTAGAAACAAGCATCAAAAATTTGCAGTATGCAAACAGTTCTCAAAAGACATTGGAACGCAGAAACTATATAAGGCAGCAGAACAATGCAATATTCAGAAATAATTAACAGAAAGGAGAAAACGAGTGGATCAGATTTCAATGTTTGACTTAATGTACCCAATATTCAAAGTCAAAAATCCTGTCCGGCTGATAGAATTATTCGCCGGTGTAGGTTCTCAGGCAATGGCATTGAGAAACCTTGGAGTTCCATTTGAACATTACCTTATGTCTGAATGGGAAATGCACGCCACGGCATCGTATAAGAGCATCCACATGGCAGATGATAATACGGATTACAGTGCAGATATGACATCTGAGGAAGTAACACAGGCCTTGATTGATTATGGAATATCTGTAGACGGAAAGAAACCACTTACAGAGCAACAAATACGAAGCCATTCATACAGCGATGAATGGAGAAGAGAGTGTTTTAACAATATTCGGGCAACACATAATCTGGTTAATATATGTGCCATGCACGGAAAAGACTTGCAGATAGTTGAATCTGATAAGTACACTTACTTACTTACTTACTCATTCCCTTGCCAAGATTTAAGTCTTGCCGGGAAAATGAGAGGAATGAAAAAAGGATCAGGAACACGTTCCGGGTTACTGTGGGAAGTTGAAAGACTTCTGAATGAGACAGAAAATCTTCCCCAGATACTTCTCATGGAGAATGTGCCACAGGTTATCAGTGCGGACAACATAGATGATTTTCATAGCTGGTGCAGCTTCCTTGAAAGCAAGGGATATAAGTGTTATACGCAGATCCTCAATGCAAAGGATTACGGAGTGGCACAGAACAGAGAGCGTTGCTTCATGGTATCTATTCTCGGAGATTACAATTACAAGTTTCCGCAGCCGGTCCTGTTGGATAAAACCATGAAAGATTACTTGGAGGATGAGGTAGACGAAAAATACTACATCAACTCCGAAAAGGCACAGAAACTCATCAAAGACTTGAGAGAGAGCGGTCAGTTAGACGGCATCTCAAAAACCGTTAAGGTGGGGGGGCAAAGGCTCAGTAGCCCGGCATCATTGGGATGCAGTATTGAACAAAAAACAACCGCCCACTTAAATTATAAACGGATTGACAGAATAGGAAATGAGACAGCAAAGACATTATGTGCGAGAGACTATAAAGGTTTTGGAACGGGTTTTGATACCATGAATGGAGTGATTGAGAAAAGTGAATAAGAGATTTTACCAACAGGCATTAGATACCATGCAACGCAACGATTGTAAGCCAGGGGATATTATAGATGCCTATAACCAAAAAGTAATTCGGGGGGGTATCTCCAACTATCACGACATGACCAGAGGGATTCAAGACAGCTATTTTGGTAGTGGTGGAGGGAAAAGATGGCAGACAGAATAATTGTAGTCGGTTCATTGAATCCAGAAAAGGAAGTTCAGGACAGGGTTCGGGTTTTATCTGGACTGGGTATCTGCCAAGCAATAAGGGCAACAGACTACAAAGATCCTCCAAAAGTGCTTGTGGAATCTACGATCCATACAATAAGGCATTATACAAAATGATATGTCCTACCCTATTGGCGAGCGACTACAAACATTTGAAATATGTAATTGAGGAACTATGAAATGGCAAATAAGGTACGCTGCATACAACTGGGGAATATCGCCGTAGGAAAGAGCTGGGATAATCCTCAGAGCGGAAGAATTTATTCCGTAGACGGAATTGCCCCGACCTTAAACACTTGTGGGGGGCAATTTGGAACCAAAGATATTAGAAATCAAGGAAAGGAAAGAAGATATTGCAGACCGGGATTAAGAGGTTAGGCAATATTCTCCCCACTTCCACGAGAGAGAACCCAAACCAAGGGCGAGTGTATGATACCGGCGGCATAGCTCCGGCGATTACGAGTGGGGGGGGGTACTGTACCTTGCATAATAACAGAGACGGAGGCGAAAACGTGGTTGAAAGAATCATTGTTGCAAGCAGAGGGCGAAACCCAGGCAATCCATCAGACAGAACCACAGGCGCACCAACGGAACAACGGTTAGAGCCAAACTCAGAGGGGTTGTGCAATACACTTACTTCCGTCCAAAAAGACAACTATGTTTTGGAGATAAGAGTAAATGAGGATTGACTTTGCGATATGCCGTTGCGTCAGAACTGAATACGGCAAAAGGATAAGAAAATTATACGAAAGCCACCAGATTTCAGAAAAAAGAGGCAATATGACTCAACTTGAAGCAAGAACTGATGGCATATCCAACACCCTCACAACTGTTCAAAAAGACAATCTGGTTTTAGAGATAAGGACGGTGGATGATGGATAGAGAGTATGTAGGCATCCGGCAGGCAACACAGAAAGGCTATAGTGACGATCTTACGGAAAGGAGTACAGAAGTGGAAGAAAAAGCAAGTCATAATAATATGACGAAAGGAGATGACGAAGATAAAAGAAACACCTCTTATAGAATCCGAAAACTGACAGAAAAAGAATGCTGGAGACTTATGGATTTTAATGACGAAGATTTTGAAAAAGCGGCAAAAGTCAATAGCAGAACTCAGCTTTATAAGCAGGCCGGAAACAGTATTGTGGTAAATGTCTTGATTGCAATCTTAGGGCAGTTATTCATCGGAAAAGAGGATGTATATAGAGACTGCAAGGTAAAGAAATAGGAGGCAATATGGAAAAATTAAAACAGATGGTGGTAATGAGAGAAAGCCACGAAAGAGACGAGGGAACAATGGGATTCCACGATTATGTGACAGTGAAAGAGGACTTCAATAAATTCGTGGACAGAGTAACAGAGGCTTGCGAAACAGTTAATGGCAAAATCTTGGGAGTTTCTTATCCTAACGAAGATACCGCCGTTATTCTGTATAGATGGTCTGACGGATTGCATTAAATTTTTTTAAAGAAAATGTTTAGTCGAACAAACAAAAATGAGATAGAAAGGAGAAAAATCCGTATGTTAGGAAAAACTGCAAAGGAAAAACAGGTAGAGGATAAAGAGACTGAGTACGCTTCCTACGAGATTTGCCGGAAGAGCAAAGTCGGAGAGTACATTCAGATAGGACAGGAGTTTTTTGTCGCTGATATGAAAAAGAAAAAGATCTATAGTTCCAACGATCTGCGCCTGAGAGAGTTAGCGGAAAAGGTAGACTCTGAGGACACATTCGTATTCAAAGAAGCGAATTATATGTAACACCAGAAAGGAGAAACAGAGAATTGGGTAACAAACACGTTATATCCGACCTCTACCAGATGCAGTCCTTGCCACTCAATGCAAAAGTCAGAATGACACAGCGGAGAATCAAGGAGTGGGTAGATGAGTACGGCGAGGATGGTGTATATATCTCTTTCTCTGGCGGAAAAGACAGTACAGTTCTTCTTGATATTGCGAGAAAACTGTACCCCAACATTAAGGCTATGTTTGTTGATACAGGTCTTGAATATCCTGAAATCAGACAGTTTGTAAAACAGTTTAATAATGTCGATTGGATAAAACCCAAAATGACATTCAGACAGGTTATTGAAAGATATGGCTACCCATTCATCAGCAAAGAGGTTTCCGAGTGCGTATATGGCGCAAGGAAATTCTTACGCGGGGGGGGGCTACAACCAATTCTACCGTAAACTCACTGGATCTGGCGAGTATGCAAAAGCCGTCCAGGGGG
>ERZ779888.1257-NODE-1257-length-26026-cov-3.567710_pt1 | contig 26026 bp, 20 predicted proteins | sample MGYA00511245_ERZ779888 | MGnify/ENA primary metagenome ERZ779888 (study PRJEB29588, sample SAMEA2155255) | human gut metagenome | biome: human gut; feature: human-associated habitat; material: faeces | place: Denmark | collected 2008/2010 ...
CCTTTCAGAATGGTGTGTCGCAACTTCATTCTATCAGAGATCTGCAAACCTTGTCTCTCTTTTTATCTCTTTTTTAATTTGCGCAACTTATCTTACCTTATCAATATGGGCCGAGAATATGATTTCTCAGCCCATATTTCGTCTTTGTCAATAGGCCAAACTCTTGACAGTGCCTATGGCGTTAAACCTAAAAAGGATGGTCAGAGCTGTCCTTTTGACCTCTCATACACTGAAAATCGGAGCTGAAAGCTTCCACTTTCAGCTCCGATTTATTTTTTGTCAACAGGTTCAGCTCTTGACACTACCACCGACTTAGACAGGAGATCGTTATTAGCTATCTTTTATTCGTTATCCCTGTTGATAAACCAGTTCCAGTATTCCTGCAATCCTGAGTCCAATGGTATGCTGGCGCGGAATCCCAATTCACGATCAATTTTGCTTGCGTTGGCCTTACAATGCGATACGTCTGCTGGGCGCCGTGGCAAATATGTGATAGGACTGTGTCCACCAGAAATGGCCAACATTTTTTCTGCTAGCTCCTGAATGGTGATGCTTGATCCACTGCCAAGATTATACACACCACTTTTGTCTCCTGTAGCAGCCATGCGGTTGGCTCTGGCCACATCCCTAACATTAAGAAAATCGCGGGTTTGTGTGCCGTCGCCATAGATCGTTAAAGACGCACCTTCCAACAGCCTTTGTGCAAAAATCGGAATTACATTACCATACAAATCATATCTCTGATTTATGCCATAAATATTAAAGTATCGTAAACACACACACTGAATACCATATATTCCCTGATATGCCAAAATCATTTTTTCTGCTGCGAGCTTACTGACTCCATAAGGAGAATCAGCGTTTTGTGGATGATCCTCCGCAATCTCGGGGGTTAACAATTCGCCAAAAATCGCGGCCGAAGATGAATAAATCATTTTGGGTACACTATGTTTTCTCATGCCTTCTAGGACGTTTATTGTCCCTAGAACATTCACCTCCGAGTCCGTCTGAGGATAATCCAACGACTTTTGCCTTCCTACGTTTGCAGCTAGATGAAATACGACATCCATATTTCTGCAGGCTTCTTCCACAAAAACGATATCCCGTATATCCCCTCTGCGAAAGTCTATGTCAAGTCCTTGCAGATTGCATTTATATCCTGAAGAAAGATTATCGATCACCCGTACATGCCATTGGTGGTTGAGTAATTCTTTAACGACATTGGAGCCAATAAAACCTGCGCCCCCGGTAACCAATGCCTTCATGATTGGTGTTCCTCCCGGACAGCGTCCTTGCGCCAAACCATCATGTTGACGATACCGGTGTAGGACTGAATCAGCTTAATAACTTTAGTGGACACATTCTCATCCACGTAATTTGGAACAGGCAGTCCAAAATCCCCCCGACGCTGCATTTTCACAGCCGTATCCACAGCTTGTAACACATGTCTGGTGGTAATGCCAGCAATAACAAAGTCACCTTTATCCAGCGCTTCAGGTCTTTCAGTTGACGTGCGGATGGCTACTGCTGCATATGGTTTTCCTTTGCTGGTAAAATATGCACTTTCTTCGGGCAACGTACCGCTATCAGATACCACACAAAACGCATTCATTTGCAGGCAATTATAGTCCCAGAAGCCAAACGGTTTAAGGCTACGCACATTGGGATGAAATTGAAAGCCCCGTTGCTCTATCAGCTTTGCACTGCGTGGATGGGTGGAATAGATAACCGGCATACCATATTTTTCTGCCATGGCATTTACCGAATTCATAAGAGAGAAGAAGTTTTTTTCAATATCAATATTTTCTTCTCTATGTGCCGAAAGCAGGATATAACGTTTTTTTTCCAATCCGAGTCTTTGTAGCACATCGCTTTGAAGAATGTGAGGAAAGTTTTCGGTCAACACTTCGGCCATAGGGCTACCAGTTACAAAGATACGTTCTTTAGGGAATCCCATGGCATGCAGATAGCTGCGCGCATGTTCGGTATAACAGAGATTTACGTCGCTGGTTATATCTACAATTCGACGGTTGACCTCCTCCGGCAGATTTTCATCAAAGCAACGGTTTCCCGCCTCCATATGAAAGACGGGAATTTTCAATCGTTTTGCCGATATGACCGACAAACAGGAATTAGTATCTCCTAATACAATAAGCGCATCTGGCTTCGTGTCCAACATCACCTGATAAGAGGCTGATAACACGTTACCTATGGTCTCACCAAGATGTTTTCCTACTACACCGAGATAGTAATCTGGTTCGCGAAGTCCCAATTCCTTAAAAAACACTTCATTAAGTGTATAATCATAGTTTTGGCCTGTGTGTACCAGAATATGATCGAAATAGTAGTCACATTTCTTGATTACCGCAGCCATTTTGATGATTTCGGGGCGCGTGCCCACTATAGTCATTACCCTTAACTTGTCCTGTTCCATGTTTGTTACCCCTTAAAATTATAATGCGGATAGAGGCTGGCATGTGTGCGCATGAATTCCGACAATTCAGCAATCATGGTTTCATAATCCGGAATCTGATAGTCAAAATCGAAGCGAGTACGCACCAACGATTTATCCGCCACAAAACTGTCGCTGGTCTCAATGTTAAGCTCATTATTACGCAAATAGCGGTTGAACAGCACCAGCATATCATACTTGGAAATTGCATGGTCCGGTACTGTATTGATAAGGCCGGTTGCTCCCTGTTTTAAAGCAGCTTCCATGGTTTTGGCTACTTGCAGAGTTGTTTGACCAGTCCACATTGCGTGGGTAAAGCCTTTGACCGTTCCATGCTGCTGCATAAACCAGTTCAATAGTCCAATACCTTTAGGGTTACGATCAGGACCTACAATGCTTCCTCGAAGCGTCAAATTCTTGTCGTCCTCCAGTTCCCCCAGCGCCTTGCTGCGGTCATAAAAAGTAGAGCCATCTCGCAGATCGTCTTCCGCGTAACCCCCGCGTTTGCCAGAAAATACACAATCTGTACTCATATGCAAAACGCGAGTAGGTGCATGGGCGGTAACCATTGCTAGATAATGGGGTAGGTAACTGTTTAAAAATACAGCCATTGCATGGTCGTTTTCCGCAAATTGGTTTAATAGGCCAATGCAATTGATTATGGCATCAAAACACCCATTTTGAATAAGGTGAGTCAGCGCCTCAAGATTTTGCGCATCACCCGCCACACTGCTCGTGCAATGCGGAGATGGCAAACGGTCGAAACCAACAACTTCGTTTCCTTGCTCGACAAAATAGGTGGCGATCATATGACCTGCCATGCCATTGGCTCCAAGCACCAAAAGTTTCATGCCTGATGCCCCTCCTTTTCCTTCAACATTTCTCTCACATACGGATTGGTAAGTAGTTTTAACACCACTCCATCTACGTCAAGACGCGTAGTATTATGGCTGGTGTAATCTTCCATAGCCTGTGTTTCTACATTTCCCTCGACAAAAAATTTATCGTAATTCAAATCTCGATTATCCTGCGATACACGGAAATAATCGCCCATATCCTCGCTTTTCAGTTTTTCTTCTTTGGTCATGAGCGTTTCATAGAGTTTTTCACCATGACGTGTTCCAATTATCTTCATCCCTGTGTCACCAAATAGACGCTGTACGCCAAGCGCCAAATCGCGAATAGTGGATGCAGGTGCCTTCTGAATAAATAAATCACCGGGTCTCGCATGTTGAAACGCAAACAACACCAGTTCGACCGCCTCGTCTAGGCTCATCAAAAATCGAGTCATACTGGGATCAGTCAGCGTAAGCGGCTTTCCTGCTTTAATCTGTTCAATGAACAGCGGGATGACCGATCCGCGCGAACACATAACGTTTCCATAACGTGTACAGCAGATAACGGTTTGATCTCCATCTACTTCACGCGCGCGAGCATGCACGACCTTTTCCATCAGCGCCTTGGTAATTCCCATAGCGTTAATAGGATAGGCCGCCTTATCCGTAGACAGGCACACAACGCGTTTTACCCCTTCGTCAATAGCAGCGCTCAGCATATTGTCTGTTCCCGCAACGTTGGTACGAGCTGCCTCCATGGGAAAAAACTCACACGAAGGTACCTGTTTAAGTGCTGCTGCATGAAAAACAAAGTCCACTCCCCGCATGGCCCTTCGAATGGAATCATAATTGCGCACATCTCCGATAAAAAATTTAATTTTCTGGCAGGAGGCAGGATGACTGGCTTGATAATCATGACGCATATCATCCTGCTTTTTTTCATCACGGCTAAATATTCTTATTTCGCCAATATCCGTATCCAGGAACCGGTTAAGAACAGCGTTTCCAAACGAACCGGTACCACCGGTAATGAGAAGTGTTTTCCCAGTAAAAGCACTCATACAAATCATACCTTTCTTGTGTCGATCCAATATATGTTTACGGCAGGTCTGGTTTATTTTAGCACCACATTTATAACAACTAGTGTAATCTTAATTCATGTTAGCATTATATCTTTTGACAATTCATTCGCCACATTGCATTTCTCTCATGGAGAATGTCTACCTTTTAAACTTCTAATTTTCCTCAGAGGTTTTGTAATCTTCCATGATTTTGAATTCAACAATGATTCTATTTGCTTTTGAAGCTCAGAAGCTTTATTGTCGGCTTCTTTAATCCGACTCTCCAATTGATAAATTTGATTTTTGCAAGCCGAGAGAGAATGTTCCTGTACCTGCATCTGCTCCTTATATTTTGAAAGAGTATCCGCCTGTTCTTGAAGCTGCTCCTTATATGCCAAAAGAGAACGTTCCTGTTCATGAATATGTTGTTTTTTTTCAACAAGAAGGTTCTGCAATTCTTCTTTTTCCTCTTCGAGCTGGGCTGTTTTTCTCAGTTGCTTATATTTCTGATGAGCTATGCAACCATCATCATTTATTGCAATCATTTGTCTTGCATCTTGTCCACCATATGCAACAAGACCTCGGATCTTTCCAAGATGCTTAAGCAAATTCCACAGTTCATCATAGTTCTGTTCTACAATCAAAGAAGACAAGAGCTGGATAGGCAGTGCGCCCAGTTCTTCAGGTATTAGGTGCTCAGATACATCTAGTCTGGCTGCTGTTTCTACAAAATCAATTTCTCTCAAAATGGTCATAAAGTAGGGCAATATGCCATTTTTAAACAAGTCTTCATTTACGGCAGCATTCATAAGTGCATAGAGGAAGTTTTTATACTCCCTGGCAATCAATTGCCGGTACTCAGCCTCTTCTGGATGAGCCAGCTTGATCATACGGTCCGCAACATAAGCAAACAGAAAAAAACCGTCCGGATAATACCAGCGCATGCCCTGTACTCTTTCTTCTGGCTGGTATTTGTAATAAATATAAACAGGACATAACACATCGTAGACGTATCGTACATGTGCAAGATAATTGCACATAAAAACAGAATCATTACCAATTACGAATCGTTCATCAAAGACTGCATCCCATCTTATAAGTAAATCCCGCCGAAAAAGCTTGGCATTTACTGTGGAGCCAATATAGGGCATACTATATTGACATTTATCTGTGAGATAGGTATAAGCCATCTCTTGCGCAGAATAGCATCTTTGATGTCCTGTGGAAAAATGCTCAACCGTTCCATTACGCTCGATGTATCCGCCAATAACCAGATCTGCATCGTTTGCTTCCATGGTTTCAACCATCATTTGCACGGCATTAGGCAGATACTCATCATCAGAATCGATAAACATGACATAGTCTCCAGTAGCCGCCTTTAGTGCCGCGTTTCTTGCCGATGCCTCACCACCATTGTCTTTATGAATAACACGTACTCGTTCATCATTGCGGGCGAATTCATCACAAAGCTGGCCGCTTCCATCAGTTGAACCATCATCTGTCAGTATTACCTCCAGGTTAGAATATGTTTGACTCAGTACGCTGTTAACACACCGTTCCAGATACTTAACCGTGTTATAAATGGGTATACAAATGGTCACCCTTGCTTTTTCTCCGACAGTCTCTTCATGAGCGGGATGAGCTGTACGTATCTTGGGTTCTTGAACAGCAGCAGGCACAAAACTGGCATCTTGTCCTATCCCTTTACAGTGCCTGCACATATCAACATACCCTTTTCGAGTATATCCTTGACGATATTCCAAAATTTCCATTTTTGAAGACTTAGAAATATCGATATAGTCTTCCATTTCACCGGTTGGAGCTGAAGCAGAAACTCCTGCCCGATTTGCGTATATGCTATAGCAGCAAGCAAATATTTTTCCGTCCGCAAACTCCTGAAGATATGAATTGCAGCTATCCTTATGCTGTTCCATTTCAGCATCCGTTAAGGCGCTATAATCCGTACTTTCAATGGCCAAATCAAACCAACGGTCGACCTTGTTGATTTGACAGTCCACATTATGGTTTGCCAACAGTTCCTGAATTTCCTTTACCTTTGTCGTAGCCACAGTCGCCGAATAATCATCTACGAGGAATCTGCCATTGAGCGCCTTCGTAGCGGCAATTACTTCCTCGCTGGGTATAATGGTTCCATTTGTGATGATAAAAAACTCAAAGACCCGATCTTTGTAGTTTTCCTCGATGTAACGTATAAAACGGGACAGATCTTTGACTACCAGCGGTTCACCGCCACAAAGGTGAAGCGAGTATAGATAGTCGAACTTCTGGAAAACCAAGTCAATATGTTTTTTGAACGTTTCAAATGGCACGTTCTGAGGGTCTTTGATGTAGTTATTAAAATTCAAGCAGCATTTGCAGCGCAAATTGCATCGCAGAGTTGTTACAAAGTTTGTAGAATGCGAAAGCAGCCTATGGTGTTTGTACATAAGCCACACGCACAAAAAGTTCTGGATAAAGTTATCCCTTCGATTGTGTGACACTAGCAGATAAAAGATATTTGAGACGCCTATTTTCTCTAAGATTGCTCGTTCGTTGGTCTGAGCAATCCAAGGAAGTACAACCGCCGCGCTGGCGGGATTTTCTTTGAGCTCGTCACACAGCACAGTCTGAAAAGGAATAATACGTTTTCCGCAGAAAGTATGATCGGTTTCACGGTTAAAGACGGTAATATCCTGCACAAAAGAAATCTTAAATTCATCGGCAATACCTAGCCAGCAAAGGCATTCATAAGCTTTTTTAGATTTTTCATCATTACCATAAATATAAAGGTTTCTTACTTGAACATATTTTGCACCCAGTTCATCTAACTGATGACCAGGATTGGTCCATTTCATTCAAGCCTGCCTCCTTATTTAGACAACTGTAACACGTCAAGTCTGTCTCTCATCATTCTTCCAATATTTTCAACACTGTAACATTCTGCCGTACGTTTGCCATGCTCAATAAGTTTCTTTCTCCATTGCTCATCATGCACCATGCGGCGCATATGCTCCGCCGCTTCGTCAACATGCGGCTCGGCCCACACCATTCCGTCTCCTTGTTTTGAGCCTACATACTCGCCGTTTACCGGTACAAGATCATAGCCTACAAGTGCCGTATTCATATGATTCATATACTCCATATTTCCCGACCACTCCGTTGAAATGACCGGTGTACCTAGGGACATGGCTTCCAACGGTACAAGCCCAAAGCCTTCACCGCGGTGCAACGTTACATATGTGTTAACGGTATGAAGCAACGTTCTCATTTCATTGTCAGACAAGCGACTATCGATATAATAAACGTTCTTATAGGGGGCCAGTAGCTTTAACAATTCTTCAATATGCTGTTTATAGTTATCTGGATAGGATAGTTTTAAAACAAGCCCTACTTGTTCATCTTCAGGTGCAAAGGCCTGCATGAACGCTTGCACTGCCGCCTGAGGATTTTTTCGTGACACAAAGCTTGTGCAGTCGTAAGCAATCATAAACAAAAAGGCATTTGGGGAGAACTTAAAATACTCACGTCCGTTTTTTAAAACTGTTCTGTCTGGATTGGCATACAGAGGAATGGTCAGCACTGGTACTCTCGCTTTTTTTTCCAACGTATTGGTGCAAAACGCAGACATGGTCCATATTTCCTGAAAAATATCCAATCCTGCACAGAATACATCCGGAAGTACCGATACTTCCCAAGCCCAATAGCCAATATTATAGTGTTTCATGGGATCTATGCCAAATAGACGCAGCTTCGCCGGTGTCCCCGATGCAGCATGGCAAACAATCAGATTTATGTAGTACAACTGGACTTGCTTGATTTCTTTTTCAAACTTCTCTGGTCTACTCAAGTCAACAATCTGATAAGGGACCTTTGACGCTTCCAATGCAAGCTGTAGTAAATGTGCCTCCGTTCCCGCACTGTTATCGGTGCAATAGCAAAAGAGGTTTACGCCAAAAGGCAGTTTTTGCGATTTTGGATAGGCGTATTCAATGGTTTGAATTGGCGGAAGCGAAGTTCTGTGATATACGGAACGCGCCTTTTGATATAAATTAGATGGCAAAATGGTTTTGGCGGTCTTTTTACAAATGCGTTTCATAAAAAGAATTGGTTTCATTCCAGCCCTCCGTAAATCAAAAAAGTTTGTAAGGCCGCGTTCTCATGCGTTCACTTTACACATTTAGCCTTTATCCGTTCAAAGAGCATTTTTGCGCAACCATCTACCCCATTCTTTTTCACAGCTCTAATTGCCCTTCGGACAAACGGAATTTTCTGTTCCGAAGGGGCAGTCACTGTGTTCTCGTCATTGTCATTCTGGGTAGGAGCAAACGGATCGGGAAGTTCGCGCCTTCCAAACCGGGTTTTGATGCCTTTGCCCTCAGCAATAACCTCAACATAATCCAATGCAATGGAATAATCAGCATAATAGAAGAAAAATTCCATATCGTTTAAGAACGCTTTCATGGAAGGAGCAATTTTCTCAATTTCCTCCTCACTCAAGTGTTCCAGAATATCGATGTATAACAGGCTATACTCTACATTTCCACGAGTATGCGCACGACGTCCTGTTCGGTTGGAGGAGTCGCGGGCCGTAACCAGGGGTTCATCAATATAGTGGTGCGGAAACTTCGCAAATGCCCTATAATAAAACTCAAAATCATGTGCGACGCGTTCATTTACATCAAACAACCCGACCGTTTCAAATACCTTTTTGGAAATAAGGTGCGTACACCCATGCGTTTTGTTATAAATTACGGGATAAAGATAAGATGTATTGCGTTTGGGATAGGCATCACGATGTTCCTGATAACCCGCGGTCTTAAAAGTTCTGGTATGATCCGTCATGCCATCCAGATCGGAAATGATAATGGTATCTTTGTTTTCCAACTTGGCCAGTTCTTCTACATTACGGGCAATTTTCTGCGGGTAATACAGATCGTCATGGCTCAGCCAAGAAAAGTACTCGCCCTTCATGTTTTGAATGGCTAGATTTAATGCAGTGGATGTACCGCCATTCTCTTTAGAAAAGTAACGGATTTTATCTCCATATGAAAGCGCAATTTGTTCCGTAGCGTCGGTAGAGCCGTCATTAACCACAATAATTTCAAGATTTTTATAAGTCTGAGCCAGCGCGCTGTCAATAGCCTCTTTCAAGTAGTTTTCACCGTTATAAACTGGGATTACGATGCTTACCATAGGGTTGAACGTTGCCATTTCATTTCATCCTTTCAATAATGATAATTTTGTTTGGTAGGGTACTTCTTAAAATCGGAAATAAATAAAAGGACTTATGGAACCCGTAATCACTTTCAAGGCTGCCAAGGCAAAAAGGAGCAATGACCCTGTAGCAACCCAAGTCGGGTGTTGGCGAGCCTTCCGGGTTAGCCTGCCATATAATCCAGAAAAGAGGGGCAAAAAGCTGATAGCCGCTGCCAGTCCAAGTATAAACCATTCTCTGGCATCAATAACCAGTATATACGATGGGTTAACATGCGTAAAGTAATTGTTGAAATCAAATAGAGCTCCAATATAGTTAACTGCTAGTTTAATGTTCTCAACCCGGAAAAATATCCATCCGATCATTACCACAAAAAGGGTGACACCCCATCGAATCCAGCGCGGAATGCGCTGTATCCTTTTTAATAAGAAAGAGCGTTCTGCACAAAGCAACGTTCCATGATATCCTCCCCAAAAGATAAAATTCCAAGACGCTCCATGCCAAAAACCCGATACCAAAAAGACAATCCACTGATTTATATAGGTTCGCACAGGTCCTTTACGGTTTCCTCCCAGCGGGAAATAAAGATATTCCCGAAACCAGGAAGTCATGGATATGTGCCAGCGTTTCCAAAAATCAGTCACACTTAAAGCGGTGTACGGCTTATTAAAGTTCTCCTGAATATGGAAACCCATCATAGCCAGCATACCAATGGCCATGTCACTATAGGCTGAAAAATCAAAATATATTTGAAAAGTATACGCTATTATTCCAAGCCAAGCATAGTCGAGGGGAACTCCGCCTAGGGCATGCGCTTCAAACACCGAATCCGCAATCCGGGCGACAACATCCGCAATCCAAACTTTTTTAAATAGGCCTATGGCAAAACGGTTAAAACCGTTTGAGAAAGAATCACGGGTTATATTGCGTTGCTGAATCTGATCCGAAATTTCGTTGTATTTTACAATTGGTCCAGCAACAATCTGCGGGAAAATAAGCAGGTATTCCAACAGATAAAAGAAGTTGTTTGTTGGCTGGGATATGCCTTTTGCAATATCCAGGCAATAGGTCATCTTTTGAAAGACAACAAAGGACACACCCAACGGCAAAGCGATCCTTGTAAATAGAATTGGGTTCCAGCCCAACTGCGCAAAAATCAAATTGATGTTATCAATAAAAAAGTTAAGATACTTGAAGTATGCCAGTATTCCAATGTTGATAATAACATCCAGAGCCGTAAATAGCTTGGCAAATCGCTTATGCTTGTAAATCAATAATCCCAAACAATAGTCGATCAGCAACGTGCCGAGCACAATAAGAAAAAACTCACGCGCGCCATATGCGTAAAACAGCACGCTTCCCAAAATGATCCAGACATTCTGTATGCGAATGTTCTTTTTTAGCACATAGAACACCACAAAATAAACTGGAAAGAAAAAGAACAGGAACAGAGTGGATGAGAATATCATGCGGTTTCCTCATTTTCTTCAAGATAATGCAACATATTTTCAACAAACTCAAATTGAATCCATCCAGGCCCGCTTTCAAGGAATTCCAATATAATGACATCTGCCTGGAGATACTGCTCATAATCATCGGTGGTTTCAGAGTGCTGAATCCCCCCTGTATACCCCTCTTTGTACTGAAGTACTCGCGAATTATACCAGGAAAAATACGTCTCTGTCCATACGGGTCTCTCCACACTATAAATTGTTGAAAGCAACAGCGTTGAGAAGCTCTGTCCCACCATAAACACATGCAGCGGCGCATCCCCCGCTGTTGAAGTATACTGAATATGCGGAGATAAATAATTGGGTTCTGCATTCAGGGCATTCCAGCAAATTTGCCATATATCGCTGTCATCCACGTTGCCCATTTTGCCCAAAACGTCCTCTTTCTGCGCTACCACCATCCGTCCAAGTTTGATCTCCAAAAGCTCCTCTAAAAGGGCATTTAAACCATTGATATATTCAGCCATGGGGGCAAGCGTCCAATGGGTTCCACCTTTGGCAAAAACAATTTCTCCGTTATTCTTCATCTGTACCAGCATTTCATGCCGGTCGTACACGGGGATATCGGTTTTATTTATGATGTCAGTAAAAGCCTGATACCAGTTGGCAGCATAGGCTCCCACCTGCTTCATCTCTATAAAACGGTCATAGGCTGATGGCAAATATTCCGGATATAATTCTGCTTTGGAAGGCGACATCCTGACAACCAGCGGTATTCCCCGCTCTTTAAGCAGATCATGCAATTTATCAACGCGCCCGATACTGTATTCCAGCGCCCGGATTTCTTCGTCTGTAAGTTCAGTTAAATATGCGGTTGCATAGGCCTTTTCAAATACATAATCATCTTGGCCCACCAGCATCTCACGATTGTCTGTAGAATGGAATACGCTATAAAGCAGCTGATTGTATGTCCGGGTAAGGATCCTCCTGGTAAAAAGATGGTACTCAAGATAATCCTCCAGTTTGTCTTGAAATGTTCCGGATGCAAGGTTTTTAAGCGATATTTCAGGTTTTTCTGGCACATCGACAACGCCACTCAGCTCGGGTTCCTTTAGCTGAAAATCGCTATCTACCAAGCGTGCACCAAAGTTTATGCATGTACCCAAAAGTGGAAGAAATAGAATGAGGGCAATTACTACACAATAACCTTTAAAAAACTTTCTGTTCATCCTCAGTCTCTCAATTCCTTTTTTCACATTGATTGATCAAATCAACGCATCATCAGAAAACGTTTTCCTAAGCTGTACCTGAATAAATGCCAGCGTTACATTGGCAGGATTCATAAAGTGATAGCGTATATGAGGCTGAGCACAAAAGCTTTCTCCCTCATCCAGTCTGGTTTCTATATCATCTCCACTTACAATAGCTGTACCCTTGATGACAATCCAATGTTCCTTTGTATTAGATGCGGCTATGTAATCCATTTTTTTACCAGGCGATATAAACAGCTTTTTGACGCTGAACATCTTGCTGCTCTCAAGGATTGTAACTGAACCAAAGGAATAGTATTCCGTCATATGTCTATCTGCGCGGGGATCGTGAATTTCCTTTAGCTTTGCTACTACCTCCTTAATGTGCTGTGCACAGTCACGATGGCAGATAAGCAGAGCATCCTTCTGGTCAATTACTACGGTATCCGTCATGCCTACCATGGCAATCGCCTTGTTTCCTTCGGAGTAGACCATGTCATTTTTACAGTTCAGCATGATTTCACGGTTAAAATATACATTTCCATTTTCGTCCTGGTTGGAGTGATAACGATCATAGAAAGTGGTGAAATTTCCAAGATCATTCCAGCCTATATCAAGCGGAACGCAAAATACTCGATCCAGTTTTTCAATCAACCCATAGTCAACTGAAATAGCAGGCGTTGCCTCATAGGCTTCCTGGTGTGTCGGCAATTGAAAAGCCTGGTACACTTCCGGATTAAACCTTTTTACCGCCTCAACAAACTGTCCGGTTTCAAACATAAAGATACCACTGTTCCAAAGATAGCCATTGGCACAGTATTTTTTGGCATGTTCCAGATCAGGCTTTTCCTTAAATTCAGAAACTTCCATCCCCCCGGGAACCTTTGGGCCGGGTTTGATATACCCATAGCCTGTTTCCGGTTCAGTAGGCACGATGCCAAAAGTTACAAAACCCTGTCTGGCAAGCGCCTGTGTTTGCAATATGGTGCTGGCAAGTACATCCGGTCGCTCAATAATATGATCGGATGCAAATACGGCACAGACATCATTTCCACCGCGCCGGATAGCACATACTGCATACATAATTGCCGGCAGAGTATTTTTCGGTACGGGTTCCAAAAGAACATGATCCTGGTAAAAATCCAACCCGATTTCTTCAATCTGACCACGTATCAGATGCAGATAATCGCTGCTACTAACAATATATATGTCTTCCATTTTTCCCATCAGGAGGCAACGTTCCAACGTCAGCTGAAAAATGGAATGTTCCATTCCATTCAGTTTTAAAAATTGTTTAGGATAATGCGTGCGGCTAAGTGGCCAAAGTCTGGATCCGGAACCGCCGGCCATAATTATCATTTTCATTGCTCAATCCTCCTTTCCAGGTGCTTCTGTTTACTGGATTCGAACATCTGCTGAAGGGTATCCTCAAGTGTATAACGGGGTTTCCAACCCAATTTTTCGGTTATCTGCTGATGATCACAGCAGATAATGGGATTGTCTGCCGGCCGAAACAGTTCGGGGGTTATTTGAATACCTATAGGTTGCTTGCAAAAGGATATAATGCATTTCACCATCTGCCGTAGACTGTATGCCGTTCCACTACCAACATTATAAACGGTATGACAGTCGTCCGATTCGATCACCATTCGGTATGCCCTTACAACATCTCTAACATCAGAAAAATCTCTTCGGACATCCAAGTTCCCCACCTTTAATATACCTGGCCTTCCGCTTATTTCAATTTCAGCGGCTTGATCGCACCAACCTGCCAGCACAAAGGAAGACGACTGTCCAACCCCAGTATGGTTGAACGACCTGACCTGATAAATCTGCATTTGATAGCGCTCCCGATACAACCCCAGAAAGCGTTCCTGCATTGTTTTGGAAATTCCGTAAGGATTATTTGCAGCCAGCGTAAAGTCCTCCCGAATGGGTTTGTCACAAATTGCGTACTCTTCTGATGAGCCAATCATCAGCACTTTGGGTGACAGGTTATTTTTGCGAGTTCCCTCCAAAATATTGAGTGTGCCTTCGACATTTACAGCAATTGTTTTCTGCGGTTGCTTCCAAGACTGCGCCACGCTGCTGATAGCGGCAAGATTGATAATGTGCGTAGGCCTAACGGCCTCAATAAGCTCTGCAACGGCTTGGGCATTGAGTATATCACATTGCAGGAAACGAACGTACCCTGGAATGGACGGCGTTTGCACAATATCCGTGCCATAGACGTCATATCCGGAATTGCGAAATTCCTCTGCAAGATATCTTCCCACAAAGCCACCCACACCAAAAATCAAGAGTTGCTTCATTCTGTCAACCCAGCCTCTTTTCTGGCACGCCGAAGATCGTGTTGGGTCATAATTGCGCACAGGTTTTCATAGCTTGTTGTAAGGGGATTCCAGCCCAAAATAGTTTTAGCCTTTGTGGGGTCACCCAGAAGATTAACAACGTCTGTCGGACGGAACCATTGCGGATTTACACACACAAGCATTTTCCCGGTTTTGGCATCATATCCCTTTTCTTCAATACCATTGCCGCGCCAATCAAGCTCGATACCAGCATAGTGAAATGCGAGTGTGGCAAATTCCCGAACCGTATGTTGAACGCCTGTGGCAATCACATAATCATCAGGCTTATCCTGCTGCAAAATTAGCCACATGCAATAAACAAAGTCCTTTGCATAACCCCAGTCGCGCAATGAATCCAGATTTCCTAGCTCCAAATGGTCCTGCAATCCGCAGGCGATACGGGCTGCTGCAAGCGTAATTTTACGCGTAACAAACGTTTCTCCGCGCCGCTCCGACTCGTGGTTAAACAGGATGCCATTGCAAGCAAACATGCCAAAAGCTTCCCGGTATTGTTTTATCATCCAGTATCCATACTGCTTAGCTACCGCATATGGACTGTAAGGATGAAAAGGTGTACGTTCGTTTTGTGGGCATTCTTCCACCTTGCCAAAAAGCTCGGAAGTAGATGCCTGATAAATACGACATGTCTTTGCCATGCCCAAGATTCGAACCGCTTCAAGAATTCGTAGCACTCCCAACGCATCAATATCTCCCGTGTATTCTGGTGCATCAAAAGAAACCCCCACATGGCTTTGAGCGGCCAGGTTGTATATTTCGTCTGGCCTGACCTCGTTAATGATTCGAATTAGGCTGGACGAATCAGACAAATCTCCGTCATGTACAGAAATGGCATTTTGTGCAATAAGATGGTCTATTCGCTCCGTCGTCGAGACAGACGAACGACGGATGATTCCATGAACTGCATATCCCTTTTCTAACAACAGCTCTGCTAGAAATGAACCATCTTGACCGGTTATTCCAGTAATCAACGCTTTTTTCATGGTGTTACTCATTTTCTTTCTCCTTTGTTCATGCTACATTTTTGTAATTGCAACGGATACATTCCTGAATTCTATCACCATATCAATGTATTTGGGAAAACAGGCGTTCTTTTACCTTTCCTACGGTTCCTAAAATCCCATATCTGAGTACTGCCCGCTTCACACGTGTAGAAAAGCGCCATTCTGGCAAGCAAATTGGTTCAAAACGTTCCTGCACATTTTTTTTTGTCTCTGTCTTTTTTGCCTGTTCGGCAAAATACCATTTTGCCTTCTCGTATTTGCTTTTTACCAGCGTAGCGTACATTTGCCGGTAATAGAGATGGGGTGATCCACAAAGCTGTGTTCTTTCGTTATCCGTAAGCAACCTGTCTGCACGGATCCAGAAGTCGCTGGCATTGGCGATAAAATGCGGATCTGTCTGGTTCCCGGCCTGTGGGTGCAAACGTGAGGTCATATCGCAATGCGGGCAATGACACACTTTGGCATATCGGAAAACCCTTAGCCACATATCATAGTCCTGCGTGGTGAGTTGAGCCTCATCAAACATCCCTACTTTGTCAAACAAACTGTGATGTATCAATGTGGCGCTACCGTGTACCAGCCGAAACATTACCGGGAAGAGCGGGGTGCTCAGCTGTTGAGCAGTAAAGCGCTCTTCCAGCCGGAAAGGCAGCCGCTGGCCAGTAATGGTATCCAAGTATTCGTAATCGCTATAAACCACCGTATCAGGCCTTTGTGGGGGTATATATGCAAGTTGATGAAGTATTTTGTCCGGATGATAATAATCATCATGCGAAAGCCAACTGAAATAGTCGCCATGCATAAGACGTATCCCCAGATTCATTGCCGAGGCCACACCACCATTTTCCTTGTAATGGTAGCGGATTCTATCTCCATAGCTGCGCGCAATACTTTCGGTTGCCCCCTCGTCATTAGACCCATCGTTAACCACAATCACTTCGCAGTGCGGATAGGTCTGTCCAAGCGCACTGTCAATAGCGTTAGCTAGATAATTGGACCCATTAAATACCGGAATAATGATGGATACTAGCGGTTCACTCATGCACATCCCCCTGTGGATACCCACAATGCTCAAATGCGGATGAAATTCCTTGTTCCTGATAGTTTAAAAAATGTTCGTATACATCACAAAGCTGAGGCCCGTCACCAAAGGCGACCTGTCGACCGTGATGCAGCCAAAGCACCTTATTGCACAGGCTGCGCACTTGTTCCACAGAGTGTGAGACCAGCAGTGTAGTAGCCCCTCCGCTAATCATCTCTCTCATTTTTTTTGCACTTTTTTCCTGAAACGCACCATCCCCAACGGATAGCACCTCATCCAATATCAATATGTCTGGCTGGAGCATACTTGCAATAGAAAAAGCGATGCGGGACTTCATTCCGGAAGAAAGCTGCCGGAAAGGTCGGTCTCTAAAATCGGTAAGTTCGGCAAATTCAATTAACTCGTCACATTTTTCATCCATAAATGTACGCGTATAACCAAGCATCGCACCTCGCAGATAGGCATTTTCCTTTACCGTAAGGTCCTCGTCAAAACCGGTGCCCAATTCCAGCAGTGCGGATACTTTGCCATTTACCTTTACTGTACCTCGCGTAGGCGTCATTACTCCGCTGATTGCTTTTAACAGTGTGGATTTTCCTGCGCCGTTAACGCCCACAATGCCCAGCATATCACCTTTTTGCAGGCTGAAGGAAATGCCATTTACAGCCCAGAACTGTTCGGCTTTATAGGTTTTGGTGATCTTACGCATCAAAAATTCCTTCAAGCCAATGTCCTTGAAATCACCGATCATATAGAGAACGGCTACATCCTGCACCGAAAGGGCAGGGCATGACATATCCGTAATCATAGCACCCATCCTCTCTTACACATAATACAAGAAACGATTGTTATACTTATGATAGATTAAAATGCCAATGATATTGACGGCCAATGTATAAAACACTGCCAAACAAAAAAACTGAGCACTTGGCAATCCACCATTAATGACGATCAGACGAAGCATCTTGATATAAACATAAACAGGGTTGAGTAAAAACAGGCGCTGGTATTGTAGGGGGAAACTCTCCACTTGATAAAAAATAGCCGAGAGGTACATCAGCAACATAGTAAATACGTTGTAGAGATATTTTGTGTCCTGAAAAAACAGATTCAAGGCTGACAGGATCATACCACAGCCGATATTAAATAACAATAACAGGAATATCGGAACTGGCAAAAACAAGAAACTCCATGCGATTGAAATTCCATCCGCTGCAACAAAGACAAAGAACACACACAACGTCAGCAGAAAATTGATGAAAGAGGAGGTATTGGCAGAAAGAACAAACATATATTTGGGAATATTTACCTTTGAAAAAATATCCTTATTTCCAACTAAGGCAAGCATTCCACTGTTAGTAGCTTCAGAAAAATAGGAAAATACCAAGTTGCCTGCAAACAAATACGTAGTGTAATGCGGAATTGTAGCGCCGAAAAATTGGGTAAATACAATCCGCATAATCATTAGCGTTAGCAGCGGGTTCAAAATGCTCCATAACATTCCAAGCATAGTACGCTTATACTTTTTTCGGAAGTCTCGCTTGCTCAGTTCCTCAAATAGAAATCTGTACTCCAGAAATCTCTGAATCATTTTTCGTCCTCCACAGTGTTTCTACAAAGCCCAACTGTGTTTTTATGTCATAGCCTGCTTGTTGGGCATCATCCCGTCCATCCGTACGGGAATAGCCGTGATATCGCATCTTTTCCATAGCTTTCGCCCACTCTTGGGCATTATCAATGGGCAGAAATACCACATTATTTCGAAAGCATACTTCCGCAGGAAATCTATCAGAAAGGATACAATCCAAGCCGCTGATTTGTGCTTCCACAGCAGCAATACCAAGGCCTTCTGTTTTGGATGGCATTGCAAACAAGTCCAATGCCTGCAGTAATTCGGGAATCCTGTCGCAGGCACCCCAAAAATGCACCCGTTCTTCCAAATCAAGCCGCTTTGCCTGTTTTTCCAGTCGCGTTTTCTCCACTCCATCTCCTGCTAACACTAGTGCAGCATCCGGATTGCTATGCAGGAATCTCGAAAAGGCATCCAACAAAAAACCGGCATTTTTGGCGCTGGTGAGTTGCCCTACAAATCCTACCGCATAGGCATCTTCCAAGTCAAGCTCCTGGCGGACCCGCCTCCGCACTTCGGGTTTATAACCGAAAGGATCTATATTCATTGCGTTGCGAATAATCCGGTAAAGCTTTCTTTTTATTACTCGAGTAGGACAACCCCATTGTGCTGCTGATTCAGAGCATGCCCAGAAATCCGTTACATAGCGGTCCGCATATCTGCGGTGTAGGCGATGCAACATTCCCTGAAGCTTTCCTTTTATTCCCACGGCTGTATTGGCTGCGTTGTGACTATGGTAAATCCGGCAGGGGATACCGATGCGTTTGGCCAGCTGCAAGGGGGTCAAATCGTTCATCATGCACTCATTGTCCCAGATTACGTCATATTCCCGACCATGCTCACGAAAAAACGTTCGGATCTCACGATAAAACCGAACTGGATTTCGACTGCGGCGGCATATATGAAACACGCGACCGCCCATCTCCTCAATTCTGGCCTGAAAACTGCACACCGGAAAGCGGCACAGAAAGTCAAAATGAATTCCTCTGCCAAATAATGGTTCACAATAGCTCATCAAGAAAGTTTCTAGTCCGCCTATCCGGTCTGTCATACCAACAACAAGAACCCGCAATGGTTTTATCTCTGTCTGAGCCATTCATACACCTTCCACAAAGTATCAAAACTACTACTTCCCAAATGTAACGCCCAAAGACCAATACGCTCGCGACAGGCTAAGGCCCCACTTGTCAGAGCCGCTTTACCCTGAAGGCAAATTTGCTTTTCCAGCTCGCCACGTATACTCCGTTCTGTCTCTGAACAGCCCACCAAATATCTTCGTACGCTGAGCAGTGCATGAAGTTTTCTTGCCGCCGCAGCTTTCGCAAGCGCTGGATACGAACGCGTGATAACCTCAATCATGTGATTCGTTGCCCCAATATAATCCAGCTTTTTTTCATCAAATGTTCCCCGGCTGAGCGAGCTGGTACTGATACGGTAATGATACTGTGGCCGGTTTCCAAAGACAATTCCTCCCGACCGAAGGATGATCTCCGCAATGCGATAAGTATCTTCAAACAAACGGCCTATTGGATAGCAAATATTTTTCAAAATACTTCGATGATATAGTTTTCCCCATGCGCTTACATCGGGGTATTCATCTCGAAGGATATGGGCAAAGGTTTCTTCGGGCTTGAGGACCGCTTTGTCGGGTGCATTTTCAAATCTTAGATGTGGCTTTGAGCCACGGTGAATCCAGTGATTACAGGCGCTTGCGCCAAGGCCGCTTTGGGATAGCAAATCAAACAAATAGGACAGGTACTCGGGCTCAACCCAATCATCAGCATCTACAAAGCAGCAATATTCCCCCCTTGCCTGTGCAATACCGATATTGCGCGTTTCTGCCAGGCCGGCATTGGGGTGTTGGAAGTACATAACACGAGCATCTCTTTGTGCATAGGCCAGTCCAATGCTTTCTGTTCCATCCGTAGAGCCATCATTTATCAGCACGATTTCTAAATGGGTATACGTCTGTGCGAGTAGAGATTCCAAACATGTGGGAAGATCCCTCGCGCCATTATATACAGGAACAATAACGGAAATAAGTGGGTCACTTCCATTCATAATTTTCTCCCCCGCCATTTGCGTTCCAGAAACAAACGGATTTTACGTCCCCAATGTTGATTTTCTAGATAAACTACCGGCATTTCGACATAGTGAATCTGGTTTGTCTCTATCCAGACATCTAACAGCCTTTCGGCCACCAGTCCGAATACACGCGTATCTAATGCGTTGTAATGAGAGATATCCAGTCTTTTCTCTAGTTCAAACAAGATGTCAAACAGCCATTCGCAATAAGCATGCAAAAGCGATGTTTTCATGGCGAAAAGGTTGAAGCGGTGACCACTGGTTTTGTGCATCACTCTCTCCCAGGCTGGCAGATAGGCCGGATACCGTTCAGCAATGATCTGTCTTGTATAGACCAGATCGTTTTCATGATGGGCATGTATATACTGCGTATAATTGTTTTCGATCCAATAATGTCGTCGAGTAGGCAGGATCACGTCTGCACATTGCAATTTTCGTTCAATATCAGGCTGAGTAGCTATGCGTTGATACTTGTTACCCATTCGTCTGCGAGCAAAATAGCGCCGGTAATGCACAAGACCGATATAGTCCGCCTGCAGATTTTTCCAACCCCAATATAATGCCGTCAATTCACAGTAATGCAGGTTTTTAGAACTGATATTTTGCCCTTGATCGTCCCTCTGCCATTGCGGATGAAAGGAGGGCTTGCCGCCGCTGTTGACCTGCACTGGCAAATAGATGGGATCATCCGGCATCCAATAATCCTTATGACTGACGACCATCAACCTCATCTGCATGCTTCATCTCCTCCTGCGCCGCAATCAGGGCGCTTTCAACCACCCGGTCCATATCGTAATACCGGTATTCCCCCAAGCGGCCGCCAAGGCGTAGCCACGGCTGGTGTAGAGCAAGCTCTTTGTATCGTTCAAAAAGCGCCTGATTTTTAACGTCATTTATGGGATAAAATGGTTCTTTATCCGAGCTCCATTCACAGGGAAATTCCCTGCTGACAACAGTTTGTGGTTGTTGTCCTTGGACAAAGTGCTTATGTTCTATAATACGTGTATACGGCGTTTCCCGGTCGGTATAATTCATCACCGCTACGCCCTGCGCATTGGGGATATCCAGCACTTCGGTTTCCAGACGGATGGTCCTGTATTCCAATGGCCCCAGCACATAATCAAAATACGCATCTATCGATCCAGTAAAGACCACCCGTTTGGCAAGTATATTCCATTCAGCCCGTTCTGACAGATAGTCGCAGCCCGTTCGTACAGTTATATCCTCAAGCAGCTTTTCTGCTAAGCTAGTGTAGCCATTGATAGGAACTCCTTGAAAACTGTCCGTAAAGTAACTGTTGTCAAAAGTAAAGCGAAGCGGCAATCGCTTGATGAGAAAGGCCGGAAGTTCCCGGCAGGGTCGTCCCCACTGTTTCTCCGTATAACCTTTAACCAACTTTTCATATATATCCACGCCTACCAAGCAAATGGCCTGTTCCTCTAGATTTGTGGGTTCAGCAATTCCAGCCTGGCGGCGCTGTAACTCGATCTTTTCTTTGGCTTCCTCTGGCGTTCTGACCCCCCACATGGCATAAAAGGTGTTCATATTAAAGGGAAGATTATAAAGCTCACCATGATAATTGGCTACAGGCGCATTGGTAAAACGGTTGAAAGAAGCGTAGCGATTTATATACTCCCATACCATTTTATTGCTGGTATGAAAGATGTGGGGCCCGTATTTATGTACATCAACACCAGCGATTCTTTCTGTATAGATATTACCGCCAATATGATTTCTTTTTTCCACAATCATGCAGCGCTTGCCGGCGTTTGTAAGTTCGCGTGCAAATACCATGCCATATAGACCGCTGCCTACAATCAGATAGTCAAATGGTTTTTCCATACGTCGCTCCAATATCCTTCACACGATCCGCCAACATTTATAGAACTTCACTTTGCATTTCATAAATCCTTGCATCTAGAGCAGCACGAAGTTTTTCTGCTTCTGCCTGCCCAGCCCTACGATTTTTTGCTTCAATCGAAATATAGGCCTTTAGCTTCGGTTCAGTACCAGAAGGGCGTATAACCAAAGATATGTTATCTTGTAGCCGGTACTGCAAAACATTGCTATTGGGCAATCCATTCACGCCCCAACTATAGTATAGTCAACACATGCCAAAATGCGTTTTCCCAAAAGAACATGACTTTTTTGTTTGCGAAACGTATTCATAATTCTGTCCATCCGTGAAACACCGGAGGCACCCTCAAATGTATAGGAGAGTAGCAGTTTTAAACAGTATCCGTAGGTCCTGTAAAGTTCCTCAAGGCTTTCCGGCAAACTAATGCCACGGCTTTTGTACCAGTCTGTCATCTCCGAAATCAAAAGTGCACCATCCACGCCGTCCTTATCCCGGACATACGTTCCACTGAGATAACCACAACTGTCCTCAAAGCCAAATAAAAAGCAATCTGCTTTATCTTCTTGTTCCAAAAGACCAATCTGTTCGCCAATGAACTTGAAGCCTATAAGCACATCCACCACCTGTGCGCCATAATGCCTTGCTATACTCCGTGCCGTCTCGCTTGAAACAATGGTTTTTATTACGACTGGCGACTTGGGCATCGTTCCTGTTGCAATTTTTCTTGCGCAGATATAGTCCAACAGAAGAACCCCGGTTTCATTGCCATTGAGCAAAATATATTCACCTGCTGTATTTCTCGCTGCAATACCCACTCTATCACAATCCGGATCGATTGCCAAGAGAAGGTCCGCACCTGTCTGGCGTGCCATATCCAAGCCTAGCTGCATGGATTTGGGATTTTCTGGATTTGGAAAAGGATAGGTAGGAAAACAACCATCCGGCAGTTCCTGCTCTTTGACGACATGCACATTACTGAAAACGCTTTCCTTAAGTGCCCGTAATACCGGCTTCAATCCCGTCCCATTCAGCGGCGTATATACAATAGATAACTGTTTGTCAACCTTTTCGCCATCCAGTATACTTTGAGATTTTACTTCATCAATATATGCATCATAGACGCCTTCTTCAATATAATGAATGTAATTTTGCCTTAGACCTGCTTCAAAGGATGTCTGCTTTATGTCTTTAAAAATGTCCAGCTTTTTAATTTCTGCAAAAATTTGATCGGCAACTGGCACAGTAATTTGGCAACCATCTGCACCGTATATTTTGTAACCATTGTACCGACAGGGATTATGCGATGCTGTAATCATAACGCCGGCCGCACAATGCAGCCAACGTACTGCAAACGAAAGACACGGTGTCGGCATCGGCTGCGCATACTGATATACCTGTATGCCGTTTGCTGCCAAGACACCTTCTGTTACCTGGGCAAACAGCTCTGATTTTATACGGGTATCATAGCTGATCGCAACCTTGCGGTCTTCTTGTTTGTAATACCGGTTTACATAGTCGGCAAGCCCCTGAGAGACCTTGCCCACTGTATAAACATTCATTCGATTGGTTCCCGCTCCAATAATTCCCCTTAGTCCGCCAGTGCCAAAGGCCAAATTACGGCAAAAGGCATCTTCGACCTCTGCTGCATCCATTTTTTGAAGTTCTGACTTCAAATCGCCATCCATTTCCGCACGACAAAGCCAAAAACTGTATTGATCTCTGATATCTTTCCTCAAAAAGTTCACTCTCTTTTTCTACCCAAGAAACAGCTTAATATGGAATGTAGATTTTACCGATCTTTATACAAAAAACGACATTCCACCAATTTTTGGCAAAATATCTCAAAAACAAATCCCTCTAAGTTGTCAATATAAAGTAAAGCTTCGCCGCCTGCGTCACTTAAACGCAGTTACATTGATCGATATTTCAGGCAGTTCCTGCTGCTGCGACTATTCAGCATCCAGCATTCTTTGACTGTTTTACACTACATTCCAATGAGCCAGTTATCATGACCAAACAATCAACAAGAACCTGCCATGATTTATCAATGACTCATCGTTATTATATAAATATCGCAGAGAAAAAGCAAGCGTTGATTTAACCCAGCCAAAAGCTGCGGTGCATATTAGGATGAGACCTGGGTGCCCATCTGCTAGAGTTGAGTTGCACGATAACTATGAAAGGGGCATGATTCTCATGAACAGTATACACAGGACATGAAATACCACCAATCCCTGATCACCCATGCCAAGAAGTACGGTGCTAGCTGGGTCTTTCGGAAGTACAACAAAAGCCGCGCCTACATCTACTTCTGGCTGGCCCGCTACGACGCTTTTCCGCAATCCTTGGCTTGCCGGTTCCGATGCATTCACGGCCACCTCAACAAGCATACGCAAGAAGAACTTAAGCTCGTTTCTAACATGCGCTGGAGAAACTCCGGGCTGGGAATCGTGGAGCCATGGGCATGGATGCGTAAACGAGGCTGTATACGGAACGTAGAAAGTTTATAGCGTGTTATGCGAAGGAATGATTGGACAGCAAAGACGGAGAAAAAGAAACCCTACAAAACCAAACTTTACGAGTAAATGCAATACCCTAGTCAGCATGTTCAGATCGACGTGAGGGTAGCAGCCAGCCGCTGTATCGCGGATCCGCAATTAAAGCTATATTAGTACGCTGTCACTGACGAGTATTCCTGCAATCGCGTCCTGAACGCTTATGAGGAACAGAGTCCTTTTACTGGCACAGACTTTTTGAACATTGTCGTTACGCATTTTTCCCTCGAAGGCATTACTGTTGAGTGTGTCCAGACCGATAACGGTTTTGAGTATATGGGTTGCTTTTTCAATAGCCAGCGCGACCTCCAAACCCTCTTTGAGTCAGGACCAGTGAACTGGGAATTCGACACAAGCTCATCCACCCCTATACTCCCCGCCACAATGGGAAGGTGGAACGCAGTCATCGTGAGGCTCAAAAGCGTTTTTATAATACGCACCGTTTTTATTCCCTCGCAAACTTAGGTGAGCAACCAGCTGCCCACCTAAGTCGGGCAACATCCGTCCTATAAGATTCCTTAATTGGGTTGTTCCCAGAAAAGCCCTTTTCTCCTTCCTTATCCAACAAGTTTACCAAACCCATATCCCCAAGGCAAGCAGACCATGTAATTTGTGAAGAAAGGTACCCTGTTATTTGCATATCGTGAAAATAGCGCAATGATATAAATCGAAAAATCTCCCATTTCCAGGATGAAATTTGCATGCAGAACAAATAAGAAAAGCGGTATGTTCCTGCAGATGGAAAGGAGGCTGCCGCGAAGAAAAATCTGTCACAGGCAAAATGCATCTACTAAGGAAGGCGTGCTTCGGATTGGTTAAAGAAGCTTTGCAAGCAGGGCATTCCTTATAAAGAATCCCAAAAATCACCCAGTTCTGCGTCGTGCTGAACGCAAACTTCTTGCCGATACATGCATTGTCTTTTACGCACTTTCGGCATAGCTGATGTCTCTTTGCTCGTGTGCATTTTTGGGGTAGATTCAGGGCTTTTCTAAGAGGACTGTTTATTAGAAAACGAAAATGGGAATATGTGCAGAAGAACGCAGGTGCCTTTCTTCAAAATAATGATTTGCCAATCTGATTTGCGCATGAGAAAGTTACATTGATAACTTGAGAGTATGGGGCTTGTCTCGTCATGAATGATCCATAAAAAACAAACATTATATTGACAGACTAAAGTAATAAAAATATACTATATATATACTGGATATAGAGGAAGGA
>ERZ779888.1261-NODE-1261-length-25974-cov-57.167715_pt1 | contig 25974 bp, 17 predicted proteins | sample MGYA00511245_ERZ779888 | MGnify/ENA primary metagenome ERZ779888 (study PRJEB29588, sample SAMEA2155255) | human gut metagenome | biome: human gut; feature: human-associated habitat; material: faeces | place: Denmark | collected 2008/2010 ...
TCAAAACCTTTAGCCTTTTTTATTTCAATTATTTTTCACTTGCGAAACTTGAGATGATAATCAATCTTTTCATTTTATTTCCAAATATAAGTTCCAACAGCACCACTCTCCAGAGTGAAAGGAGCGTACCTGCCATTGTGTTGAATATTAAAGGTTACCGCGGCTGATGTAGTATTGGACACAATCAGCACAAGCCTTCCGTCCGGGGTGCTGTAGGCAACGTTCGGAAGCACGTTGGAACGGTCGTAGTGATTCACACGGATGACACCCGGATGCTGCTCGTCCTCTGACAGCATCATCGCGGGGTCTTCCGGAGCCGTGGAGGCGATCCGAAGCGACCCTGACGGCACAAAGGCCGAGGCATGGGCGATAGTGTAATACGCGATGTTCCTGGAAACCTTGTCACCGTCAATCGTGATAGCTCCATGGCAGAACGGACAGCCACCGTTACCGGTGTGAGGGCCGGCCTCGGGGTCAGCGGCAAGATTCCACAGAATCACGTTCCGGCTCCAATTCCTCGGAATGTCGATAAGCATGCGCTTCACGTTCGGGGCGATGTTCCTTGAAACGGAGCCACCCCTGTCCACAATCATCTGTTCAGTGAAATAGATATCCTTGTCCGGACGGGCCGAATGCACCTGCGACATCGCGGAGACATCTCCCATATAGTGATGGAAGGCCACTCCGGAGGCGTACATCGCCGCTTCAGGGTCGGACAGGATGGCCAGAGGATAGTCCGGACGGTCACAGTTATGGTCGAACAGGATTATCCTTGTGTCAATGTCTTCGGAGAGGAAATGCGGCCCAAGATAATCCCGGATGAACTCGGTCTGATCCTGCGGATCCCATGGCATGCTCGGAGTGTTGCGATTGTTTAGGGGCTCATTCTGAATGGTAAGCGCGTCAATCCTGATGCCTTGCTTTGCCATCTCCTGAATATACTTGACGAAGTAACGGGCATAGACATCGTAGCAGTCCCTGCGAAGCTTCGGTCCACGGACATCATATTCCTCCTTCATCCAGGCCGGGGCGGACCAAGGCGAGGCCATTATCTTGATGTCCGGATTTATCTCCAGAATCTCCTTCATGACCGGCACGACATCACCCAGGTCATTCGCCAGCGAGAAATGTTTGAGGGTGAAGTCCGTCTTGCCCTCCGGCATGTCATCATAGGAGAACACGGTACCGTTCATGTCGGAAGCTCCGACCGTCAGGCGGATGTAACTGATTCCCAAGGAATCCCGGGAGAAAAGTTCATTCAGGATGTTTTTTCTGGCCTTCGGTGTCATCTTCATAAGAAGTTCGGCACTTCCACCGGTAAGGGCGAAGCCAAAGCCTTCCATACTTTGATAGGTCTGCCTTGAGTCCACCACTATAGGAACCCTCCGCCCTTCCGGCTTGGCTTGGAACTCCGTTGGCCGGTCTTTCTCAAGGAGCATTTCACCACCCGCTGTCGTTATCCACGACTCAACGGTCTGAGCGCGACTCAAAAATGCCATCAAGACTAATGACAACGAAATAAAGATTTTCCTCATATTACAGAATTTGATTAAGAGAAGTGAATTTCAAATCCTCCAAGGGCACCGAAGCCACCTCGACCACTCGCGGATAGCCCGGCACGATAGTCAGATAGTCATCGCTTGGTTTCAGATCGCAGTAATCCGAACTGATGTGTAAGCCACGGATCACAGAATCCGATTCAATGCGCAAAGTCATTGTCCCTGATTGAGAGGCAACAACCGTGATGGTATTGTCACCCCTCTTCAGACGATCCTTCACATCCACCGTCCACGTCCGGAACATATTATCGCAGACCTGCACCCGTTCACCATTAAGGTAAACCTCCGCATAGGTGTCCACTCCTTCCAGAACCAAGGTCTGATGACTTCCTTTAAGTATGTCATCCCCTACATTGAATGTGCGGCGATAGGTCCAGTCCTTTTCCCCTACCCATTGGACAAGTTTCTCGTTACTACCGTAATATGGATCCGGGATAAGGTCACATGACATCAAGTCCAGATGCACGCATCCGGGGACAGTTCCGGTATGCCATGTGTTTTCCACCGAGGATTTATATTCCCAGTTTCCGTCAAGGCTGAGCATGTTGAGAAAAGCTGCAGCCAGAAAAATCATCAAAGACATCATCATATCACCACCTGATTTACATTGTAACCTTCAGCAGAGAGTCTGACGGGACAATCATGGGTATATTTCACCGTAACTTCCCTTGTCTCTCCTGGATAAAGGTTGAAATAGCCATCCGAGAAGACTGCCGGGAGGACCTGTTCTCCTGACGAGACATCCTCAATGTTAAGTTTCACGCCTACAGCAAGAGCCTTGGACGGATTGGAAATCCGGCAGACAAGGGAGCCGCCCTGTTTCCTGCAGACTGCCTTCAACGTGACTTTCTGAAGTTCGTTCAGACACGTGAAATCCTGACGACCGCTTCCATCAATGATATAGTCATTGATCGAAATGTTCTTCCCATTTCTGTCGGAAAGAGACACTCTGGCGATGAAAACTCCGTCATAGACCGGAATCTCAGCCATAAAGACCGGGGTCACGGCATTAGCCTTGGACATAACTTTCTTTGAGGAACGAGAGTACAGACTTCTGCCCTTCAGGTCACGGCACAGTATGCGGACATCAAGTCCGGAAACATCCTTAAGAGTGTTGTTCAGGACAACCACATTCCTGTCATTCAGGTTCATCTGGACGTGGAGCGGCTCGCAGGCTTTCTTGGATCCAAACCAAGATCCGAAGGTCTCATAGTCATAGGAATATGATTGCCACTCCATACTAGGCCAAGCCGGATGCGTCATCCAAAGCAGCACGCCTGACGTGTTGTTCCAAAGGCGGCTGTTCCAAGACTCAAACATCGCCCTGTAAGAATCATAGTTAATCAGCTGAGCTTTCCTGCAGAAATCGTCCAGATCCGTTGCCTCGCCATACATCCGGGAGACATTTGACACATAAGCCGATGTCCCAGGATGCAGGTCGTGGTAATGCCAAACCTCACTGATGGGCCACAAATCCTCAGGCGCGATAAATTTACGGATGGTTCTTGCAGTAGGAACGGACGGAGAGCCTAATTCGGTGCTGAACCCGGCAGCTTGTTCCGTGTAGTACTTGGAGGCGTCCGTGAAATAATGCCACGGCCCACTTGTCCGGAGGTTGCAGTAACGTGAGTTGGGACTGTAATATCTCGTCCCGTCCTCAGACGCAAGCATGGCTGACAGCCGGCACTCCAGACTTTCCGGAGCATACCCCTCATTCCTCGGGCACCATACAGCTATTGACGGATGGTTTCTGAAACGCCTGACCACATCAACAGCATTGGACATGAACAGATCCTCATCCAAAGGATCAAGATTATACCCTTCCGTTGACATCCAGAAGTCATTCCAGACTAACAGGCCATACTCGTCCGCAAGCTGAAAGAATACCTCTTCAGTGCTTTCCCCGGTCCAGTTGCGAATCATTGTGAATCCAGCCTCCTTATGAAGGATGAAATATGGTTCAAGACGTTCACGTGAAACCCTCTTCATCATGTCATCCATGCCCCAGTTCCCGCCTTTGCAATAGATACGGACACCGTTGCAACGAATCACAAGATACGGAGCCATCTCATCTCTTTCAATCCGGTCTATCACTGACAAATCGACTCCTTTGCGGAACGACGGAACAACAACTTCCTGGCCGACAGGCCGGAGCATACGGTTATCGAATATGTCTCCGTTCCCTCTCACGGAAGTCGGATCAAAATTTATACGGACATCTTTCTCATCCACGGAATCCACCGTAAGTTCATAGGTAAGTTCACGCACACCGAAACGGGTGTTCTGTTCGTCAGAGACCTTTCCGCCCAATATGGCTGTAAGAGAAAGCTCGTAAAGGTTCGGTTCTCCGTAACCATTCGGCATCCATAATTCAGGGTGTTCCAGACGAATAGGCTCAAAGACAACGTTTGTCTCAGTCCCAGCGGGAACGACAACGTTTTTCGAGATGACTTCATCGGCCAATTTAGCCACCAAAACCACGGACACGTCCTCAGACTTTGTGTTTTTCACGGATGTCTCCACTTTAATGTCAGCGAAAGAAGTGTCCGGCAGCGGAAGATCAGTGATAACCTGCGTGTCTCCAATAGTGACACCTTCAGAAGCAATCAGTCTGACATCCTGCCATATTCCTATGTTCCGGTCTCTTACCCCCGGCACCCAGTCCCAACCTTCAGAACTTATGAAAGTAGGCCCGTCAAGGCATAGCTGACCGCCATTGGGACCTCTGCCGGACACACTTGACTGCTCATGAGGAAAGCCAGGGTTGGACGGAGGGAATATGCGCACAGCCAACACATTCCTCTTTCGTGCCACCTTGGTGATGTCGAAACGGCCGCGGACAAATGCTCCTGAGATGCCACCGAGTTTCTCTCCGTTCATCCAGACATCTGCCCGGTAGTTGATTCCGTTAAACAGCAACTCCAGTTCCGGTCTCGCCAACACCTCGTCGGGCAGGGTAACTTCCGCTCGATACCACCACTCCTTGCGGCAAAGATCATCAGGAATGGCCAGGTTGTTCACACCAAAGAAAGGATCAGGATAAACTCCTTGTTGTACAAGAGTTGTAAGAACAGTACCTGGCACAGTAGCGTCATACCACGAGCCAGTGCCGTAGTCCAAGGAGAAGATGTCTCCCAGACACTTGATAACATCATCAGCCTTCGCCAGTTCCCACCCTCCGGCTATTTCCCAGACATTGTCCTGAACCGGGAGCAGCCTTGATTCAGTCTCGACTTTTGAGACCCTCTCCGGAAGAATCAGTGAAGCCTTCGAGTAGGGCAACTCTGTCTGTGCCATAGGCTTGGTAAGGCCAAAATTGACCGATGCCTTATTTCTGTACAGCTGCTGCGCCTGGATGTTCAATGTCAATGACAAAGCGATCGCTATCGGAAGAATGAGTTTCATTTTAATGAGTTTCATTTTGGTTTACTTGATTACATAAAGGGCTTCCCCAAGTCTTGGGATGGAGCACGGGATGATGACATTTTCCAGGGTTCTGTCAGACTTGATAGGGGTAAAATCATGAGAGGCGAAGTCAAAATCCGAGACATTCCTCTTGTCAGATTTGACGGTGACCGATGTCACCGGTTTGTCCGAAGGATTGTACACATACACGTAAGTCTTCCTGCCACATTTGAGCGCGAAGGCCTCGCCTCCGTCACAGACAGCCTCCACAGTCTCGAATTTCCCGCCGCTTTCGGCAAGCATCATGTCGGAGACCTTGCGGACAGCCTTGAAATAAGGGACCATGTTCCTGTTCTCGAAATATTCCCACCACCAGCTCATCGGAGTGACAGGAGTCGGAGAGAATATCCCGTACCACAGGCCTCTGCGGAAGTCAGCGTCCATCTCGTCCGCGAAATCATCGAAATTCTTCGACCAGTCCCATTCGCGGCCGAACTCACCGATGACGTAAGGTTTTCCAAAACGGGCCTCATAATCGGAGATAGTCCCAGGGATGACCGACGTGGCGTTGTAGATGTGCTTCTGGTTGATGTCCAGATCCGGAACCGAGTTCAGACCTGCAAGATCACGGTGTGAGATGGAAGTCGTGGTGATGTGTCCGAAAGGGTCTATCGACTTAAGGTACTTCGCCATCTCCGTATGCCATCCCACTATGTCCTCCGCCGGGATAGGATTGTTCTTGTCACGGAACTGGATGTTGTCAATCTCGTTGAAAAACTCCCACATTCCGATGGCCGGACTGTAGCCCCAGCGCGCCACGATGTAGCGCAGACGGTTTCTGAACCGGGTCTTCGCTTCCTCGGAGACGAAGAAATTCCGGTCAGTGGCCACATCTCCCGCACCCATGCAGAGCATGAACTTGATGTCCAGACTCTCAGCCAAAGTGATGACATCGTCAAGACGCTTGACGGCGCTGGCGTTCATGTAGCCGGTCGTCTCAGTGTAACGGGAATTGTTGAAAGCCCGTTGCCTGTCGATAGGGAAGTTCCACGAACACATCCAGACACGCACGAAATTGCCACCGTTCGCGGCGAAGTCCGGAAGCATCACGTCATAATTGAACCGATCCGCCTGCTCATGCAGCTTGCTGAAAAACTTCGAGTCATCATTGTCCCGTGACTCCCAGCAGATGTTCTCAGCGATGCCACGGAACAACGTCCCGTCATCATGCCTCAACGTCCAGTTGTCGTTGGTGTGCAATATTCCATGGCCTTTTCCGGGCTTAACCTTCAAGGATGCGGGAGCGGATTCCGAGACGAGCCCTCCGCATTCCGACAGACGGAATGTGTATGAATATATTCCTGTCTCCTGAGCCGTGAAACGTGCTTTCCATTCGCTGTTTTCTCCGCTTTCTCCGCTCTCATAATAACAAGGGAGCACAAGCGTCTTTCCTGACGGAGAAGTCAGGACCATGTCAAGGGCCACCTGCTCCTGAAGGTACGGATTCTCCCATTTCCCTTTCAAGGAAACAGTGAATTCCGTTTTTGAATATTTCCGAGCTGATGCCGGAGCGTCCACCGAGATGATCTGAGCGTCCGCCACTGTGGCCATAAGCGCCAGCGAGATGATTGTCAATAAAAAGCGTTTCATATTCACAAGTATTTCTTGAGGGAGTCAACATCAATGACAACGACTACAGACGTCGCCTTGGAGGACAGTTCGTAGGCAGACGGGTCGGCAAGTCTGAGAGCCAGCACACATGTTCCGCCGTTTTCCATGACAAACTCCTTGTGGAGGACGAGACTGAATGTGCCGGAATTCCTGCCCGACGCCACATTCACGACAGACGGCAGCTCATAGGCTGACGATGGCAGGACAGTGGCGCCAAGAGCGGCCGCGGCGGAGATGGAGGCCTCGCTGTCCTCGACAATGTTCACGCTGAATCCCGAACCAGCCTTCTTTCCGGAAAGCATGACTCCGAGATAAATGTCCACATCCGTTTCGGTAGTTCCGAAATTAAGGGTGTTCTCGGCTCCGCCTGAAGGCACGTTATAATAGTTGTCGATGCCGGCGCTGACTGTAGCCTGAGGAATATATATGAGCGAGTTGCCGTAGTCTGCCTCTCCGTCCCCTTTCTGACAGGAGACCGCCAGCATGGCCGACATCGCCGCGATGACTGAAAGTATTATGTTTCTCATTGTGATTGTCTGCTAATAGTTTGGATTCTGTTGAAGTGTCCCGTTTGAATTCTCCACCTCAGAGCGGCTGAAAGGCAGATAGTAGTTACGCTCATTGAACGTGCGGGATGCCACCGTGACAGTACGGTAAACATAGTCCTCACCGCTTCTTCTGACAGAAACGCCCTTGACAGGCTCATTCAGGACAGTGGAGGCATCCTTCCAGCGAAGCAGATCCCAGTACCGATGGTCCTCGAACGCGAGTTCGACCTGACGTTCGTGCTTGACAGCCTGCCTGAACGACTCGATCGTGCCGGCCTTGATCTCAGGGAGGCTGACGCTGGCCCTGTCGCGTACCTTCATCAGGGCCGCCTTTGCCGACATCACAAACCCGGCAGGAACCACTGACGGGCCATAGGCCTCGTTGACAGCCTCCGCATAGTTCAGCAGAACCTCGGCATAACGGAACATCACCCAGTTATGCTGGGCGGTCTGCCCTTGTGTCAGGTTCAACTCATCCGTTAGGAATTTCCTCAGATAGTACCCTGTCCTGCTGGCGTTGGCCTTGGACATGTCATCCGTCTCACCCGGAGCCTCGGCTATCGTCCTTCCGTTCCAGGTACAGGTGTTATAGACGATCGAAGCGTAGAATCTCGGATCCCTGTTGGCATAAGGATCATTCTCGTTAGGTGTCCCGACATATTCATAGGCGTCCACAAGGTTCTGGGTCGGGCAGACTCCGCTCTTTCCGCCTTGGGTGGCGATAGGATAATTCGCTTTCTCCAAGGTGTTCGACGCTTCCCTGCGCACGGCATAGATGGTTTCCGGGCTTGTCAGTGACGTGGCACCGCTGAAATAGCCTTCGTAGTCACTGTCAAGGGAATAGTTGATGTCAGAGTTCGAGAGGAACTCATTGGCGGCCTTGGCGGCCCTGATCCACTTGCCCGTGTCGTTTGAAGGGTTGTGGAGAGGACTGGCGGCGTAAAGCAGCACCCTGGCCTTGAGAGCAAGGGCGGCGCCAAGGGTGAGACGCCCCTCGCGCTCGGCGAAATCATTCCAGTCGCAGGCCAGCCGGTCTTTCCACCCGTCAATCTCACCCACGATGTAGTCGATGACTTCCTCGTAAGTCGAACGAGGCACAAAAGAGCCTCCGCTCTTGTCCATTGTGGATTCCACGATAGGCACACCACCGTACATCTTGGCCAGTTCGGCGTAGTAGTACGCGCGAAGGATGTGGACCTCCGCGGTGTACCATTCAAGGGATTGGAGATCCCTCTTGTAGTTGACGGCGTCAGTGACAAGGTTTCTGTTACGGGCAAGCATCTCCTCACCTTTTCCGTCAGCGATGTAGTCGAGGAAGAAGTTCACGGCGCGGATCCCCTCATAGCAGTTGTTGTAGAGGTTCGAGATCGGGTTCACGCTCGCGTTCACGATTCCTTTGTTGAAATAGATCACATCCGAAGCCGCGGATGTCTGCTGAGCCTCATCGGAAGCTGTCGCGAAAAGATTTCCGTCAATGACGGAATAACCGTTGATGATTGGGGAATAGCATGCGTTGGCGAAATACCAGATGCTGTTCCTGTCTGTAAGGATGGTCTCTCCGGTACGCTTCGTGTCAAGACTCGTGTCCAGGAACGAGCACCCCTGCGCGGCCGCGAGAAGGGCCGTCGCCAATATTCCGAATTTTATTGTTTTCATGATCGTCATTCCTCTGTTTTAGAAAGTTATGGCAACTCCGGCGGTCCACGTCCTCATGACCGGGTAGAGACCTTTAAGGTTCTCCGGATCCAAGTCGTAGTCCTTGAGAAGCGGGCTGACCGTGAAGAGATTATGGCCACTGAGATAGACCCTGAGATTCGAGATTCCCGATTTCTTCACCTTGCCGGAGGCGAAATTGTAGCCGATCTCGATGTTGCGGAGCTTGAGGAAAGACGCGTCCTTGATCCACAATGAGCTTGTACGGTAGTTGTTCTCGTTGCTCTGGGTCGTCAGGCGAGGGTAGGTGGCGTTCGCGCGGTTGTCGATTCCCTCGGTCGGGTAATACGCCCACGCTCCCTTTGCGACATTGTAGGCATTGCCGTTGTCCACGAAAGCAACCATCTGGTTCCAGTTGCCAAGAAGGTTGGCGGACACTCCGGCGACACCCTGGAAGAGGACCTGCATGTCAAACCCCTTGTAGCCGAACCTGCCGCCGAAACTGAAGTACCACTCCGGATAGGCCGAACGTCCTATCCTGGTGACATCGTTCTGATCCACGACTCCGTTCCTGTCAAGGTCAAGGTACTTCACGTCACCTGGCTGCACGCTGCCGAACGCCGGGACAGGTAGATCCGCCAGAAGGGTCCCGTCTTCGTTGAAATCTTCAATACCGTAGAACCCGTCGGCGACAAGACCGATATAGGTGCCGACAGGACGGCCGGTCTGGGCACTGAAAGCGTTGGCCGGAGCGACCTCGTTCATGTTGTCTATCCTGTTGCGGCTGAACGTCACCTGACCGTTGAGGGCATATTCAAAATCACCGGATTTTCCGCTCCAGCCGGCGGCGACCTCGAATCCTTTGTTGGTCATGCTTCCGGAGTTGGTGAAGAGGAACTGCTTTCCGTAGTAGCCCATTAGGGAGTTATCCAACGTGAGGATGTCAGTCCTCTTGTCAAGGAAGAAATCAGCCGTGATGTTGAGATTCCGCGCTATTGTCGCGTCGAATCCAAGATTGTACTTCATGCTCTTTTCGGCGTGCGCGTCCTCGTTCTTGATGAACATAGGGACAAGGCTGTTCTGCCACACACCGGAAGTCTTTCCTGTGTAGAACGAACCCACATAACTGTACGTATAGTAGTCCTTGAACAGGTAGCGTCCATTGGAACTGTAGCCGGACAGAACCGATGTGGCTCCGGAATCGGACGCTCCGGAAAGTCCCGCCGAGGCACGCAGCTTGAAGAAATTCAGTACATCGTCGCCCTTGAGGAAGTTCTCGTTGGAGACGATCCAGGCCACCGATCCGGCAGGATACGCCGCCCATCTGTGGCCGGGAGCATAGGCATCGTTCCCGAAATATGAGAAGCCAAGCTCAGCGATGTAGCGGTTGTCATATTCATAGTGAGCGAAGCCATTGAGATTCATCGTGTTGTACTTATAGGAGAAGTAGCCGTCACCTTTGTAGGCTGAAAGGTGGAAGTTTACGGCGGCGGAGACAGTGCTTTTGCCTGACACCCTGTCATAGCCGGCCGTCACCACGCCTTGCTTCCAATCCTGCATTCCGTTGGAGCCGTAGCCGGTGGCGGTGATGGTGGTGGTCTCGTCGGTCGTCGTCGTGACGCCTTCGTTCCACCTCGCGTAGTTCTTCGTCTTTCCGTACTGGCTCAAGGTGTAACTGTAGAAAGAGATTGACTCCTGTAGATAGAGCCCCTTGGTGATGTCGTCCAGCCTTTCCTTTACGGAGAAGTTGCCCTGAAGACTCCTGGACTTGTAAGACATCCAGCCGAGGCCGTTGACCGAAGCGTAAGGGTTGTTCGGGTAGAGGGCCGTGCCTGAATAATGGGACTCATCCGCGTCATCATACACATTATAGATGTTCGATGGATATGTGGCGATGTCGTTGAACAACTGAGCCACACCGTAGTTCGGCCTCTTGAGCATCTCGATGCGGCCACCGAAATCCACCTTCACCTCGAAAATCTTGAGGATGTTGAAGTCAAGATTAGCGCGGAGATTGAACTTCTGGTAGCCAAGGTTCTTGGTCTGGTCAGTGTTGGAGGTGTTCAGGATGCCGCTGTTGTTGAGATAGTCAAGATTCACGTTGTAGCGGGCGTTTCTGGCGCCTCCGTTCAGGACTATCCCACCATCGGCGTACTGGCCGAAACCCTTGAGGGCCGCGTCATACCAATCCACATCCGGAGCGGTGCCGTTCCTGTATGCGGAGAGCTGATCCTCTGAATATGCAGGCGACCATACCATACCATTGTCGTTCGAAACCGCTTGGTTATAGAGATTTGCGAAATCGTAAGAGCCCAAAGGCTTGTTGGTGATGTCTGGAGTCTGGACGCCGTATCTCATTCTGGCCGTCACCGTGGAGTTTCCGATCAGGCCTCTCTTGGTGGTGATCCGGATGACTCCGTTCGCACCGCGTTCTCCGTAAAGAGCAAGGGCGGCGCCGTCCTTGAGAACCTCTACGGATTCCACTTCCGAAGCCGAAAGGCCGGTAAGGTATTCAGAATTGACCTCAAAGCCATCCACGAATATCTTTGCGGTGTTCCAATCGCTTACCGCATAGCTACCGATGCCTCGTACAAGCCATTTAGCCTTGTTGTCCTCATAGGAGCCGGTTCCCTGCATCACAGTCAGACCGGGGATGCCGATGAGGGTGTTCGTGAAATTCGACGCGGGAGTCTTGTACAAGGACTCCCCGGAGACCTTTGACACAGCGGAGGTGGAATTTGTCTCCACTTTCTCCAAAACCTCCTCCCCGTCATAGACCGAGTAGTCCTGGGCCCGCAAGTTTCCCGCGGCAAGCGCTGACACCGCAGCCAGAACCACACACTTTCTTATGTTGAGTATATTCATTGTGATATTCATTAATTTGTTGGCCATTGACTATCAATATCCAGGATTCTGTGTTGTCGTGCCTTTGTTGATCTCGGTCTGCGGAAACGGCTCAAGGTACATCGCCGGGCTCCAGAACGCCGTATAGGCCACGGCGTCCCAATAGGATGTCACCCATTTCGCGGCGTATGGCCAGGTCGCGTCATCGGTGTCCTCGATGTTGAACTGGAGCATGCGCATGTCACCTCCGCAGATCCCGTTGGCGATGTCGGCACGTTTCCAATGCTTGACAGACCAATATTTATGGTTCTCCTGGAAGAACTCAATCATGTCCTCCCTCTGGATGATGGCCCGCAGCCTGGCCTGGTCGGTCTCGTTGATCGAAGGAAGACCGGCGCGGTTGTGGACTGCGTTGAGATATTCAAGGGCCTTGCATATTCATTGTACGCCTCCGCAAGGTAGAGATAGGTCTCCGCAAGCCGGAAGAGAGGAATCTCGCACCAGATGCGAGTGCCCGCCTTGTAGTAGAACTTCGTGCGCTCACCGCACCCCTTGTCTCCGTCTATGGCGTTAGGGAAAACATCCCCCTTGCCTTTGTCAGCGGCGTAACCGCCACGGTTCCAGCCGGCGTTGGACCAGTTCCAGTCTCCGGGGTTGTTCATAGAATCGAAACCGCCCATCTTTATGTCCGCGAGAGCCCTTGGCTCAAGATTGGCCACATTATCACGGTAATCCGCGCCGGAACGGGCGCTGGCCTCGCCTATTTTCGGCCAGCTAAGCTCCGAACCGTCCTTCGCATAGTAATTCTCGAGGTGGTTCGTGAGAACTCCGCTGCAATCCGTGTCGTAACGGTTTGTGGTCTGGTTTGGAGAGCAGTTTATGTAATTGGCTATGGAGCAGAACTCGTCACGTTTGTAGGCGAGTATGACCTCCCTGCTGGATGGTCGGGAAGACGCTGTCGCATAGTCCTCGAAAGCGTTCGGATTAGGCTTCCCGACTCCGGCGCCTCCGGTGTTGATGAGCGTCACGCCATTCTCGGCGGCCCATTTGAGCACTTCCTCGTTGGCCTTGATGGCATCGTTCCAGCGTTCCTTGTCGTAATCGCCGAAGCAGATGAGGGCGTTGTTCTCACCGTTGTCAAGATAAGGGGTCGCGCTGTTGAACAGAGGACGGGCGGCGTACTGGAGAGTCCTGGCCTTGATCGCCAGCACCGCTCCCTTCGTCATGCGGCCGGTATTGGCCGCGTCCCATTTCTCCGGAAGCCTTTCGTACGCCTCGTCGCACAGTCCACAAATATATTCAAGCATCTCCTTCAAGGTCGCGCGCCCGGCCGTGAGGTCATCGCTGGCCTCGAAGGATTTTGTCACGATTGGCACACCACCGTAACGGTAGAACATTCCCATATACCTGTAGGCGATTAGAGCAGTCGCCTCTGCCTTGATGGTCTCCTTGGTCGCATCATCCATGTCACCGACCTTGTCGATGTTCTCCTTCACGATGAAACATTGTCTGATGAAACGCCAGTTGTCACCATAGTTATCGGCTCCGGCGTCAGAGCCATCCGTACCATTCACAGAAAGACCTGCCTGGACGATGTTGTAGCTGCCGTGCCAGTTGTAACCGCGGCCGACCTCTCCGGAAATGGCCCCGTAAGTGCAGTGCCCGATGCCCATGCCACCTGGAAGCCCGTGCTGAAGAACATTGCGGTAGCAGGACATCAATGTGGCCTGGGCGTTCTTCGTCGTGCTGAAAACCGCGTCCAGATCGACCGTACCGGTGGTGTCCGGCTTCTCAAGGAACATGCTGCAAGAGCAAAGCGCCGAAAGGCCGACAGCCGCTGTAAGAATCTTTGATAATATATTCATACTTAATTCTCCTTTAATTTTAGAAACGAAGGCTGACACCCAATGTGAACACCTTGGTGAGAGGATAGACATAAGTGCTGCCGTCCGTGGTCTCAGGGTCGATGCCGTAAGGTGTGAGCTTGTTCTTGAAGGTATAGACGTTGTTGGCGTTGAAGTAGAGCCTCAGAGCCTGGACAACATTCTGGTTCGCGATCTTGGTCATGTCGAACGTGTAGCCGATCTCGACATTCTTCAGTTTTATGTGGTTGGTTGAAACCATCCAGTAGTCGCTTGTCAGGTAGTTGTTATGTGAGGAAGTGGCTCCGTAGGCCGCGCGAGGGTAGGTGATCTTCTCCCCGGCGAGGTATTTCTCCTGCGTCCACCGTCCGTCATACTGCCATTTCCAGGCGTTGCCGGCGTTCTTGAAAAACGGAATGGTGTAGCCGCTGTTCAGATAGTAAGAGCCGTCCGCGCTGCCGGTGAAAAGGATTTTCACATCGAATCCCTTATAACCAAGCCTTGCCTTCAGGTTGAAGTGGTACTGCGCATAGTTCGGATAACCAATCGGAGCCACATCGTTCTGGTTGATCAGACCGTCCCCGTCCAGATCCTTGTAACGGATGTCGCCCAAGGTGGCCGCGTTTGATGTGTAGGTGTTGTAAGGCCTGTTGGCCAGTTCCTCCTGGGTGTTGAACAGTCCGTCGCTCACAAGGCCGAAACGCTGCCCGATGGCGAACCCGGTGGCGTTCATCCAGTAATAAGGATTCTTTGCCTCCGCCTTGTAGATGATCTTGTTGCGGAACCAGCTGACATCCGCGCCGACGGAATAGATGAAATCACCTTTCTTGTCAGCCCAGTTCAAAGCGAGCTCGTAGCCCTTGTTGCTGGTTATTCCGACATTGGCGGGAGGCACGGAGCCCTGTGAGACACCGTAGATGGCCGGAATGATTCCAAGAGTTGTAAGAATATTGTTACGTTTCTCGTAGAAATAATCGAAATCCGCGCTCAACCTGTCGTCAAAGAACTTGATCTCGGCTCCGACATCATATTTTCTGGAGCGTTCCCAAGTGATCGCCTGGTTCCCGAGAGTCCCTTCCGTCGCTCCCCAGAAATAGGTGTTGTCAGACGTTCCGTCACTGTCACCGAGCCAGTAGCCACCCTGATTGAGGTTGTAGGTGTTCGGCAGGTAGTAGTACCGGCGGCTGCCTCCAAGCTGGTCATTGCCGACTTCTCCATAAGAAGCGCGGATCTTGGCGAATGTAAGAATATCATTCCTCGGATACCACGGTTCCTTGGTGATCACCCAACCTGCGGAGATCGCGGGGAAGAAGCCGAAACGACGGCCTTCGGCGAACTGCTCGGTTCCGTTGTAACCCATGTTGAACTCGGCCATGTAGCGGTCGTCGTAGTTGTAGGTCACACGACCGACGAACCCCATGATGCCAGAAGCGACGTGATATGAGTCGTTAGGCATGGTGTACTTGGACGCCTTGCCGAGAAGGAGGGCCGAGACATTGTGCGCGCCGAACGATCCGGCCCAGTCAATCCCCGCGTCGACATAGAACTTGTTCCAGTTGCTGTACCCCCAAGACTCAAACGACCCGGCGCCCATGGAGCCTCCGAAGAAATCGAACAGGTTCGGGTCCTCGGCGTTCCGCTGGATGGTATAGGACGGAATCGAAGGCGTGTACTTCACGTACTTGTTGTAGTTGTCCTGATAGGAGACCGTGACATAGGATCTGAGCCCAGGCAGGAGGTAATCCATCTGATGATTCAGTTTCAACGAATTGTCAAGCAGACTGTTGTAGATGGTGGCCGAGCCGCTGGTCAAAAGATTGTACACGGCGTTCTGGTTTCCGATGCTGCTGTTCGTCTTGGTCGCCAACGGGTTCTGGGCGGAACCGGCGATGCCGGCGAAACCGCTGATCAGGTGACCGTCCACGATGCCCGGGCTGATGAACGGGTTGCAGTCGTAGATGTACTGCATGATGATCTTGTAGCGCGCGCTGAGGTCGTAAGGGTCAGCGCCGTTGCCAGGTCCCTTGGTCTCTCCGAACTGACCGGCCGAGTTCACCGTAAGGGTGAGATTGTCCAGAATCTTCACATCGATGTTGCTCCTGAAATTATAGCGGGTGAACAGAGACTCTGTCGTGGCGTCATAGTACTTGACCGTGCTCGTGATTCCTTCTTGACGGAAATAGCCGAACGACACGAAGTACTTGACCCTGTCCGTTCCTCCGGAGATGTTCATGTTGGCCTGATACTGAGGAGCGACCTTGTCGAACTGTTCCTTGTAAAGGTCATGAGAGGCGTAATATAGAGCCGGAGAGTTCTTCAGGGATTCCTTCAGCGCGGGGGTAAGGGAGGACATGGCATCCACTTCCTGCGGAGTGAAGTCCCTGTTGTTCTTGAACTTCCAGAGGTCATAGTCATCGTAGATGTAAGCGGAGAGACTTTCCGTTCCGGAATATGCCTTCTGCTCGTTGCGGATGGCTTCGTTCCTGAACAGGGCATATTCATAAGCCGTGGTTCCCTCCTGAAGCTGCGAGGCCGATGTGAGGCCATAGTTGGCCGAGAAGTTGATCACCGGCTTGCCGACCGAGCCACGCTTGGTGGTGACGATGATGACACCGTTGGCTCCACGCACTCCATAGACAGCCGTGGAAGCCGCGTCCTTCAGGATGGATATTCCCTGGATCTCATTGGCGTCCATCGCGTTGAACTCGGCGAAAGCCTGCTCGGAAGCCTGTTCCACACCGTCGATGATGATCAGCGGCGAAGAGGATCCGTAAGTCGAGATTCCACGAATATGTATGGTGGCGTCGTTGCGTCCCGGCTCTCCGGAGGTCTGAAGTCCGCTGACTCCCGGCGAGTTGCCCAGCAAGGCATTGGAGATGTTCGACACCGGGGTTGAAAGAATATCACCACCGTTGACAGAGGAGATCGCTCCCGTGACATTCACCTTCTTCTGGGTGGCGAACGCTGTCACGACAACCTCCTCCATAAGGTTGGCGTCTGTTTTCATCACGACATCCGCCACGGATTTTCCGGCGGGCACCTTGACATTCTGTGTAACATAACCGATGAACTGGAACTGGAGCGTGACTTCTCCAGAAGGGACCGTGAGGGTGTACCTGCCCTCAAAATCCGTCGAGATACCGTTCACCGTCCCCTGCTGCACGACAAACGCGCCGAACAACGGTTCTCCGGTGTCATCCTTGACCACTCCGCTGACAGTCCTGTTCTGAGCCTGCAACGGAGCCGCAAGTCCTCCAAGCACGAGCAGGATGCCCGTGACAAGGAATATTTTGAACGATTTGGCCATAAATTGATTATTTGTTTTAATATTATTTCACTTCATAATTCTCCGGCATCGAGTACATGTCCGGAAGATCCTTGCTGAACAATGTGCTCGCATCCTTGTAGAAAGTCCGGAAATCGTCTTCGGACGGATGGCCGGGATACACGCTGAAATAATGCGTGTCCGACTCTGAAGACACATATTTGTTCCTCCACATAACAACCATGGAAAGCCGCTTCCCCTTCGCCGGGCCAAGAATATACCTCGTCCAATAGTCCGTGTTGGTGAACGCCTCGGCTCCCGTCTCGGTGACACCGCAAGGTTTCATCTTTTCGGCGGAGAGTTTCTGCATCGCCTCGATGTTGGCGGCAAAAGCGTTATAGTTCAGTCCATGGTAGCAGTCCATCCCAAGGAAATCGACATATTCATCCCCTGGCCATCTGGTCAGCAGACGGGCACGGCCGTTCTCACCGTAGTCGCCGTCCATCTGCGGGGACACGGCATAGATGAAGTTATGCACTCCCTTTGTGTCCCTGAGATATTTGACCGTCCACTGCCAGAACTGGATGTACTCCGTCGAGGTGCAAGCCTCGGTCCCCCACCAGGACCAACTCTGCGTGCACTCGTGATAAGGCCTGAATATGACCGGTATCAACTCGCCTTTGCTGTCTTTCAGATTGCAGGCGAAATCAGCCAGACGGTCAAGCCACTCGATGTAGCGTCCACGCACCTCGGTGCCCTCCTTGAGAATCTGATCGATGCACTTGGTGTTGTCCCATGATGTCCCGGCAGGGTAACCATTCTCGTTGCCGACAATGGTCAGAGGATTGTTGATGTGGATGCAGGCAAGAATGACCTCGCCTCTTTCCCTGGCTTCAAGGATCACCCTGCGGCGGATCTCGTTCTCTTTGGAGTTCGACCGGTACCTGTTGTCCATTATTGACGCAAGGTCCACGCTGAACACCGCCGGATAGTCTCCGCACACGGCTTTCGTGTCCGAACCGCCAGGCTCGTCGTACCAGTGACGTCCGTACCACAGGTCATCGTGATGCCCGAACATGAAACCTTTCCCGGCCAGATCCCACAGATTGGCGTACAGAGCCTTCGTCTGCGCGGTGGCGTTCTTGTCCACGATCGAAAGTCTCACCTTCCGGACGGGATTCTTGTCCTGAACCACCTTCACGGTCTTGAACCAGTAGCGGTCGTTCCTGTCCACAAGCCTTACATCCGCCTCACGGGGCGTCACAGACGTGTTTTCATTAATATTCAGGACCAAGCCGGTCGGTGAGGCGCTTTTGACGGCGATCCAATCCACATCGATGACAACCTTATATTCAAAATTGGTCTTGACGGTGAATGAACATTCCGCCGCCTCGTGACCGACCTGCGCGGTCGCCGGGGAGACAGAGAGTTCCCTTGTGTCAGCCGGCGTCTCTTTGCCGTTCTCCGGACCGCAGGCCTGCGCCGACGCGATGCCAAGCACCATGGCCAGGCAAGAAAGCATAGCTTTGGATAATTTTCCTTTCATCATTCCTTAGAAGAGTTCTGTGTGGTTAGGAAGCGGGGAATCGGACACTTTCTCGGTGATCCAGTACGTGTTGCGGATGTTGTCCACCATCCATCTGGTGTCAGGCCAGTTGTTGTCGATCACCCAGTCCGCATGCTCGAAATGACGGGCGAACGCGCAATTCTCGACCGTCACGGACTTGCCCGCGTTGCTGATGGTCCCCGGGCCGAGAAGGGTAACCTGATAGAGAGGGTTCTCCCACTTCGTGTCGTCAGCCGCATAGATGCTGATCACACTGGAATTCACATCCGTCTTGGACCAGCGGCTTGAGCCCGCGGGAATCTGGCGGTAATATTCATTGACATCGAATTTATTGTTGTACACATAGTTGGCGTACTTGCCGTCATCCCCAGGAGCGTTCACCACTGTTCCGAATGTCGCTCCGGTCTCGCTGTCAACCTCAGTCAGCATGAAACTGATCTCGTTGTCCTGCTCGTCGGCATGTGTGTAGCCCTCACCCCAATGCCAAGACTTGTCCATGTCGGTGGACATCACCTCCGCGTCAGGCCATCCGCCATGGATGATCATCGACGTGCCGGCGGAGCCTCCGTCCAGGATTCCTCCGACAAGCCTGTGATGATACACGCCCTCAAGCGGGTCTTTGAACTGGCCGTAGGTGACCGTGTAGGTTCTGGTCTCGCCGTTGTACGCCGTGACAGTGAACTCGGCCGTACCGTCAGACAGATCCAGAACACTTCCTTTGCCGATGCTGGCTGTAGGACAGTACTCGCTTTCCGGGTAGGCGAAGTCAATCGAGACAACCTTTACGGCGGACATGTCCAGACTTCCTGTGACAAGCTGCACATAGACCGAGCCCTGGTCGTCATGACGCCAGTCCTGTGTGATGGTAGCCGCTCCTATCTGGGATTCAAGGCGGAAGCCCACAGGCGTGCGCTCACGAAGCCACGGATCGACAAGTTCCTCGGTATCACGCTTCTCCTGGCCGCAGGACAACAGAACCGACGCTGCGCCAAAGAGGATGAAAAAGAGGCAGCTTCTTATTTTCTTCATAACGTTCATTGTATTGGTTAATAATTTCATGTGATTGTCCGGAAGCATCATCTGTCCTCGTCCGTGATGAACGGAAGGTTGGCGTCGATGATCCTGTCCAAGGTTCCGACCGACGCTGATGTCGTGAGGCCGTCAGGAGATGTGTTCATGCAATAGTCGATGAGTTTATCAACCGTTGACTCGGCCACATGCATCCTCGTGTCGCTCGACGCGTAGTACAGGAGCACACGTCCGTCATCGTCAGCCACCCAGCCATTGGAGAACAGGACATTGGAGACATCCCCGACCCTTTCCTCACCAACCGGAGCGAGGGTGTATCCCGCCGGAGCGGCGATGACATGCGTCGGGTCGTCAAGAGCGGTCATGTACATGTACAACACATAACGCAGACCGGCCGAACATCCGCGCACACCGTGAGCCAGATGCAGCCATCCCTTTGAAGTCTTGAGAGGATGCGGTCCCTCACCGTTCTTGACTTCCTTTATAGTGTGATAGTACCTTGTGTCGATGATCCTCTCGTCCCTGATCTCCGCGTTCTCCATGCTGTCAACCAGAGCCCAGCCTATTCCCATCCCGCCGGCTCCCGCATCGATGAAGCCCTCCTGAGGACGTGTGTACAAGGCATACTTTCCATCCACAAACTCAGGATGAAGGACAACATTTCTCTGCTGGGTGGCGGATTTGATGTCCGGAAGTCTCTCCCATGTCTTGAGGTCCTTGGTACGGACCACTCCAGCCGAAGCCACAGCCGATGACAGGTCTCCGGGAGCGGCGGCGGGGTCGTGACGCTCCGCGCAGAACACGCCGTAGATCCAACCGTCCTCATGCGCTGTGAGACGCATGTCATAGACATTGGTCGCCGTCTCTCCGGGAATCGTCACCGGATGCGGCCAGAAGCGGAAGTTATCCACTCCGTTGTCACTCTCGGCCACTGCGAAGAAGGATTTCCTGTCGCTTCCCTCAACCCGCACGACAAGAATATACTTGCCGCCCAGCTTGATGGCTCCGGAATTGAACGCGCTGTTGATTCCAAACCGCTCAAGGAGCCGCGGATTCGTCGCCGGATTCAGGTCATAGCGCCAAAACAGAGGAGTGTGCCCCGCCGTGACGACAGGATAGGCATACCTTGTCCAAACGCCGTTGGATGAAGTTTTTGTGTTCTTGCGCCGTATCAGGGCGTCGTGTTCCTTGCGAAGCTTCGCGAGGGAATCTTCAAAAAACTGTGACATTGTGTAGAATCTGGTTATTGTTCGGAAAACGTCCGGATCCTTTTCGGGATCATGGCGTAGTCCCCACTGTTCGGAAACAAATTTAGCCATCAAAAACTTGTCGGCAAACCGCTTTCCGGATGTTTGGCAAACCAGTATTCTAAATGGTCAAAAAAGTACAATGTTGAATAATGACATTGCAGATTTTAGTAATACTTTCTTGCATGCGGCAAAAGGTTTCTGTTTACCGGAAAGAAAGAAGTACCTCCTGATTGGACAAACAGCGGAATATTTTTGTATTTTTGTGAGTTAATACTGACAGAACAATGGAAGAAGCGAAAAATCCAACGGCCGAGGAGCCGAAAAGACTCAACTTTCTTGAGGAGATAATAGAGGACGACCTGAAGTCCGGAAGAGTTAAGAGCGTGATGACACGTTTCCCTCCGGAGCCTAACGGGTACCTCCATCTCGGACACGCGAAGAGCATCTGCATCAACTTCGGGCTCGCCCAGAAGTACGGCGGAAAGACCAACCTCCGCTTTGACGACACCAACCCGACCAAGGAGGACACTGAATATGTCGATTCGATCAAGGAGGACATCCAGTGGCTCGGCTTCCAGTGGGACAAGGAACTTTACGCTTCCGACTATTTCGACCAGCTTTACGCCTGGGCCGAGCAGATGATCGAGCGCGGTCAGGCCTACGTGGACGACCAGACACAGGAGGAGATCAGCAAGGGACGCGGCACCGTGGACAAGCCGGGAACCGAGAGTCCTTACAGGAACCGCTCCGTGGAGGAGAACCTCCGTCTGTTCAGGGACATGAAGGCCGGAAAATACGCTGACGGAGAGAAGGTTCTCCGCGCGAAGATCGACATGGCTTCCCCGAACATGATGTTCCGCGATCCGATTCTCTACAGGATCAAGCACGCATCGCATCACCGCACGGGCGACAAGTGGTGCATCTACCCGATGTACGACTTCACCCACGGCCAGTGCGACTCAATAGAGCACATCACCCACTCGATCTGCACTCTTGAGTTCGATGTCCACAGACCTCTGTACGACTGGTTCATCAAGACCCTTGAGATCTGGCCGAGCCATCAGTACGAGTTCGCCAGACTGAACCTCACCTATACCTTGATGAGCAAGAGAAAGCTTCTGGAACTCGTCCAGAAAGGCCTTGTCTCCGGATGGGACGATCCACGTATGCCTACTCTCTGCGGAGTTCGCCGCCGTGGCTACACCGCCGAGGCCCTCAAGATGTTCTGCGAGAAGATCGGAGTCTCAAAGCGTGACCAGATGATGGACATCCAGCTTCTGGAATGGTGTGTGCGCCAGGATCTTAACGCAAGGGCCAACAGGTATATGGTCGTTCAGAAACCTTTGAAGGTCACCCTCACCAACTGGGAGCCGGGCAAGGTGGAGTGGTTCGACTGCCCTCTCAACCCTGCCGAGCCGGAGGGAGCCACCCGCAAGGTTCCGTTCACGGGAGAATTCTACATCGAGCGCGACGACTTTATGGAGGACGCTCCGAAGAAGTTCTTCCGCCTCAAACCAGACGGAGAGGTTCGTCTGAAATACACCTACATCATCAAGTGCGAGGAGGTCGTCAAGGATGCTGATGGCAACGTTGTCGAGCTGAGGTGCACCTACGACCCGACCACGAAGCCGGGAGGAGGCGAATGGCGCTCTGTCAAAGGCACCATCCATTGGGTTTCAACTGAATATGCCAAAGAGATCGAGATCCGCAACTACGACCGTCTCTTCGTCAAGGAGGACATGAACTCCATCCCTGAGGACAAGGACTACAAGGACTTCCTCAACCCTGAGTCACTCACCATCGCCAAGGGTTACGCCGAGCCTGCCCTCCTTGAGGACAACTCCGGAATCGCCGTCCAGTTCGAGCGCACCGGCTACTACTACAAGGATCCGGACAGCACCGCCGACAAGGTGATATTCAACAAGACTACAGCCCTGAAGGACTCCTACAAGCCTGAATAACAGAGGTGGTTATGCACCTGCCCCTTTTCATAGCCCGACGGTACCTGTTCGCGAAGAAGTCACACAACGTGATCAACATCATCTCCGCGATCAGTGCCGTCGGTATGGCTATAGGGACGGCTGCGCTGATCATCATCCTTTCAATCTACAACGGCTTCGACGAACTTGTCAAATCGACACTCAGCAACGTGGAGCCGGACATTCTCATCACCCCCGCCAAAGGCAAGGTCTTCATCCCCGAAGGCGAGGCGTTCGACCGCATAAGGCAGAATCCTCTTATAGATGAATATGACCTCATCCTTCAGGAGAATGTGTTCGTGGACTATGACGGGCATCAGGGAATAGCCAAGGCCAAGGGCGTGGACAGCGCTTTCGAAGCCGGCTCCACCCTTGCCGGACACATCACCAACGGAGAGTTTTCCCTGCACAAAGGCCAGCTGCCGCAGATGGTTGTCGGCGCGGGCCTGGCATACAAGATGGGCATGAACCCGGCCTTCCTCGCCTCCGCGGAATTATATTTCCCGATCAGGGACAGGAATTTCTCGCTTGCGAACCCGGCGGCCTCGATTGAAACCGTACGGATGCGCCCTTCAGGAATATTCTCGGTCAACCAGCAGATTGACGATGATCTGATGATCGTGCCGATCGAGGAGATGAGAAAGCTGCTTGGCTATGAGGAAGAGGTTTCAGGAGTGGAGATCCGCCTGGCCGAAGGCTCCACGGCGAAAGACATCCGTTCCGCGATCAAGCATATTCAGAAAGAATTAGGCCCTGAATTCAAGGTTTTGGACCGCTTCCGCCAGAATCCGTCGCTCTACAAGATGATGCGCTACGAGAAGGCGGCGATATTCCTGATCCTCATTTTCGTCATCATCATCATCGCCTTGAATATCTTCGGCAGCATCACGATGCTCATCATCGAGAAAAAGGATGACATCGAGACCTACCGCAGCCTCGGGGCCACCGACCAGATGCTCCGCCGCACCTTCACTCTGGAAGGCTGGCTGATCTCCCTTCTCGGTCTCGCCGCCGGCCTTGTGGTCGGCATAGGCTTCTCCCTCGCCCAGCAGCACTTCGGCTTCATCAAGATGCCAGGCAGCTTCCTCGTGAACGCATACCCCGTAATCCTCCAGTGGCAGGACGTCCTCGCCACCATCGCCGGTGTAGCCCTCATCGGCTACATCATCGCCCTCCTCCCCGTCCGCCGCAACATCCGATAAACCAAATTCCTCTCCCAAGACCCAGCAGCAGCCAGCCAACCTCTTTTGCCAAGGCCCAGCAACCATCCGCCGACCGATCCACATCCTTCATACGCCAGCCAATTCACATTTTCCAAAGGCTGCGGCGCATATCAGTGCGCACCCTCCCTCTTCCTCCACTCACGCCCCCCGAAAAAGAGCCTCTTCTCGTGTGCGTATTGCCGGCAGTCACTCACGAATGGAGTCACAAAGCAATCTCGATTCAACCAACTTCCTGAAAGGACAAAATGTCTACTTTTGTAAAAAGATACGCGGCAAAAACATCGCCGCTGTCTACTTTGGAAAATAATAACGTCTAAAAATTATTTTCCGTGTCTACTTCTCGCGCGCGATACAAAGGGAAACGCCACTGTCCACGCCATACAGGTGTCCTACGACATTTCCAACGAGAAGACATTCCGCCGTGAGATAAACGGACTCAAAACCGCGTCACGAATCACCGGTTGCAAGGACCTGCTTCTACTGACAGACCACGACAGAGGCACTCACAAAGATGGCGACCTCGAAATCAGGATTATGCCGGTCTATGAGTGGAGCATCACCCTTACGCAGCCAACCAATGAATAAGCTAAAGGAATATTCAGCCAAATCTCACTTTTGAATCCAGCCGTCAACTGTGCGGGTGCGGGAGGAAAAGTTGAGAAACGATGTCTTTTGGCGAGGTAAACGCAAACCTTGGATTTGCAGCGTGGTTTTATGAACCCAAGGTTCGTAGGTAACGAATCAAACGGTATCGCAAACGGAACTTTCCGGTGCTTTTATTCTTTCTCGGAACCTACTTTCTGATAACGCAATAGATTGACCATCAACACCCTTGTGGAAAACAATCTACATTTGGCACAAATCGTCTTACTTTTGTCCGGAGCTCCTTTGCGGAAGAGATTTTTTGTGCTATCTTTGAAGACTTTTACACACTTGACAATGAAAAATTCACTGGCCATCCTACCATTTCTGATCTGCGTCCTTACCTTCTGCGTACGTCAGGACATCATCAGTGAAAGCCTTGACCGGGCCGAGTCCTGTATGGCAGACCGTCCGGACTCCGCCCTTACTATCATTGCGGCGTTGGACTCCACGCATTTCAACTCAAAGTCGCAGAAAGCCCGCTACGCCCTTCTGAAGTCGATGGCTCTCGACAAGAACTACATTGACCGCACCGATGACTCCCTCGTCAACGTAGCGGTCAACTACTACCGCCATCGCTGCAACCCAGCCTACAAGTTCAAGTCCTACTACTATCAGGCCCGCATCTACCAGAACGCTGACCAATTGGATAAAGCCATGGCTAGTCTCGTGCGTGCGGAACATGTAGAAAAGAAACACATTGAGGCATCGGATCTTGCGCGTCTGCATATTGCCAAATCACGCATCCTTATAGAACGCTATGATTATTCAGATGAATTGCTGGCTGAACTAAAAAATGTAGAACTATACTCCAAGGAGGCAGGCAATGCTGACAATTATGTGTCATCTCTGTTGGATCAGGCTGAAACTTACATTATTAGAGACAAATTCGAAGAGGCTTCTCTATGTTTGGATGTCATCCGTGATCTGGATACCTTGTCGAGAAGAAGTATGTTAGGCTATAATAAAACCCTCCTTTGGCTGTCGGTCAAATCCAAACAACCTGTTGACAGTATTTCTGCAATCACGCAAAAGTATCTTGACATTGCCGAAGACTCGACTGAGATTAATTGGGAATATGTTGCCGAAGCGTATATGAAGTCTGGAGAGAGCATGCAGGCACTCAAAGCTCTTCATGCGCAATCATTGTTTAATGATGTTTCCGAGGACGAGGCCTACTACTACCTTTTGTCCAAAACACGCTTAAAATTAGGTGATTATGCTCTCGCATACGGCGCTCTGCACAAATATTCTGAGATTAGTGACTCGCTTGATATGGTGAAAATGTCCCAGGAGGTCAAATCTGTAGAGGAAAAATATGAGAAAAATTTGCTGATCAGGAGGCAACGTCTGACAATATGTGTGGCTGCATTGATTTTAATTTTCTCCATGACCATATTTATCATTTATGTGCGTAAGAAACAATAGTTCGTTAATTTTTCCATGGCCTAAGCGGCCCTGGCAGTAAATAAAACCA
>ERZ779888.1262-NODE-1262-length-25963-cov-17.839625_pt1 | contig 25963 bp, 17 predicted proteins | sample MGYA00511245_ERZ779888 | MGnify/ENA primary metagenome ERZ779888 (study PRJEB29588, sample SAMEA2155255) | human gut metagenome | biome: human gut; feature: human-associated habitat; material: faeces | place: Denmark | collected 2008/2010 ...
AGGTTGTCGAGCGACTCGTCGAGTGAATAGGGCCGCAGGCGGAAATCGGCACAACGGGCCGTGACGGTATCCGCAGCGAAGCGCTTGCAGCGTATCTGCACGCCGAAGCGCACGGCCACCTCGTCGAGCACCTCGCCGAGCGGGCGGTCGAAACGCTCCGTGGCGACGGGTTGCGCCGCGACGCCGGCACCCGCACACAGGGCGCACGCAAGGAGAATGAAACGCAGGATTTTCACCGGTTCGGAGTTTGGGGATGATGCAAAGATAGAAATTTCGGCCGCATTTCTTTGTGTTTTCCCAAAAAGATTCTATATTTGCACACCCTTTCGGACGGAAACGCCCGGAAGGCGGCCCGGAGAGATGGGTGAGTGGCTGAAACCACCGGTTTGCTAAACCGACGTACGGGGCAACCCGTACCACGAGTTCGAATCTCGTTCTCTCCGCCAGAGGATGAGGATGTTACAACGAGTAACATCCTCATTTTGTTTTAGTTGCGCATCTAACTGTTTGATTGTTTGTCCGTTCAGCGTCCCTTTTTTGCTGAATATGACTACTTCAGGACGGCAAACAACTGATTATCAACAGGCAAATATCCACCTAATAGACATCTTGCGGTAACCTGTTCGTAACCGCAATAGACATTGCGCGTAACCCGACTACAAACGTCTGAAATACGACTACTTCTGACTATACTGCTTTGGCTTTCAGTAAATTATTGATATTTAACTTTGTATCACCAAATAACAGAGAGTATGAAAGCAGACAAAAAAGCAAGCAAGAACACCTTCAGCGTGATTTTCGTCATTCAGAAGGGCAAATGTCGTCCTGATGGCAAAGCACCCATCGTAGCACGCATTACCGTCAACGGGGAGATGGTACACTTTTCGACCAAGATGTACATAGAACCCGAACGATGGCTTCCCCTGGAGTACAAGACTAAGGGACAAACACATGAGGAACAGGTGATCAACAGCACCCTGTTCGATTTTCACGCCACGATCAAACGCAAGTACAATGATATGATTTATCGTGGCGAGGTAATAACGGCAAGTAAGATCAAGAGTTCCATACTCTGCCAGGACGAGCGCAGTATGACACTCATTGCGTTATGCAATAAATACATTGAGGACTACGAAAAACTTGTACTGACACAGGATTACGGCCAGGAGTCCTTCTTCCGATATAAGGTTTGCCGCAATCGCCTGCAGGAATTTCTCCGGGATGAGTTCAAGGTAAGTGACCTTCCCTTGCAGGATATCAACAAGCGTTTTTTGGACAAACTATACCTTTGGCTACGCTCGGCACATCGGCTCAACAATAATACTGCAGTAAAGTTTATCCACCGTTTTGCTTCCATATATAAAATGGCAAAAGACAACGGATGGGTTGCAGCAGACCCTTTCAAGCAACAAAAACTACACCTTGACAAGGTGGACCGGGGTTATCTTACGATCGAAGAGGTTTCCCGTTTGTACAATAAGGAATTTGAAAGCCTGCGGCTGGAGCAGGTCAGAGACATATTTATATTCAGCTGCTATACAGGATTGGCGTACATTGATGTTTACAACCTCACGGAAGACCAGCTGAATGTATGGGCTGATGGCAATACCTGGATCAGTTTTCATCGACAGAAGACCAAAGTCCCGTTCAACGTGCGACTGCTGGATGTGCCGCTCCAGATTATTGAGAAATACAAACACTTCCGTAAAGGCAAACGTCTGCTCCCCGTACCGTCAAACCAGAAGTGCAACGAGTATCTGAAAGAGATTGCCGAAGTCTGCGGGATCAACAAGAACATAACTTTTCATGTTGCCCGTCACACTTTTGCCACAACCATTACCTTGGGAAATGGCGTGCCAATCGAAACCGTCTCAAAGATGCTTGGGCATACGAATGTGCGCACGACACAAATCTACGCCCGTATCACCGACCAGAAAATCAACGTAGATATGGAGAGTCTCGCCGCGAAGCTCAACGGAATCTTCACTGCTCCCCTGACTCCATCCAAGGAGTCTGTCCGTCGAGAGCAACATCAGCGTGAGGTACAGAAGTTCGCAGTAGCGGCCGGCCTGGCATAAAACCACTCCTCCATAGAGCCGACAACGGCAACCAGGCACCGACATAAGGTGCCTGGTTTTTCATTGCAATGTCCATCCCTTGCTTGTGGCGATTGCTTTTTGTGTTTCGGAGAGCTTGGCAAGATTCTTTGCTCCCAGCGTGCAGGTCTTATCCGTCACGCCATCGGCTAAAGCATTAAGCAGGGAGAGAAGACTCTCAAGCGTAAGTTTTGGGCAACCGTTAACCCAAATATCTACCGAGATCGCACCGGTAAAGGATACACTCTCCAGGTTTCTGCAGGCGGTGAATGTAGTATCAATCTGCGATTTCACATTACTGAAGTCGAGAGGCTGGACAATTGTCACCAACGAAGAGCAACCGTGAAACAACTCCGATGCGGAGGTTATGGCCGAAGTATCCAATCCTTCAATACGGGTCAGAGTCTCGCAGCCATAGAATGCCCACATCATATTGGTGACATTGGCCGTTTCAAGGACTCCGACCTGCGTGAGAGCCGTACATCCGTAACACATCTGATACATAGATGTCAACTGTCGGAAATCCAGGTATGCAGGCAATTTGCTCAATGATGTATTACCCTTAAAAAGTTGGTATCCCGATCGGACGTACTGTATGCCTCTCGGAATTTGCTTTACTTTGTACGCGAGTTCATACAAGGTGTCCGTTAAGGTTGCAGAAGCCCCTTGGGCAGCGATATGAAGGGCAAAGAGCGAACGTACTTGTGAAAGGCGTGATATGAGAGGTGTAAAATCAGCCATAAGTTATCCGATGATTTGTGCGAGTGAAGCGGCAAGTTCCGCTATTCCGAGCGAATCCTCCAACTGAACGATCAATGATTCATAAGTTATTGCGTATGCCTGCCCTCCGCGCTCTATTTCCAACAGGTCGGTAGGCGACATTGTGCTGGTTTGCGTAAGATCTCCGATGGTTACGCCGTTTGCTGTTTCTGCCATACAATATATTTATTCAGTGTATTCTTCAAAGCAACACATTTGCAGGTAAGTTACCAACCACCAGCACTTGCCCGCATATATCCCGGGTACGGCAACAAGTTGCAGGATTCCCGCATAACACTTCACTCGTTGCATCCTGTCAAATCCGAAATCATTCTGCTTGATCGATGAGAGTATGCCCGACTCGGCATCGTCTACGGCAAGGATGATATCTGGAGAGGAGCGTGTTCTCACAGGTGTGTCATACAATGTCAGCACATTGCCGATATACTCGTTTGAGGTCGGAAGATTGATCCATATTTTATAGTCCTGATATTGCTCGCCAATTGTTTGCAGATTCATATTCCTGTCCACGGTGTACTTCCGTGTAGCGGTGTTATAGCGGGTGCCTTCTTCTCGCAATGTTTTGAATGGAATGCGTATATGCCCCGAGAATACACCCGTAGCCATTTCTATATGTCCATCTTCGTAGATTCGGGTCTTAGCCGTACCTGCATTCTGTATACCATCTGCTCCGGCAAAGAGCATCAGTTTACCGTGCTTCTCATCAACCGTTCCCGAAATGGCACTGCCGGCCATACCGGCCACAACCCGGGCATTATTCTCATCCTTTACCCCGACAAACCCTGACAATACCACACCACTTTGACCATCTATTTCAGTCGTTGCATCGCGGAAATTATCGCGCAGATATTCCAGGTCACTCTGTTGTTCTTGCTCTTCGGATGCGGCACGTATCGTTTTGACGATTATAGCGCGAGCTTCATAGTAAGCTGCAATATCCTGGAAATCGGGTTCGATGGTAATATACTCGGGAGTTGACCGGGTATATTTCTCGATAGCCGTTACCGCCAAAATATAGGCATTGACATAGTCGTCCCACGCGGCATCCTTTTTACGGATGATGCGCAGCTGCGAATTTGCAATGCGGCCGGCTGTGGCGGTTACGCGTCTGTACGGTTTCTCCGAATCTGATGACTACAACGCCGTCACGATGGGACTGTCCAAACAGTTCGTGATGTCGATGGAACGGCTCCGGGAAAGGCTGACGGACTGAAGGCTGCACCTGTTCCGAGAGGAAACGCTGGGTTGCCTTATGACTGCACACATCCTGGATCTGTACGACATCCACGCACGCGGCCAGGCTGCTGCAACGGTTTATCGGAATGTTTTACAACAGGGAGTACATCCTGCACCGGGATGTCCCCTACTATACCTCCCCTCCCGCCTCTGTGTCACTCTCCACTACCTCTCCGAGATTTGCAGGAAAGCCTGCGGCATACCGGTCACTTACTGGATAGACCGCTTCACCCTGCATGAGATTGCGAACCTCCTGTGCCAAAAGGAACTGCCTCTGTCGGAGATAGCCGCCGGGATGAACTTCTCGTCATTTTCCTATTTCAGCCGGTATGTATCCAGACATTTCGGCATTTCCCACACAATGTCTACAGGGAGTCATTAAACCGAGTACGTTAAAATAGGCGAAATGCAAACTATAACTCGATGTCTCCGTCAACACTGCCCTGCTGCCCCCATCCTTCTATCTGCACTCCGTCTAGTTCAATCTTATCGGAGGATACATTTATTTGAACTGTCAGGCATCTTCCTCCATCAAGCATGCTGACGGGCCTGCCGTCCTGATCATTGTCGGGAACACTTAGTGTACGCACCATGTCACCGAGACTTACTTCAAGCGTCACATTGTCTTTTTCCTGAGGAACTATAAAACATGATACCTGACTGCCCTGCATGGTTCCCACCTCTGACAGTCCGGAGGCCGTACCGTTCTGTATTGCCCCTTTTGCCAGATCTATGCCGCATGAGGAAAGAGCCTTGACCGATGTGGATATCTCAGACAGCTGCTCATCCGTCAAATCATCGGACACATACTTTACCACAAGTTTGTGCAGAGCATGCTTGAATACCAGACTCACTGCATCTTCTGAGTTTTTCCCGACTTGCACCGCCTCGGCCAGCAACAGGTCGGTTTTTTCCGCTGGGGAGACGACAAATGTCAATATTCCGTCCACTGCCTTCCCCTGGACAGGATAGCAGCCTGAGAAATATACGTTCCCGGCATCTTCCGGCAGATTGAGATCCGCCCATGAGAGATCAGTCGTCCCGACAGTGTAGCTTGTGTCTATATTCGGGAAACCGCTTCCTGAAACCACAAGCGTAAAGATATCCCCGTTGGAGAAATTTCCCTCTCCGTTCCCGTCAAGTGCGGGTGATTTGGTCAGGGCCTCGATGGATGTCCGGATATCTATCATCCTGTCAGTCTCATCTGTGCCTTTGTCCACAGGGGATTTCTCGCAGGAAACAGTCATCATTGCAAACAGGACAACCACTGCTATAATTAAACTGTAATATTTCGTCGTATTGTTCATCGTTATTTCAACTTATTGAATAAAACTTTCATTAATCTCAACTTCGGGAAATTCTTTCTGCCAGATATCCCGTTTCAAATCCACAACCGTTATACAGGATATGGGATATATGCTGGAATCTCCCATCAGCACTTTCCAAGGTCCATCTTCCCGGTATCTAATCTCCTGGCGTATCAGGCGGTGGCGCTGGTAATTATTGGAACCTCCATTAACCTCAAAGTTATAATGGTCATTATTGTCTACATAATATATGGCGGATACATAACCCTCATCATCAAATTCCACACCCCAGATTGTCATAACGTGCGTAACCCCTTGGTTCAGGTTAGACTGTTCGAAACCCAGCCCCTGCTTATTTTCCAGAGCGCCTTTGATAATCCTGTTGAAACTCTCTTTATTCATGGCGTCTTCAGGTCTGAACGCAACATCTATGTTGTCGAATATTTCCGTGAAATATCCTCCATAATTGTCATCAATATCAGGATCAGGAGATGATATTCCCGGAGTCCCGCAGATAAACCAGTTAATTCCGACGGCATCCGAACCCCCTCTGTTTCTGGATATGTCTCTGAAAAAGTCGAAAATTTCACTGCCTTCAGTATCGGAAAACCCGAAAGAGGGACGCGGATATGCCGGCCATGGATTTGAACTGTACCTTGCATCATACGCCTCGATATACGGTTCATTGAGCCGTGTCCACCAATGCAGCAGATTTGACGCACCCGCCGCCCAGCACATATTGCTGTCATGGTATCCAGGATGGGATCCACTATCGTCCGGATCGTCCTTATCGCAGTCATACCATAAAAAGTCGCTCTGCCAGTTCAGATACGCAATGCCGGATACTTTGTACCATATACCGTTGGGGAAGTTTTCAGGCACCAAGAAACTGTACTCAGGGACGGACTCGTTGTCTTTTGGATAATCGGGCAGGCTGGCGGTCTTGACCCCGTAAACCCAGCACGTCTTGCCGCCGTAGTCTATATCCGGGTCAGGATCAGGATCAGGATCAGGATCAGGATCCGGGTCAGGGTCGGTTCCGATATCTCCGTCGGATTTGAGACGCAGGTTGAGTACGGTCTCCTTCCCGCTCTCCAACACACTGCTTTCTCCGATCGTAGCCGGTGCCTTGTAGACGGATGTCTTTCCACCTGCGGAAATCTCCACCCATCCTTCGGCATATTCCCCAAGATCCCCGGGGAAAAGAATCGCCGAATACTTTCCCTCGGACAATATGCGGGGCGTTATGTCCTCCATTGTACCGGAAGGAGTGTCAATACCTCCTGTCGAGAGGTCGAATGAGCCTTCCGTAATATTCCTCACAGTGACAGTCAGATCATCAGGAAGAGAGCCTTCGTCACTTGAGATATTGATTGACAGACGGTGCATACCGTGCATAAAGGGCATCTCTATCACATCCCCGGTAATATCTTCCTGCTCTATGTCAAGGTGGCTCCACAACAAGTCAGAGTCCTCATACCCGTTACCGGTCTGGTCGGTGTCCACACGATGCGTGTGCAGGTTTGTCTCAGGCGAGACATCCTCTCTGGCCGGATAGTATGCTGAAAGGCGCACAGTACCCGAGCCAAGCTCACTTTTCTGCAGTTTCGGAGTCCATTGCCCGTCCTCCATGGTCAGTATGACCTGTCTTGTCTGCTCTCCATAGATATAAAGTCCGACTTTGTCTCCTTCTGTGAAAGATCCGCTGCCGTCTTCTCCAATCTCAGCTTTCGTACCCTTATTGTCTTGCGTGAAGACCATCTCTACATACTCACTGTCATTCTTCGAGGATGAATAGTCCTCAAATTCCGCGCATCCGGACAATAACACCGGAACTGCTGCCAATAACCGGAACAGGAGCTTACTTGTAATCAATTCTTTGTCCATTTTATGGATAGTTGAATTTCACCGCAAAAGTAGTAAAAAACAACACATTGACATTAGAATCTGTTTAAATTTATTTATAATTAGTTGTAAATCAGTAGGTTAATTGGAATATTTTTCGTAACTTTATGATTATCTAGACATTAAAGTTATGCATAAGTACCCAACCAACCTGACTGATAAACAGTGGCAAGTTATATAAAATGTTAGACCCCAAAGAAAGATTCAGAAAATATTCACTGCGCTCTGTTTTTGACGGCATCCTGTACATCGTGAAGACCGGCGTGCAGTGGAGAATGCTCCCCTCGGATTTCGCTCCGTGGCAGACAGTGTATTACTATTTCAGCAAGTGGAAGAACGAGGGCCTGCTTGAAGAGATCTTCGACACCCTCCGCGGCATTGTCCGCCGTCTTTCGGGCAGGGCGGAGAGTCCCAGCCTTGGGATCATCGACTCAAGGAGTGTCAGGACCTCCCATCATATTGATGGTCAAAGGGGAATAGACGGAAACAAAAAGATAAAGGGCAGGAAGGAGCACATAGTGGTTGACACTCTGGGGCTGCCCATGTCAGTGAGAGTCCATCCGGCTAACGTCCATGACAGCGTAGGGGCGGAAGAGGTGTTCGAATCCATGAGATACAAATTCCCTGGGCTGAAACGGATTCTGGCGGACGGAGGTTACAGGGGCGAGACTGTCAGGAACACGGTCATGAGACTGCTGCATTGCGACCTGGATGTCGTACTCAGGTCTGACAAACGGACGGACAGATTTGTCCCCATGCCAAAAAGATGGATTGTCGAGCGCACTTTCTCATGGCTCGAGAACTTCAGGAGACTGACCATTGACTATGAATACAGGGCCGATACGCACGAAGCCATGATGCATATCGCTGCCATAAAATTATTTTTGAATAAAATTTAAGCAGTTTCTCATCAAACCAAACTTGTAAATTGATAGCAGAATACAAAGAACAATTTCCTAGCGATGAATATAAAATAACTCGTCTTTTAGATAAAATAAGTTTGATGACACCAGAAAATATACATATCAATACATTTATGTATGAGCCCTTAATTGATATGTCTATCATACACTTAGTCAAGCTCTATGAATTGGTTAAATCTGAAAAGGATAGAATAGAGCAACTCCAATTTAATGGATGAAGACGTATATTTTGTGTAGACAGGAGTTATTTCTGCAAATAAAGATAAAAGCAACATTTGGAGTGATAATATACAGTCAAGTGTGACTTTGATTATGCAGCCATAAATCATTATAGATAGGATGAAAAAAGTTAATAACAAATTTTGATTAGTTAAATTAAGTAGTGAACTTAGCGGGCGAAGATTTGTTCTTTGACAACCAAATCGGTATGGCTAAGCAAGTCGTAACCACTGCAAGTATGTACATGAGTAGAGGTGGTTTCAACGAAAAAAATAGCGGAGCAAACACCCCTAAAGAAGCCTTAAATAAAGGATTTATAGAGGACGATGACTACATCTGTGACGGAGAGTAGTCATCACCGTTGTCACCGAGGTGTGACCTCGCTCGCGAATTGCTCATGCAAATTGCTAATAATCAAATAATAGCAGATTGCAACTCCGTAACCTCTCTCTCCGCCAGGAAGCGAAAAAGCCGAATCCTTTGCGGATTCGGCTTTTTCGTATTCGTATGTGCTGCGGAGGTCCTGCCCAGGCCCCATGCGCGTCCCGGTGCTCCTGAACAGGGGGCTCTCAATACTCCTCCAGCGTCCCGAGGTTGTCGCTTGTGACGGACCAGCGGGTATCCTGCCGCACGCGGACCTCCATACGCGTGGCGGTGCCGTCGGCCGCGGTGAACGAGCCCGAAATTTCCCCTGAATCGAAGAACTTGCGGCCGTCATAGATCGGTTCCGAACCGATGTATTCCAGGTTGTCGTATCCGCACAGCGATTTCAGGGTACATGCAAACGCCGGCGACGCCTCGTCGCGCATGCCGGACAGACCCATGTACGAATCGAGCCTGCCGTCGAAACGGTAGGTCACCATGGCGCGTTCCTCTCTTCCTGCCGACTCCAGATCAGCCGTCGTATCGTAAAACCCGGTATAGGCTGTTCCCGTACTGAAATCGGCCTCCAGCTCCGAATAGATGAACTTTTCTTCAAACAGTCTGTTTGAAATGAAGTTGCCGGTGATGCGGTAGCTGTTCTCCGCAAGGCAGGTCACGGTAAAGAAGAACGACTCGGGCGTATAATCGGGCCAGGGCCGGGATTGCGTCCCCTCGACATGCCATACGGTCCCCACGGCGTCGAGCGCCGCCCCGCCGGTCGTTATGCGGAACGACTTGCCCCGCCACTTGTTCACCCAGATCGTACCGGCCGCCTCGTCATACTCCAATTCGGCCACCGAAAAATACTTTCTCCTGATCTCCTGCTGCAGGGCCGGATCGCCCGAAGCCTTTGCATACCAGTTTGCCTGGAAAAGGTTGTCGAGTCCATAGACCAGATCCTCCGCGCAGGTGTACATCAGACTTGCATACTCCCTAAGCGTCTGTTCCCGAGCCGGATTCGGCTCCGGGTCGTCGGTCGTATCCGAACAGGACGGGAGTGTCCCGGTAAGGCACAACAGCACAACGGCGGCGAATGCGCAGGGTTTGATGGCTCTCGAAAACATGGTGTCGGAGGATTGAAATGATACTTTGGATCAAGTTACGAAAAATCCGCGACAAACAAGATGCGGAGCGTCGGATTCCGCATCCGCACTCCGCATCTTTCTTTTTTTCGGTGCAACGCCCCTTTCGGGCTGCCCGTTCACCACGGCGTTCGCCGGAGCACCGCCTCTTCTTCAAGGCAGCGCCTTTTCCGTGCGGCGCCGGCTTACAGGCCCTTCACCGCGGCAACGGCCGCCGCGTAATCGGGCTCCTCGGTAATCTCGGGAACCAGCTGTGCGTAGACTACCCTCCCCTCGCGGTCGAGCACCACGACGGCACGGGCCAGCAGCCCTTTGAGCGGACCGTCCGCCATGCCGACGCCGTAGTCGCGGCCGAACGCCGCATCGCGGAAGGCCGAAGCGGCCACTACGCGGTCGATGCCCTCCACCGTGCAGAAACGGCTCTGCGCGAAGGGCAGGTCCTTCGATACAGCCACGACGACCGTATCGGGCAGCGAGGCCGCCTCCTTGTTGAACCGGCGTACCGACGCGGCGCAGACGCCCGTATCGAGACTCGGAAAGATGTTCAGCACCACGCGCTGCCCCATCAGATCGGCCAGGCGGAGCGGCGAGAGGTCGCCCTTGACCAGCTCGAAATCGGGAGCCGGAGCTCCCACCCGGATGAACTCGCCCTCGAGCTGCACGGGCGAGCCTTTGAATTTGGTCTGTGACATAACAAGCAACTGATTAATTCCTGTTTCGTTTCATCATAAGAACGGTATTCCGTCCGAAACATTGTGCTGCAAAAATGATTCCGCTCCTCCTGGAGAGGACATCAATGCCCCTTCAGGCGGTTGAGCGCACTGCGCGCCTCGCCCGAGGAGCCGAAGTTGGGCTGGATGACAAAGCGGTTCATGCGGTCGATAACCCCCCAGCGGCGCTGCCCGGGCGAGACAATGGCATAGCCGTCGTAGAAGTCGTAGCCCGTCTCGTACTGGGGCGGGATGGCCCACTCGCCGAAGTGGTTGAGATAGCCGACAAGCCCCGTGGCGGGGTCGTCCTGTGCCCAGAGCTCGATCCCGGCATAGCGTCCCGACGTAAGCGAGGTGACCGCATTGCGGATGTCGGACCAGGAGCGGAACCGGGGCTGGATGACAAACTGGTTCAGGCGGTCGATGGCACCGAAGAGGCCCCCGACCTGCACGCAGGCCAGGCCGTCGCTGTTGAAACTCGAAGCACTCTTGTATTGGGGCGGGATCGCCCACATTCCGAGGTCGTTGATATAGCCGTAAAGGCCCGTTCCGCGGTCCTTCGAGAGGGTCAGGTCGCCGCTTCCGGCAAAGGTCATGGTGCCGCCCTGCGTCACCGGCAGCATGAGATTCGACAGTGCGGCACACGAGACGAAGAGCGTCGCCGCCGCCAATGTCAGCAGTTGGATGATGGGTTTCATGGTTCGGGTTTTTTGATGGTAAAGACAAACTTACGAAAAAAAACAGTACGAACCAACCGCATCCGCCCGCCCGAAGCACTTTTTCGTCCAGAGACAGCCTCCGCGTTTCAGATTCCCTACAGATTCCCGCCCGAACTTTGCAGCCAACGGATGGAAAACACCATAAAATTCGTATTTTTGCACACACTCAACGCCCCGACAATGAAACACCTTCTCCTCCTGCTGCTGCTCTGCACCGCCACCGCGGTCACGGCCCAAAACTTCGACCGACGCACGGAACGCTCCCTGCTCGCACAGACGGTCTTCCCGACCGATTCGCTCGCAAACGACCCCGAGCTCCTCGCGCGTCTGCGCAACATGCCCAACATCGAGGTCGGGCGCGGCATCACGTTCCGCCCGCGCAACAACCTCTTCGAGATGACGCTCCGCTTCCGCATGCAGAACATGGTCGGGCTGTCGTTCGACCGCGACTTCTCGCTCACGCAGACCGAGGCGCGCGTCAAGCGGCTGCGGCTGCGCTTCGACGGCTACATCTACTCGCCCAAGCTGGTCTACTCGATCCAGCTGGGATTCACGGCCTACGACGCCGAGGTGCTGCCCAACGGGAACATGAACATCGTGCGCGACGCCATCGTCTACTACGTGCCCAACGCCCGCTGGAACATCGGCTTCGGCCAGACCAAGATCAAGGCCAACCGCGCGCGCATCAACTCGTCGAGCGCCCTGCAGTTCGTCGACCGCAGCATCGTCAACAGCCAGTTCAACCTCGACCGCGACTTCGGTATCTTCGGCGAGTACAACATGCGCGAGGGCGAAGGGTTCAACCTCTCGGCCAAGGGCTCCGTCACGCTGGGCGAAGGGCGCAACTGGGGCTCGACGGCCAACGGCGGCATGATCTACATGGGGCGCCTGGAGCTCTACCCGCTGGGGCGCTTCTCGGCGAAGGGCGACCTGCTGGAGGGCGATTTCGACCATGAGGAGCAGGTACGCATCCTGCTGGCCGGCGCCTACGCCTACAACCACAAGGCAACGCGCCTGCAGGGACTGCGCGGTGCCGTCATGCCCGACGGTGCGACGCGCAACCTGGGCTCCTACTTCGTGGACTTCATCCTCAAGTACCGCGGATTCGCCTTCTACACCGACTTCATGGGCCGCACGTGCGACGAACCGCTCTTCGACGAGGATACCAACGCCTTCGTCTACAAGGGCAGCGGCGTGAACATCCAGACCAGCTACCTGTTCGACAACAAATGGGAGGTGGCGCTGCGCAACTCGACGCTGCTGCCCGATGCCGAGGTGCGGCCGCTGGCCGGCTACCGCAGCTGGAACCAGACGACGCTGGGCGTCACGCGCTACATCATCGGCCACAGCCTCAAGGTGCAGGCCGACCTCTCGTACAACCACCGCAGCGAGTCCCTCACACCGAACTACAACCGCTGGGAGCTGCGCTTCCAGGTGGAGCTGGGCCTCTGACCCCGCCCCGCGCCTGCCGGGCTGTCAGAGAATCTTCAGCGCGATGCGGGCGCAGGCCTCGGCATCGGCCAGGGCATGGTGGTGGTTCTTCAGGTCGAAGCCGCAGGCGGCCGAGACCGTGTGCAGCTGATGGTTCGGCAGACGCTTGCCGAAGACACGGCGCGAAGCGCGGCACGTGCAGTAGAACTCGTATCCGGGATAGGGCATGTCGTAAAGATCGAACGCCGCGCGCAGGCAGCCTTCGTCGAAAGGGGCATTGTGGGCCACGAGCGGCAGCCCCTCGATGTGCGGCGCCACCTCGCGCCACACCTCTTCAAAGTCGGGAGCATCGGCCGTATCGGCATAGGTCAGGCCGTGGATCGCCGTCGTGAAGCGGCTGTAAAAGTTCGGCCGGGGACGGATCAGCCGGTAGAGCGAGTCGACGATCTCGCCGTCACGCACGACCACCACTCCGACCGAGCAGACACTCGCCCGATGGGCGTTGGCCGTTTCAAAATCGATGGCTGCAAAATCCTTCATGTAAGAAAAGCCTTTTTTCCGGAGGCAAAGATAGGGAAATCCGCCGGATTCGGTACCCCCGTCCCGAACAAAAAGGCGGCCGCACCCCTCGGGGATGCGGCCGCCATAAAACCGGACCGGAGGATTACTCCTCGTAGTCGCTGTTCGAAAGAATGGTAACGAACGAATCGTCGGGCGTGATACCGCCTTCGCTCTGGGCCTTGACCTCGGCCTCGGTCAGGAAATCCTCCTTGTCGAACATGATGTCCTCGAAGCGGTTGACCGAGCACTGGTAAGCGCCAAAACGATAGTCCCAAGACTTGGAATAAATGCCCATGATGGCCAGAATATCACCCGTCGCACCGTCACGTACGATCGGCTGGGGCGTGCGAAGCGCGAGTAGCCGCTCGTGCGGACCGTGAAGACTCCGGCCGACAGAGTCTCCGAGGGCAGCGAAGCACCGTAGGTGAAGAGTACCGAACCATAGAAGTTGCAATGGATATTGCGCTGCGACGTCGACGAGAAGAAGTCCTCGTTGGCAGCCCACTTGTACCAATACTTGCTCTCGACGGGGCGCAGGTCGGTACACATCCACGAAGGATAGAGGTTGTCGCCTACATTACCATAGCGGCACGTGATGCCCTCGATGAGTACCATGCGGCCCAGCTTGTCCTGATTAGCTTCACCATAGAAATCTTTGTAGTTATCCTTGGTAACTTTCAGTATCTCCTTGCCCAATGTCAACTGCGTGGCCTCGCCGAGGAAGACGCGCTCCTTGATCTCGGCCGGATTCTCCATGTTGGAGTTGGCATAGAACTTGTGCTCGCCCACCTTGTTGTAGGAGTCCGTCGGGCCCTTGCCGATCGAGAGCATCATGCGGTAGTTGCCCACATAGAGGCCCGAAATCTTCACGTAGACATAGTGCGTGTCGATCGTGCCGGTCTCGCGGTTGAAGTGCCCCATCGGGAAGTCGATGTAGAGACCCGTACCGAGCTTCACCTCGATGGCGGCCGTCTCGTCGACCAGATGCAGCGACTTGTAGATGTTGCCCTCCTCGTCGCTCGACTGGATCTTGCCCTTGATGTAGTACTCCTTGTCTTCGGGAACCTGCACGTACTTCGTATCGTTCCAGCTCGTATTGCCGCCGGTATCGCTCACGTCACCGTGCTCGGCATAGAAGAGCTCCTTGACCTGCTGGATGGTCATCCGGGTCATCTCCTTGAAATCCTCGTCGGTGACGACCTTCGCGGGCTGCGGCGTGTCGAAGTCGTTGTAGCACCCCGCAACGGCCGCCATCACGGCCACTGCGGCGAAAATCCGAAATATCTGTTTCATAGTCGTCATATCGTATTAGAAGCGGAAATATACATTCAGGTAATAGGTCGTACCGAGCAGGTAGAAATACTTCGAATCGAACGGCGAATAGTACTGGATCGACGCATTGTCCGCATTGACGTAGGTGCGGCGCGAAAGACGCATCTGCTCGTAACCGCCCGTGCGGATATCCTGGTTGTTGAGGATGTTCTTCACCTCGAGGCTGAAGCCCAGCTGGTAGCTGCGGCGGATGTACCACGTCTTGCCGATGCTCATGCTGAGCGTGTTGGCCGAATCGAACTTCTCCTGGTCACGCAGCGCATAGAGCGCCTCGGCCTTCACCGCACCGGGAAGCTGGTTGCTGGCCGACGGACGCAGCACCGTGGCGTAGGCCGAGCTGGTACGGCGCGCGGGGTTCATCGAGAGGTAGATGTTGTCGTAGTAGTTCCAGTCGAGCGAGATGAACCAGTTGTTCGGTCCGCGGTAGCCCAGACCCAGGTTCAGGGCCGTCTGCGGCGTGCTCTCGACGCGCAGGTCCTTCCACAGCACCTTGTCGCCGCGCAGCACCTCCTCGCTGTTGTCGCGCGTCTGCGTGAAGTCGGCGTTCGACGTGTAGCGGTAGTCGCCCAGGCTCAGGGCGCCGTTGAACGAGATGCCGCCCCAGATGGGAACCTGAACACCTACCTCCAGGCCGTAGTAGCGCTTGTCGATGCCGCTCATGGCGAAGTTCGTGAACGAGGACTGCGTATCGTCGTAGAACGAGATGACCTTCGACTGGTCGGAGATCGTCGTGTAGTAACCCGAAACGCGGGCCGTGATCCACGGCAGGTAGACGCTGTAGGTCAGGTCGGCGCCGAAGACCTTCTCGGTATCGATACCCGGGGTCGTCGTGTTGCGGGTACGGGCCGAGACGAAGGCGTCGCGGAACTGCGGCGGGTTGACCAGGTAGGCCACGTTGGCCGACACGGCGTGCGCGCCCGAGAAGCGGTACGAGAACTCGCCCTTGAGCTTGTAGGTGAGGTACTCGAGCTTCTCCGAGTCACCGAGCGAATTGTCGGCGAAGAGGCCCTTCATCCACAGACCCTCGCGCCACATCGACGTGTAACCCACCTCGCCGCCGAGGCTCATCGAGAAACCGCCGAACGTGCCGCTGTACTGGGCCCACACCTGACCCTGACGCACGTTGGCGTAGTAGTCGTAGCCGAACTTGTCGCCCTCCTTCACGTGGCGGGCGTCACCGTGCTTCATGTAGTAGAGCAGGTCGTTCTGGTAGATCGCCGGATCGACGTTGCCGTTGTCGCGCAGGGCGAACTTGTCGACGTCGAGCCAGTAGTCGGCACCCAGCAGGTCCTTCACCTGATCGTAGTACTCCGTGCGGTTGATGCGGGCCGACAGTCCGCCGCGCAGCACCGACTGGTTCTTGAACGTGTGCGAGATGTTGGCCATGAAATTGAAGTCACGCTGGTCCGTGTGACGCTCCTCGATCATGTAGATACCGCCCTCGCCCGCCTGATTGCGCAGGTAGTTGCGCTGGAACATCTTGTCGAAGTCGATCATGCTCTTGTCGGGATTCGTCATCCACTCCTTCCGGGTCTGGAGCGCCAGATCGTTGTAGGTGCCGGCACCCACGGGATCGAAATTGCCGTCGGCCGTCTGGTAGATGCGGTTCTCGTAATAGCTCGGCAGGTAGCGGTAGTAGTCCGGACGCGGGTCGGGACCGTCGGTCCACGTCAGCGCCGAATAGCCGTTCTTGCCGAAGCGGAACGACGCGGCGGCCAGCAGCTTCGTGCGCGACGAGATGTCGAAACCGTAGTTGAGCATCACGATCGGCTCGTGGTAGGTGCGCACGCGCGTATTGCGCAGCTTGCCGTTCTGACGGCCCACGTTGGGGTTGTAGTAGTTGTTGCCCAGCAGGTCGTAGGCCTCCTGCGTCGAGGCCTGCTGTGCACCGCGCTCGGTGGGAGCGCCCATCACGGTCAGGGCCAGCGAGTGGCGGTCGTCGCCGAAACGCTTCTCGACCGATCCGAAGTAACCGTAGGCATTATAGTAGATGCCGTCCACGTAGCCGTTGCCGCCCTGGCGCGTCGAGAACGACAGCGCATACGACCAGCCGTTGTCGAGCAGACCCGATCCGTAGGAGACCATCGCACGGAAGCGGTACATCGTGTTGGCGTTGACGACGCTGGCGCGGAATCCCTGCCGCATCTGCGAAGCCCGGGCGTTGACGTTCGTCGTACCGCCGATGCCGTCGATGCCGAAGCCCGAAGACTTCAGACCGGTGGTGCTCTCCTGGTTGCGCGTCGCGTCGTTCAGACCGCTCCACAGCGACCAGGGGCCGTAGCCCGTCATGGCGTCGTTGAAACGGATGCCGTTCAGGTAGATGTTGGAATACTGCGAATCGTAGCCGCGGACGTTGAAGCGCATCTCGCTGAAGCGGTACGAGGCGATGTTGTTGAAGACGTCCCGCGACGCGGAGAGCGACGAGGGAAGCGCCTGCATGTCGGTCGCCGTGTCGGAATCGAACTCGGCGAAGACCGAGTCGTCGATGACGGCCTGCACGTCGGGAATCATCACGACGGAGTGCATCTCCTTGACCGTCTCGCCGACGCGGACCATGATGTCGAGGTTTTCAAACTCGGGAGCCTCGAACTGGAGGCGGTAGTCGCCCTCGGGCAGCTGGCCGATATCGAAATGGCCCTCGTCGTCGGTCATGACGGAGACTCCGAGCGGTTCGACGATCACCTTCACGTTGCTCAAGGCGGCGCGGCCGTCACGCGAGACGACCTTGCCCTTGACACCGCCTTCCTGGGCATACGCCCCGACGCACACAAGCGCGAGCAGGCTGACAAGTAGATTTCTGATCTTCATAAATTGCGTTGTTGGATTATTTGCCGATGTAGATGAATACGGGGAAGTGGTCGCTGAAGCCGCCCTGGAAGTTGTTGCCCACGAACGTGCGCAGCGGATAGCCCTTGTACTGGCCCTCCTTCTGGAGAAGGTACGGAGCGCGGAAGACCGAGCCGTAGAACTTCGTGCCGGGCACGCGCTGCAGCTTCAGCTCGCCGGTCGACCTCGTGGCAAGGTTCGCCGAGACGACGATGTTGTCAAAGAGGTTCCACTGGTCGCGGTAGGCCAGCGTGCCGATTCCGGCCTTCAGCACCTTGATGTAGGGATTGTAGTAGTCGCCCGGCTGGAGCTTCTTGATCTCGTCGCGTGCACCGAGCACCTCGACGATGCTCTTGTCGGTGGCGTCGTCGTTGAAGTCGCCCATCATCACGACCTTCGTGGCGGGGTTGATCGCCAGCACCGAGTCGGCGGCATGGCGCATGATCTCGGCGGCCCGCTCACGCTTGGGCGACGAGGCCTCCTTGCCGCCCAGACGCGACGGCCAGTGCGCCACCATGAAGTAGAAGGGCTCGCCCTCGATCGTGCCCCACATCGTCACGATGTCGCGCGTGCGGAAGTCGGGCATATCCTCCATCGTGAAACGGATCGGAGCGCTGCCTTCGAGCTTGAAGACGTCGGAGCGGTAGAAGAAGCCCACATCCACGCCGCGGGCATCGGGCGAATCGTAGTGCACGATGCGGTACTGCGCCGGCGCGAGCTTGGGCATCGAGGCGACATCCTCCATGACGTTGCGGTTCTCGATCTCCGAGCAGCCGATCACCACCGGATAGTCCTTGTCCATGGCCGCGATGTCGAACAACACGCGCGAAAGGTTGTTGAGCTTCTTGTTGTACTTCGTCGAATTCCACCTCTTGGGTCCTTCGGGCGTGAACTCCTCGTCGTAGATCTCCGGATTGCGGATCGTGTCGAAGAGGTTCTCGAAGTTGTAGAAGACCACCTTGTAGGGTTTCTGGGCGAACGCGGCCACGATCAGCGCCGCAAAGAGCCCGGTTAAGAGAATTTTCTTCATGTTTCAGGTTCAATTTAGTTTATTCCCCACTCCGAGGGGTTGTTCTGCGATTTCACCTCGTCGGCGATCGCCTCGTCGAGCATCGTGAAGAACTTGTAGCCCGTCTGCTGTTCGATGTAGGCGACCGATACGATATATTCCCGCAGCCCGCTCTTGCTGGCCGAGGAGTTCTCGGCCCAGTAACCGATCGACTTGAGCTCCGACGCGTCGGTCACCTGGTCGATGCGCTTGCCGGTGCGCCCCGTGCGGGTGCGCAGGAGCACCTTCCAGCAGTACTCGGGCATGGCGACCTCCGTCCCGGCCTTGTCGCGGCTCCAGCTCCGCACGCCGTAGGTTCCCGTGACGATGTAGAGCGTGTCGGCACACCGCTGCGCCGAGGCCACCGACTCCATGTTGCCCCACGAGCCACTGTTGAAGTCGGAGTTCTGGGGCATGATGTTCGTCGAGTAGAAGGTCTGGCGGTTCAGTTCGTCGCTGTAGGGAACGTAGCGGTGGTTGGACATGCACTGGTGGCCGCGGATGCCGTTCGTCTGCCAGTTCTGATACGATCCGCGCGTGAGGTCGGCCTGGTACGAAGCCGGCACCTCGGGATCGTAGGCCCAGGCGTCGGAGCGCACGTAGGTGCCCGACATGTAGCAGTCGTGCAGCGGGTAGGCCACCCAGTTGGCGATGCGCTTGGTCTTGTCGAAGCAGATCGTATAGTTGCGGGCCGTCACCGAGGAGGAGATCGGCGCAAAATGCGTCACATAGAGGAAATCGTCGTCGTCAATATAGGCGGGCAGTTCGGCCCACGCATGGTCCAGGCTTGCGGGAATGGAATAGCTCTCCTGCTCGAGCGTCAGCAGGAAGGTGCCGCCGCCGTCGAACGCCACGGAGATCTCCGCATGGCGCGGCTTGCCCGAGTCGTTCTCGTCGAGGTAGAGGTAGACGATCTGACGGCCGTTGACGAGCGTTCCCGAGGCGGTGGTCGCATGGGTGCGGCGGGAGGTCACGCACCACGTGCCGCCCTCGGTCACGGTCACCGTATAGGCTGCGCCGGTCTTTCCGGTCAGCACGAGGCGGGGTTCGTTCTCATAGCCGCGCGCCTCGAGCGACGACGACTCCGAGTCGAGGAACAGGGCGGAAAACGGCCGCTCGCCGCCTCCGTCACCCGAAGAGCTGCATGCGCCGAGGGCAAATACGAGGATCACCACAAGGAGCGAACGACCCCAGGGCTTCAGCATCCGGTTCTTCAATGTCATCTGCAAAAAATGGAGAGAAAAAATCAACCCCCGACGAGACGGGTGCCCCGTCGAGGGTTGATTCTGGATTAACGGTTAATCAATAGAGCTGGATACCGGCAACAACGGCACGGGGAGCCGAGCTCGATTCGTTAGTGAAATTGGGGCTCGTCGAGAACGTGATCGTCGACGAAGCCGTGAGGCCCGTCACGTCGAGCGTGTAGTAATCCGAATCCGACACCGTGATGGTGAAGGGAGGATCGCTCGTAGCGCCGTCGTTGGCCGTCAGCGCCGTACCGTTCGACGTTACCGAACCGCCGCCGTTCACGCGAACGTAGAGCGTGGCGGACTTGCCCTTCCATGCCACGGCGTAGAACGAGAGTTTCTTCGATCCCGCAACACCTACGGCCTGCGAGGTGAAGTAGCCGCTCTTTTTGCTGGTTCCAAGCTTCACACCCGAAGCCTGCTCGCCATTGAAGGTGGAGTCCTTCAGCGAGTAGGATGCCGACGGCGTGTCTTCCTCCGTGCAGGTGAAGATATCCATCGAGCTGTATACACCCTTCGTGTCACTGCCCGACGATACGCCGCTCTGCGACAGCGCCACGGTCTTGGTCACGACAGCCGAACCGGCCTTCATCAGCTTGACGGTCAGCGTACCCTCGATCTTCGACTCGGAGGTGTTCTCCTTGGCTACGACCTTCACCGTCGTACCGCTTACCGATACCGAGAACACGGCGTTGTCGACCGAAGCCTCGATCGTGCAGCCGTCGGCATTGCGCGTCGTGACCGTCACGCTCTTCTCACCGCCCGCAGCCGCGAACGACAGCGACGCGGGGTCTACCGTCATTTGGGGATCGGTCGAAGGATTGGCCTCCTCGACGCTGTACGGCAGCACGTTCACGTACTTGCCGCTCGACGTGCCCACGAAGTAACCCTTGACAACGACATCCTTGCCGTTAAGCTGGGAGATCGTCGAGTTGTCGATGTACTTCACGGAACCGATGGCCGTCGAAGCACCGGGGATCGTCACGTTGACATAGTTGCCGCTGATGGCGAGGTTACCCTCGAACTCGATCTCCGTGCAGACGGGCGTGCCCGACAGCAGGGCGTCCATGGCTGCGCCGTCCTTCTTGGCGGGGTTGTAGGTCCAGTTGTTGCCGGTCGAAAGGACCTCCACCTCGGCCGATGCCGAGAACTGCGGCGTGGACTGTGCATTGTAGAGGGTCACCTCGCCCGAAATCGAAATCTTCTCACCTACGGTGCGCTCGTTGTCCTTGTGGTAAACCATCATGGCACCCGTGTTGTCGGCGATGATATAGGCCATCTTGCCGCGGGCAACCACCGTACCTTCGGTCTTGTAGGTGCCGGCCGTCGTGATCTCGCCGATGGGCGTCACGTCCGGATCGGGTTCAGGCGTCGTGCCGCTCATGAAGTCGGCGATATCCTTGGTGCTGCGCGGCGAAACCTGTGCGGCACCCTTGTAGAGAGCGGCATAGCCGGTGATCGTACCGGTGGCACCGGCTACGAACTGCTGGTCGGCCCAGGGAGCACCCTGCGACGTGTAGACCGTTACTTCCACACCGTTCTGCGTGAAGGTCTTCGTGCCGTTCCACGTCGACGCCGTAGCGGGCGCCGTCACGTTCTTGATCGAAACGGGCATGGCCTGGAAATCGGTGATCTGGTCGGGAGCAATCTCCACGGGCGTTACCGTTGCCGTGCCGATCTTCTCGACTACGACCCACGAGGCGCCCTGCGAACCCGTCACCTCATAGAGCTTGTTGTAGGTGGTCACGCGGGCCTCGCCGGCCTTCAGCGTCACCTTCACCTTGTCGCCCGCCTTGAACGTGAAGCCTTCATCGGCCGGGTTCGTGTAGACGCCGCTGCCGTAGAGCGTGATGCCGTTCTTGGCCGTCGTGGCGCCCTCGGTCATCAGCTGCAGGTTGTTCGACGTGGTGTTGCCGCCCTCCTTGTCGGTTACGACAACCGCCTCGAAATAGTAGTCCTTCGACTTGTCGATCACCTGCTGCTCGCTGCCGGCGGCCTCGCACAGGGCGATCAGCTCGGGAATCGTCGTCTCGACGGCATCTCCGGGCTCCGGATCGGGCTCCTCGCTGCCGTCGAACGAAACCTGCTGTCCGCCGTTGCCGGCCTTGAGCAGCACGTCATCGAGGCGGTGTGCACCGCTCAGCGTCGACGAGAAGCGGACATAGAGCGTCGAGACGCCGTCGGGCAGCGTGAAGTCGGCCGTGGCGAGGTCCCAGCGACCATTCGGATCGACACCCTTGGCGAAGGTGTAGGTCAGCGGCGACGACCAGTTCGTACCGTCGTTGCTCAGCTCGACCTTGAACTCGTCGTGCTTGAATGTATTGTCGCTCTGACCGTAGGCGTAGCGCTCGGCACCGAACGAGAGCGAGAGGTTCTTGCCCGATACGGCGATCTTCTCGATCGTCAGCACGCCGTTCGTGCCGAAGAGCAGGTTGTTGGCACCCGAACCGGCATAGTCCGAATACTGGCTGTCGGAGTTGGAGTTGTTGCGCACGCTGATGCCCGACGTCGTGTAGGTCACGTTGGTGGCACCGCTGCCGCTCTCGTTCTTCCAGCCGTCGAACTGGTCGGCATAGGGCCACTTGCCGTCGGTCTGCGTAGCGATCTGCTTGTCGAAGTTGTTGGTGAAGATGGCATCCGTCGGTTCGGGACCCGGCTCGTCGCCGCCTCCGTCGAACGACACCTGCTGACCGCCGTTGCCGGCCTTGAGCAGCACGTCATCGAGGCGGTGTGCACCGCTCAGCGTCGACGAGAAGCGGACATAGAGCGTCGAGACGCCGTCGGGCAGCGTGAAGTCGGCCGTGGCGAGGTCCCAGCGACCATTCGGATCGACACCCTTGGCGAAGGTGTAGGTCAGCGGCGACGACCAGTTCGTACCGTCGTTGCTCAGCTCGACCTTGAACTCGTCGTGGTTGAACGTGTTGTCGCTGGCGCCGTAGAGGTAGCGCTCCGTACCGAACGAGAGGGCGAGGTTCTTCTCCGAAACGGCGATCTTCTCGATCGTTACCACACCGTTCGTGCCGAAGAGCAGGTTGTTGTTGCCCGAACCGGCATAGTCCGAATAGCCGGCATCCGAAGGCGAGTTGCTGCGCACGCTGACGCCCGACGTCGTGTAGGTCACGTTGGCGGCGCCGCTGCCGGTCTGGTTCTTCCAGCCGTCGAACTCGTCGGCATAAGGCCACTTGTTGTCGGTCTGCGAAGCGACCTCCTTGTCCATGTCGTTGAAATAGATGGCATCCGAGGTGTCCATACCCGGGTCCTCGGGCTCCACGTAGTCGAAGGTGATGGCCTGGCCGCCCGCACCCTCGAGCAGCGTCACGTCGTCGAGACGGTGTGCGCCGCTCAACGTCGAACGGAAGCGGATATAGAGCGACGTGGTACCCTCGGGCAGCGAGAAGTCGGACGAAGCGAGGTCCCAGCGGCCGTTCGGATCAACACCCATGGCGAAGGTGTAGGTCAGCGGGGCCGACCAGTTCGTACCGTCGTTGCTCAGCTGCACCTTGAACTCGTCGTGGTTGAACGTGTTGTCGTCCTCGCCGTAGGCGTAGCGCTCCGTACCGAACGTGAGGCGCAGGTTGACGCTGTTCACGGCGATCTTCTCGATCGTGAAGTTCGAGTTCGAGCTGAAGAGCAGGTTGTTCACGCCCGAACCGGCATAGTCCGAATAGTTGTTGTTCGAGTTGGAGTTGTTGCGCACGCTGATGCCCGACGTCGTGTAGGTCACGTTCTCGATGCCGTAGCCGGTCTCGTTCTTCCAGCCCTCAAACTGATCGGTATAAGGCCACTTGCCATCGGTCTCCGTGGCAGCCTCCTTGTCGAAGTTGTTGGCATAGGCGATCTCACCCGTGGGGACTTCGCTGCCGGCGACCTGCGATACGGCGATCGACTGCTCGGCCGTACCCCAGTTGCCGAACTCGGCATGGATCAGCGTAAAGGAGATCTTGCCCTCACGCAGGTTCGTACCTGCGGGCAGCTCCTGCACCGTCACGGAGATCGTGCCGTTGCCCCGGCCGTTCATCGGCTCCACCGTCGCCCATTCCAATGACGAGGTAACGACCTTCCACTCGCAGTTGGCCGTGATCTGCACGGTCTGCGTCTTCTCCGTTGCATCGGTGAACACGAGCGACTGGGTCGAGACGCTCAATGTCGGCGTAGCGGACTTGCTGTCATCCTCCTTGCAACCCGTGAATACCGTGGCGGCCACGAGGAACAGGGCTCCGAACAGCAATCTGAAAAGATGTTTGTTCATAAAAGTTTTAATTAGAGTTTTGAACTAATAGTATTAAAAAAATTTTACAAATATTCCGTTTTTCAAAAGGGAAACTTTGACAAAGATAAGTCGATTTTTCGGAAATAAAAAAGTTTCAGCGACATATTTCACACCCAAATGCAACGGATCGGAGAAAAATTCCGATATCCACCTGCTCACGGAGAACCGCCCGCGCCCCGCAAGGGGCGGGCACCGGTCCTCCGGAAGGATGCCGGCGGACGGAAACCGCTCGCAGCGAGGCCAAACGGAGAATTTGACATTTTCTAAAATTCTTAAAAACCCGCATCCGCTTTCCGACGTCCTGCGACAGCCGACCGCCGACGCCGCAAAAATAGGGGTCGCCCGTTACGTCCGCGTGACAAAATCATGACAAACGGACAAAGCTCCCGAGCCATCGCGGCTTCCGGGATCGACCGCCGGATACGCCTGCGCCGTCCGGCACCCGCCGGCACACCGCCTACCGCACCCGGCAGACAAACCCCGGCCGCAGCAGACAGGCCCCGGCACGCAACAAGATTCCACGCCTGCAAAAAATACGGCATGTCCCGCCCGTCCTGCCGCCGCTCAACCGCCCGCCGTACAAAAAAACGCCGCGCCCCCGACGGAACGCGGCATACCGGGATACCGACACCGGCTCCCCTACTCCCACTCGATCGTTGCGGGCGGTTTGGAGGAGATGTCGTAGACTACGCGGTTGACCCCGCGCACCTTGTTGATGATCTCGTTCGAGACGTCGGCCAGGAACTCGTAAGGCAGGTGCACCCAGTCGGCCGTCATGCCGTCGGTCGAGGTCACGGCCCGCAGGGCGACACAGCTCTCGTAGGTGCGTTCGTCGCCCATCACGCCGACACTCTTCACCGGCAGCAGGATGGCACCGGCCTGCCATACCTTATTATACAAGTCGGCAGCATGCAGCGCGTCGATGAAGATTTTGTCGACCTGCTGCAGAATATCGACCTTTTCCGGGGTGATGTCGCCGAGGATACGGATCGCCAGACCGGGTCCCGGGAAGGGATGACGGCCGATGAGCCGCTCCGAAATGCCGAGCGAACGGCCCACGCGCCGCACCTCGTCCTTGAAGAGCAGACGCAGCGGCTCGACGATGCGCAGGTTCATCTTCTCGGGCAGGCCGCCCACGTTGTGGTGCGACTTGATCGTCGCCGAAGGGCCGTTCACCGAGCAGGACTCGATGACGTCGGGATAGATCGTCCCCTGCGCCAGCCACCGCACGTCGCGGATGCGCTGTGCCTCGTCGTTGAAGACCTCGACAAAGTCGCGGCCGATGATCTTGCGCTTGGTCTCGGGGTCCGAAACGCCGGCCAGGTCGCCCAGGAAGCGGTCTCCGGCCTTCACACCCTTGACGTTCAGGCCCATATCCTTATAGGAGGCGAGCACCTCCTCGAACTCGTTCTTGCGCAGCAGGCCCGAGTCGACAAAGATGCAGTAGAGGTTCTGCCCGATGGCGCGGTGCAGCAGCACGGCGGCCACCGACGAATCGACACCGCCCGAGAGGCCCAGCACCACCTTGTCGTTTCCGAGCTTCTCGCGCAGCTCGCGCACGGTCGACTCGACGAAGCTCTCCGAGGTCCACGACTGCGTGCAGCCGCAGATGCCCGCGACAAAGTTACGGAGCAGGTGCGTACCGTCGGTCGAATGGTAGACCTCGGGGTGGAACTGGATGCCCCACGTCTGCTCGCCCTCGATGCGGAAGGCCGCCACGCGCACATCCTCCGTGCTGGCGACGATGCGGTAGTTGTCGGGCACGCGCGTGATGGTGTCGCCGTGCGACATCCACACCTGCGTGGGCGACGGAAGGCCCGCCATCAGCGGGTCCTGCGCATCGGCCAC
>ERZ779888.1273-NODE-1273-length-25764-cov-4.966043_pt1 | contig 25764 bp, 28 predicted proteins | sample MGYA00511245_ERZ779888 | MGnify/ENA primary metagenome ERZ779888 (study PRJEB29588, sample SAMEA2155255) | human gut metagenome | biome: human gut; feature: human-associated habitat; material: faeces | place: Denmark | collected 2008/2010 ...
GTTATTTCCAATTCCAATTAATTCAACACTCCAATAACTAGTTTTTTTCTCATTATTGTATAACCTATCGAAGTCTAAAATTAAAGTAACATCTTGAAAATCAAGAAATTTTGTACCAGATAACTTATCTAAAACTTCTGGCTTTTTTGCAACAAAAGAAAGTTTCTTTTTGCTGTTACCTTTAGTAATAACATTAATAGCAAAATATTTTTCGCCATCTTGATTAATACCAGTAACACTATCAATGTATGTAAATGTAGCTTTTGCTTGTAACATATAAACACCTCCATATAAAATTCGTACAACACATATGTTGTATGAAAAGATTATACAACATAAATGTTGTATTGTCAATACAATAAATTAATTGTATAGTAAAATTTTTATTGTGAGGTGTAAAAATGGAAAAAACAAGACTAAGAGAATTGAGAGAAGATAAAGATTTACTACAAAAAGATATAGCTAAAGTTTTAAATATGACACAACAGCAGTACTCCAGATATGAAACCGAAGAAAATGAAATATCAATAACATTAGTAAAAATATTAGCAGAATATTATAATACAAGTATTGATTACATAGTAAAATTAACAAATGTAAAAAAACCATATCCAAGGATAAAATAGGAGATAAATATGAATGAAAGAAGAGAAATAAAACAAATAGAAGTGAAAAACGAAATAGGAGAACTTGAATATACTATAATTCCAAATTATAGAGTACATGAAAACTTTATGACAGAAAGTGAAATAAAATTCTATAAGTTTCTAATAAGAGCTGTTTTAGAAATACAATATAAATTTAACCATATTTTCACAAGTGGCTTTAAATAGAATAATTGATGTAAATAATGAAAGAAGAAAAAGCGAATTATTTGAGAAAATATCAAGAAAAAGTATAGACTTTGTGCTTTATAGTGAAACTGAAGAAAAAATTAAGTGCTGCATAGAACTAGATGACGAGACACATAAAACAGAAGAAAGGTCAAAAAGAGATGAGCTATTAGATAAAATATTTAAAGATAATATTAAATTGTTACATATAGAAAGAGATAGCTATTATGACATGAAAAAAATAATAGATTTAATAATAAATTAGTTTTATAAGGGAACACGTTTCCCTTCCTGAGACCACTACGCTAACAACAAGTAAAACTTGTTGTAAAGCTCGCTAGTCTCACACCCTTTGCTAGGGACATGTCTGGGCATAACATTGTATTCCTAAAGAGCAGGTTAGCCCTAAATATTTTATAAAACAATATAAATAACTGAAAATCCCCGTGTCAGTGGTTCGATTCCACTTCGAGCCACCAGAAAGCACAGCTTTTGCTGTGCTAATTTTTTTGAAAATGTGGAATCGAAAAGGAGGTTGCCAAGTTTCGAGCTGGACTGGAGCCGGCCAAAACGCAGGCAAAAATAGTCCGGTGGACTATTTTTCCGACGCGGCTTGACGTATTCCACTTCGAGCCACCAAGAAAAAGAATAGCTTTAACTATTCTTTTCTTTATAGATGAAGAGTATAAGAAATTATAATGATACATAATGAAAAACTTAAATAAGCAATTTTCAGCCCTAAATATTGACAAAATGCCCTATTTTGTAGTATTATTTAATATAGTTTAAAAATGATTGAGAGTGATAATAATGAGATTAATCAAAGATTTTTTCTATACAATAAAAGAAAACATTGCAGATGAAGATTCAACAAGTGGAAAACTTTTAGTAAAAAGTGGAATGATTAAAAAAGTAGGAAATGGAATTTATGCAAAAATGCCTTTAGGTGAAAGAGTTGCAAAAAAAGTTTCAGACATTGTGCGTAAGAATATGAACGAAGCAGGTGCAAGTGAACTAAGAATGCCATCATTACTACCTATGGACGTATTTGAAAAAACAGGTAGAAAAAATGCTTTTGGACCTAGTATGTTCAAATTAAATGATAGATATAATAGAGAATATGCATTGGGACCAACACATGAAGAACTATTTGCAATAGCAGCAATGAATAAAGTTAAATCATATAGGGATTTACATTTTACAACATATCAAATAGGACCAAAATTTAGAGACGAAGTTAGACCTCGTTTAGGTTTGATTAGAACAAGGGAATTTACAATGAAAGATGCATACAGTTTTGATAAAGACCTAGAAGGTTTAGATGAATCTTATAAAAAAATGTTTGATGCATACCATAAAATTTTTAAAGAAATTGGTTTAGATTACACAGTAGTAAGAGCAGATACAGGTGTTATGGGAGGACTATTATCAGAGGAATTCCAAGCAGTAACAAATATTGGAGAAGACATACTTGTAATGTGCGACAAATGCGATTTTTCATCAAACCTAGAAATAAGCCCAAACGCTACAATAACAGAAAATAATGAAGAAGAAAAGGAATTACAATTAGTTGAAACATTAGGCAAACACACAATTGAAGAAGTATGTGAATATTTAAAATTAAATATCAAAAACACAGTTAAAGCAATGCTAATGAACGTAGATAATGAACTAGTAATTCTATTCATCAGAGGAGATAGAGAACTTAATGAAACAAAAGTGCTTAAACTATTAGGTGCAAGTGAAATTGGTTTTGCAAACGACGAACTAATTGCAACATCAAATGCAGTACCAGGCTATACAGGACCTATAGGTTTAAATGCTAAAATAGTAGTAGACAATGAAGTTTTAAATATGAAGAACTTCTGTTGTGGAGCAAACAAAGAAAATTACCATTACATAAATGCAAATGTTAAAGACTTCAAATATGATATAGCTGGAGATATTGTAAATGTTAAAGAGGGAGATACTTGCCCAAAATGTGGTGGAAAGCTATATTTCAAAAAGGGAATTGAAGTTGGAAACACGTTTAAACTTGGAACAAAATACTCAGAAAGTTTAGGCTTAACATATTTAGATAGCGACAATAAATCATACCCAGTAGTTATGGGATCTTATGGGATTGGAATTGAAAGAATTATTTCAGCAGTAGTCGAGCAAAATAATGACGAAAAGGGAATTATTTGGCCAATGAATATTGCACCATATGAAGTTACAATAGTTGTTATAAATCCAAAAGACGAAGAACAAATGAAAGTTGGAGAAAATCTATATAATGAATTAAATAAACTAGGAATTGATACAATGCTAGATGATAGAGCAGAAAGACCAGGAGTAAAATTTAATGATATGGATCTAATAGGAATTCCAGTAAGAATAACAATTGGAAAGAAAATCAATGATGGAATGTTAGAAATAAAAATGAGAAACGAAGAAAATGCAACAGAATGTAAATTAGAAGATACAATAGAAAAAGTAAAAGAAATTGTATCAAAATAGAATAAAAGCTCTCACTAATAGTTATAGTGAGGGCTTTTGTATTGCCTAAAATTTGTAAAACTCTCTTGAAAATGGTATAATATATCTATAGAGTTTAAAGAGATTACACATAAGAGAAGGGGGAGTTTATATGGAGAAAGATAAGAAATATATTCTAAAAGGTATTTTATTTGCTGTACTAGTTGTTATACTAATTTTTGCGATAATGATGATAAAAAATTTTATAATTCTTAGAAAATTAACAGACTTATCAAAAGATTTTAAAGAAAGCAAAAATTTCATAGCTAAGAGATATGATATGCAAGGAAAAAACTTGAGTATAGCAAAAACATATTCTAAAGATGGTAAAACACTTACCTATTTAAATACAATTATAGAAGATTCAGAAAAACAAAGAAAGGTTACAGCATATAAAGATGAAACAAATAACATGATGATTATTGCGGAAGATGAAAAAAAGATATTATTAACAGGTGAGCATGTTATAATACCAGCATTATCAGTAAGAGATGTAACTGAATACTACAATGATAATGTATGTTCAATAATGATACTTGCAGTTGCTAAAATAAAAACAGAAAAATGTAATGATACAGACTGTTATATGGTAGAACTTGCAGATGATATGAAAATCTGGTACAGCAAAGAAACAGGGTTAATAGTTAGAGAAATAAATGGTTCATATGTATATAATTATTACTATGAATTTGATAAAGTACAAGAAAGTGATATACAAAAACCAGATACAACTGGTTGCATAATTCCAGAGTAAAAAATAAAAAACGGTAGGCATAAAAGCCTACCGGTTTATTTACATTAATTTTTCTAATTCCTTTATCTTATCTCGTAGTTCAGCTGCTTTTTCAAATTCCATATTAGCAGCGCATTTAAGCATTTCATCTGTTAAATTGTTAATAATAGTTTCAACAGATTCATCTTTATTAATTTTATATTCTGTACTTACATCCTCTAAAATAGTTGCCTTAATTGCTTCACGAATTCCTTTATTAATAGTTTTTGGAGTAATACCATGCTCAGCGTTATATGCAATTTGAATTTCACGACGTCTGTTTGTCTCAGAAATTGCCTTTTCCATACTGTCTGTAAGTTCATCTGCGTACATAATAACAGTACCATTAACATTTCTGGCAGCTCTACCTATTGTTTGAATAAGTGACCTTTCAGAACGTAAGAAACCTTCTTTATCGCTATCTAATATTGCAACTAAAGAAACTTCAGGAATATCAAGCCCTTCTCTTAGAAGGTTTATACCAACTAAAACATCATATTCTCCAAGCCTTAAGTTACGTATAATTTCCATTCTTTCTAGTGCCTTTATATCAGAGTGCATATAATTTACCTTTATATCAAGACTTTTTAGATATGCAGTTAAATCTTCTGCCATTTTCTTTGTAAGAGTAGTTACTAAAACTCTTTCATGGTTTTCAACACGAGTTCTAATTTCACCAATTAAATCGTCTACTTGGTTTGTAGCAGGTTTTACAATAATTTTAGGATCTAACAGTCCTGTTGGACGTATAATTTGTTCAACAGTTTGCTCTGAATGTTCTTTTTCATAATCAGCAGGTGTTGCACTAACAAATATACATTGATTAATTCTTTCCTCAAATTCATTAAATTTTAAAGGTCTATTATCATAAGCTGAAGGAAGTCTGAATCCATAGTTGACTAGCGAATCTTTTCTTGCTTTATCCCCATTATACATTGCTCGAACTTGTGGTATTGTTGCATGAGATTCATCAATAAGCAATAAAAAGTCCTTTGGGAAATAATCAAAAAGAGTATATGGGGCAGAACCGGGTTCTCTACCACTAATGTGTCTTGAATAGTTTTCAATTCCTTGGCAGAAACCTGTTTCAACAAGCATTTCTATATCAAAGTTGGTTCTTTCCTCAATTCTTTGGGCTTCAATTAATTTGTTTTGGCTTTTAAAATACTTAATCCTTTCTTCAAGTTCAGCTTCAATTGTTGAAATTGCACCTTTTAGCTTGCTTTCAGATGTTGCATAATGTGAGTTTGGACCAATAAGCACATGACTTCTTGTACCAAGAGATTTACCAGTAAGTGGGTTGATTTCTGAAATTTTTTCAATTTCATCTCCCCAAAACTCAAGTCTCATAGCACTTTCACCAGTATTAGAAGGGTATATTTCTAAAATATCTCCTTTTGCTCTAAATGTACCTCTTTTAAAATCTATTTCATTACGAGTATATTGCATCTCGACTAATTTTTTCATAACATCATTTCTGGACTTTCCCATACCAGGTCTTAAAGACATCATTAATTCTTGATAATCATCAGGGTCACCTAAACCATAAATGCAAGAAACAGAAGCTACAATAATAACGTCTTTCCTTTCAAACAAAGAAAGAGTAGCAGAATGACGTAATTTATCGATTTCATCATTAATGGATGCATCTTTCTCAATGTATGTATCAGACTGTGGAATATAGCTTTCTGGTTGGTAATAATCGTAATATGAAACAAAGTATTCAACAGCATTATTAGGAAAAAATTCCTTAAACTCAGAATATAACTGACCTGCAAGAGTTTTGTTATGTGCTAAAATTAGAGTAGGTTTTTGAACTTTTTGAATAATATTAGCCATAGTAAAAGTCTTACCGTGAGCCAGTAACACCTAAAAGAGTTTGAAACTTTTTTCCATCCAAAATACCTTTACTTAATTTATCAATAGCCTGTGGCTGGTCGCCAGTAGGTTTGTAATCAGAAACTAAATTAAACATTTTCCCTCCTTAAAAACTTAAGCAACAATATTATACCACACAATACATCTGTTCGTAAATAGGTTTCGAAGAAATAATAACAAATATATGAAAAGAAAAAAGTTGATTAATGTTGAATTTTATGATAAGATAATAAAGGTGAATAAAATGGTTAATATATTACTTTGCGGAAATGAAAAGGTTTTTGATGGGGCTTTAACACAGTTAATTTCTATGACAAATCGTACACAAGAGACTATAAGATGTTATATTTTCACAATGAATTTAACAAGAATGAAGCCAGAGTACAAAAGCATTTCAGATTCACAAGTGAAATTTTTAGAAAAAGTTATAAAAGAGAAAAATAGCGATAATGAAGTTATAAAAGTCGATGTAACAGATTTATACGAAAAGGAGTTTAAAAACTGTGCAAATGAGGGAGCATATTGCACACCATATACATTGCTAAGACTATTGGCAGATAAAATACCAAACATTCCAGATAAGCTATTGTACTTAGATATTGATATTATGATAGGTGGAGATATTAAACAGCTATATAATATAGATATAGAAGATTACGAATATGCAGCAGTAAAGGAAAAATATGGTTGTTGGGTAATTAGACCAGATTATATTAATGCAGGAATGCTTTTATTAAACATGAAGAAAATTAAAGAAACAGGCTTGCTTGTAAAAGCAAGAAAATTGATAAAAGAAAAGAAGATGCTTTTTGCAGACCAAGATGCAATTTTCTGGTCTACAACTAAAAAGAAACTTTTACCAAGAATTTATAATGAGCAATCAAGGTTTAATAAAAAAGATACTATCATTTGCCACTTTGCAAAAAGGCTTATGTTTTGGCCATATCCACATACAGAAAACTTCAAACAATGGAATTTACCAGAAGTTCACACAGTTTTAAAGTGCCATGCATTTGATAAAGATTTAGAAGAATATGTAAAATTAAAAAAGCAATACGAAGAAAATAGAAATGAGGAAGTTATATATGGATAATAAACAAGTAATACCAATATTTTTTGCAGTTGATGATGGATACATTCCATTTTTAGCTGTATCTATACAGTCACTTGCAGACCATGCATCAGATGAAAATCAATATGTTATAAAAGTACTATACACTAATATTAGTGAAGAAAACCAAAAAAAAATTAGTAAATATGAAAGAGAAAATATAAGCATAGAATTTGTAGACTTGAACTATTATATAGAAAAAATAAAAGACAAGTTATATACAAGAGATTATTACTCAAAAACTACATATTTTAGACTATTTATACCAAACCTTTACCCACAATACAATAAAGTATTATACTTAGATAGTGATATTACAATTTTATCAGACGTAGCAGATTTATACAATATAGATATTGGAGATAATTTAATCGCAGCTGCACCAGATGATGTAATTCAGACAATAGAAGTATTTCAAGACTATGCTGAAAAGGTTGTAGGAGTAGCAGATTATAGAAATTATTTTAATGCAGGAATTATAGTAATGAACTTAGATGAATTAAGAAAGTTTGATTTTCAAGAAAAATTCTTGTATTTATTAAGCACGGTTAAATTTTCAGTAGCTCAAGACCAAGACTACTTAAATAGACTTTGCAAAGGTAGAGTGAAATTATTTTCAAATACATGGAACAGAATGCCTATAGGTGGCGACGTTGTGGATAGAGATGATTTACATCTAATTCACTATAACCTAGCTTTCAAACCATGGCATTTTGAAAACATACTATATAAAGAATATTTTTGGGAATGTGCTAAAAAAACAGAATACTTTGACCAAATTCTAAAAATACAAAGTGAATATACAGATGAAGATAAATTTAAAGACAGGGAAAGCGATAAAAAACTAAGAGAACTTGCACAGAAAGAATGTGACTGTGTAGGAGATGATAAAGCTGCATACAATTATAATGATACTAACATTCCTAAGGCAAAAGATAGGCTTGAAATATTAGATAAAATAAAGAGATTAGAAAGAGAAGGACGTTTTGATATAGATGTAGAAAACGACCCTCCAACAATAGTTTTAACTCCAGAAAATGTAGACTATTTAAACAAAAAAGAAACAAGCAAAATAAAAACAAAAGTTGCAAATACACTAGGAAAGAGATTTATAGACGAACTTCTTAAAAATAACAAATTAATTATAAAAGAAGTAAATGGAATTGAAAATTTAGACTCGGTAGAAACAGGTGCAATGATAACATGTAACCACTTTAACCCATTTGATTCATTTGCAATTGAAAAAACATTTAGAATGAGTAAGCAAGCTGAAAACAAAAAACTATATAAGGTAATAAGAGAAGGAAATTATACAAACTTCCCTGGGTTCTATGGCTTTTTATTTAGACACTGCGACACATTACCACTAAGCTCAAACAAGAGAACAATGATAGAATTCCTAAAAGCAGTAGATACACTACTAAAAAAAGGAGAATTTATCTTAATATACCCAGAACAAAGCATGTGGTGGAACTATAAAAAACCAAAGCCATTAAAAGATGGAGCTTTCAAAATGGCAGTAAAAAGCAATGTTCCAGTTGTGCCAATTTTCATTACAATGAAAGAAAGCGACATAATAGGAGAAGACCGGTTTCCCAGTTATGGAATACTATATAAACATTGAAAAACCAATCTACCCAGATGAAAATCTTTCAGATAAAGATAATATAGTAGCCATGAGAGAGAAAAACTCAGCAGTATGGAAACAAATTTATGAAGACTTTTATAAAATACCACTAGAATATACAACAATAAAACATGAACAACAAGAAGAGGAAAATAAGTAATGGAAAGAAAAGTAATATACTATAAAGATGAACTAAATGACGAATTTTCAGAGGCAAAAATTGTTCCAAGAAAGATAGATGGAAGCTATGTATATATTCACAAAAATCCTTTATGGAACATTGCCTCATACATATTACAAAATATATTAAGCATGCCAATAAAATTAATCTATGCAAAATGCAAATTACGAATTAAATATATTGGAAAAGAAAATTTTAAAAAGGCAAGGAAAACAGGATATTTTATATATGCAAATCATACTCAAAGCTTTGCAGATACCTTAATTCCAAGCCTTGCAAACTATCCTAAAAGAAATTTCTTTATAGTAAACCCGGAAAATGTATCAATGAAATTTTTAAAACACACCGTAGAAATGTTAGGTGCATTGCCAATACCAAGCGATAAAAAAGGCATGGTACATTTTTTAGAGGCAATTAAAAATAAAATAAGCAAAAACAATTCTATAACAATATACCCAGAAGCACATATATGGCCATATTACACAAAAATAAGACCATTTAAAGATGTATCTTTTAAATATCCTGTAAGTCTTGATGTTCCTGCTTTTTGTATTACAAATACATATGTAGCACGAGGTAAAAAAAAGGATAAAATAAAAATGGTAACATATGTAGATGGGCCATTTTTTCCAAATAAAAACTTAAAATTAAAAGATGCTCAAAAAGATTTAAGAGATAGAATATATAACACAATGGTAGAAAGAAGCAAAAACAGTAACATAGAATATATAAAATATGAAAAGGCTAAAGAATAGAGGAGGGTTTTTTATGGCAGTAATTATGGATGGCAAGGAAACAGCAAGGAAGATTAGAGAAAATTTAAAGGGAAAAGTTAACGATTTAAAAGCAAAAAACATATTCCCAAAACTTGCAGTTATTATGGTGGGAGATGATGGAGCCTCAAAAATATATGTAAGGAATAAAAGTAAAGCCTGTGAAGAAGTTGGGATAGAATACGAGGAGTTCTTACTAGGAGATGAAACTACACAAGAGGAACTATTAAATTTAATAAATGAATTAAACAATAGACAAGATATAAATGGAATATTATTACAAAGCCCAATACCAAAACACTTAAATATAAACGAAGCTTTTAGAACAATACTTCCAGAAAAAGATGTAGATGGTTTTAACCCAATAAATGTTGGCAAACTAGTATTAGGACAAGAAACTTTAATATCTTGTACACCTTTTGGAATTATAAAATTATTAGAGGAATATAATGTACCAATAGAAGGCAAAAATGCTGTAGTAATAGGAAGAAGCAATATTGTTGGAAAGCCAATGTTCAATTGTTTACTAAATAAAAATGCAACAGTTACAATATGCCATTCTAAAACAAAAAATCTAAAAGAAATAACGAAAACGGCAGACATACTAGTTTCTGCAATAGGAAAACCAAAATTTGTTACAAAAGACATGGTAAAATCAGGAGCAGTTGTTATAGATGTTGGAATAAACAGAAATGAACAAGGAAAAGTATGTGGCGACGTGGATTTTGAAAATGTAAAAGACTTGGCAAGCTATATCACGCCAGTTCCAGGAGGAGTTGGACCAATGACAATAGCAATGCTTATGAACAATATTGTAAAAACTGCAAAAAAAGGCGATAATCTGTAGTTTGAAAATAAAGGGAGAACTAAGAAAGGAAAATTTATGAATAAATACTGGATTTGGTTCTCAAGAATAAATAAAATTGGAGCAAAATTACAAAACCAATTATTAGAAAAATATAAAAGCCCAGAAGTAATCTGGAACATAGAAAAAGAAAAACTAGAAAAGTTTGTAAAACAGGAATATGTGGAAATTCTGTTGGATAAAAAGTACAGACAAAATTTAGAAAAATATGCAGATTACATGGAAACAAATAAAATAAAAATGCTAACAATACAAGATGAAAAATATCCACAAAAATTAAGAAACCTTTATGACCCGCCATCAGTATTATATGTGGCAGGAAATATTGATATATTAAATAGCAGGGCAATTGCAATTATAGGAAGTAGGGCTTGTACAGAATATGGAAAGCAAGTAGCAAAAGAGTTTGCATATAATTTATCTAAATCAAATATTAATATAATATCAGGTTTGGCAAAAGGAATTGATACATATGCACATATAGGAACTATAAATGCTTCTAAACCTACAATTGCAGTACTTGGTGGAGGATTAGACAATATATACCCAAAAGAAAATTTGCGGACTGTTTAAACAAATTTTGAAAACTGGTGGAGCAATTGTTTCTGAATATATTGTTGGCACAAAGCCTGAAAGAATTAACTTCCCAGCAAGGAATAGGATAATAAGTGGGCTATCAGATGGCATATTAGTAGTGGAAGCGGCTCGGAAGAAGTGGTACAACAATTACAGTAGACTTTGCTTTAGAACAAGGAAAGACTATTTACGCAATACCACGGAAACATATATAGCAGTAACTCAGAACGGTACGAATGAATTAATTAAACAGGGAGCTAAAATAGTTACCAAACAGAGTGATATTTTAGAAGATTTTTCTTGAATTTTATCATTAAATGTAATATAATTGTAACATAATGCTATAAATTAAAATATTTTTAGAAAGGAAAATAAGGATATGGAAAAAAAGAAAAGTAACTCTAAAAAAGCAGTAAAAAGAGTACCTAATAATAGCACTGAAAATGAATTAGATAAAACAAAAAAATATAAGATTAAAACAAAAAAACATTCAAAAGCTAAAAAGATAATAGGAATAACTTTGCTTTTGATTTTGCTTGTTATAATAGTTGTTGCAGGTATTTTTATAGGTAAAATATATGGAATTTTCAAAGAAGCAAAACTTAATATAAGTGATGTAATAATAAAATATGAAAATTCAGTAGTAAAAGATATTAACGGAAATACTGTAGCAGTTTTAAGTGGAGACGAAAACAGGGAAAACGTCTCTCTTTCAGACATGTCTGAATACCTTCCTAAAGCATTTGTTGCAATAGAAGATGAGAGATTTTATGATCATAAGGGAGTAGATATAAAAAGAACAGGTGCAGCAACAATAAAATATGCATTAAGCAAAATTGGAATAGGCTCAGCAAGTTATGGAGGAAGTACAATTACACAACAATTCTTAAAAGTTCTAACAGAAGAAGATGAAAGAACTTGGCAAAGAAAAGTAAAAGAGATGGCAAGAGCATATTACTTAGAGCAAGAATTATCAAAATCACAAATACTAGAATTATACTTGAACTTGATATTCTTAGGAGATAGAGCTTATGGTGTTCAAGTTGCATCAAACTACTATTTCAGTAAAAATGCTAAAGACTTAACACTAGCAGAAAGTGCGTTCTTAGCAGGAATAAATGATGGACCAAATTACTATAATGCATTTTCAACAGATGAAAATGATATTAATAAAATAAAAAGAAGAACAAAAACTGTTGTTGAAAAAATGTATGAGCTTGGAAAAACAAATCCAGAGCACAAAGCAGCTATAACAGAGGAAGAATATAATACAGCAATAGCAGAAATTGATAAAGGGTTAGCATTCAATAAAGGAACTATTACACAAACTGTATTTTCATATCATACAGATGCAACAGTAAATCAAGTAAAAAATGATTTAAAAGAAAAACACCCAGACTGGACAAATGAATATTTAGATTATTATGTAAAAAGCGGTGGACTTACAATATACTCAACACAAAATACAGAATATCAAAAAATATTAGAAGAAGAAGTAAAAAATGAAAATTATATAATCCATTCTAAAAAGACTGTAGATGATGACGGAAACCCAGTAACAGCACAAACAGCAATGGTAATTATAGACCATACAACAGGATACGTAGTAGCAACTGTTGGTGGAATTGGAGAAAAAACAACTGCATTTGGGTTAAATAGAGCAACACAAAGCTATAGACAACCAGGTTCATCAGCAAAACCAATAGCGGTACTATCACCAGGAATAGATGCAGGAATTATTACAGCTGCAACAGTTTATGATGATATCCCATATTATTCTGGCAAGCTTAATGGATTTAAAGATTTAGGGTCTTACCAAGGACTTACTACTGTTAGATTTGCAATTGCACAATCAAAGAATATACCAATGCTAAAGGCTATTTGTGATGTTGGTATAGAAAGATCTGCAGAATACCTAAGAAGCATAGGAATAAGTGTATCTGAGGAACAAGCAAATATGACAATGGCATTAGGAAGTGTAGAGGCAAGTCCATTACAAATGGCTGCAGCATATGCAGTTATTGCAAATGATGGGGTATATATAGAGCCAACTTTCTATACAAAAGTTGTAGATTCAGATGGAAACGTTGTACTAGAAGCAGAGCAAGAGACAAAGACAGTAATGTCATCATCAGCAGCATATGTAATTAAAGAAATATTAACAGAAGTTGTAAGATCAGGTGCTGGTTGGGTAGGTAAGCTTCCAGGAATAAGCACAGCTGCAAAAACAGGAACATCTAATGATGACTATGATAGATGGTTCTGTGGTTTCTCACCATATTATACAGCAGCAACATGGTTTGGATATGATCAACAAGAATATGTTGATGTTAGTGGAAACCCATCAGGTAAAATTTGGGGAGCTGTTATGAAAACAATACATGAACCATTACCTAATAAAAAATTCTCTGAAACAAGACCAAGTAATGTAACATCAGCTACAATATGTAAGGCTTCAGGAAAACTTGCAACAGAACTTTGCAAAAAAGACCCAAGAGGAAACCAAGTATATACAGAGTATTTTATAAAAGGAACAGTTCCAACAGAAACTTGTACTTGTCATGTTGAAGTAAAAATTTGCCCAGAAACAGGATTACTTGCAAACGAATTTTGCCCAAACCCAGAAACAAAAGTATTTATTACAAGACCAGATACAGAAACAGGAGACTGGAAAAGAGCAGTAGATGCACAGTACATGTTAACCATAAAAGATACATGTACAACACATAAAAAAGCAGAAGAACCAGAAAAACCAGAAAAGCCAAATAAACCAGACAAACCAAATGATAATACAACAGGAGGCAATAATACAACAGGAGGAAACAATACAACTGGTGGTAATAACACGACAGGAGGCAATAATACAACAGGAGGAAACAATACAACTGGTGGTAATAACACGACAGGAGGCAATAATACAACTGGTGGAAACAACACAAGCCGGTGGTAATAATACGGGTGGAAATTCAACAGGAGGAAACAATACAAGTGGAAATAGTAGTATTACTATTGATAATGTAACACACTAAAATGTGGCAGATTTTTAATCTGCCAATTTAGTGATTTCAGAACGCACACTTTAAGGAGGATATATTTTGAGTATAAAATTTTATAACACACTAACTAAAACAAAAGATGAATTCAAACCATTAGAAGGAAATACTGTTAGAATATATACTTGTGGACCTACAGTATATAAGGACGCAAGCATAGGAAATATGAAGTCATTTATATTTATGGATACTTTAAGAAGAATGCTAAAATATAATGGTTATGAATTAAAACATGCAATGAACATAACAGATGTAGGACATCTAGTTTCTGATGGAGATGAAGGAGAAGACAAAATGGTAAAAGCTGCAAGAGAAGAAAAGAAAGAACCATTAGAAATTGCAGCATACTACACAAAGAAATTCTTAGAAGATTTTGACAGATTAAATATAGATAGACCAGAAATAATCTGTAAAGCAACAGACCACATTCAAGATATGATGAACTATGTTCAAAAATTATTAGATAATGGATATGCTTATGAAACTTCAACAGCAATATACTTTGATGTTTCAAAACTAGATAAATATGGTATTTTATCTGGAATAGATTTAAGAAATCAAAAAGCAGGAGCAAGAGTTGAAATTGATGAAGAAAAAAGAAATCCATATGATTTTGCACTTTGGATAAAAGCACCAGAAAATCACATAATGAAATGGGAAAGCCCTTGGGGACTATCTTACCCAGGTTGGCATATAGAGTGTTCTGCAATGAGCAATAAATACTTAGGAGAAGTATTTGATATTCATACAGGTGGAATAGACTTAGTACCAACACATCATGAAAATGAAATTGCACAAAGCAAGGGCTGCACAGGTAAAATACCTGCAAAATTCTGGATGCATTGTGAATTCTTACTTATAGATGGTGGAAAAATGTCTAAGAGTTTAGGAAATACATACTTAGTTCAAGACTTAATAGATAGAGGATATGACCCACTAAGCTATAAAATGTTATGCTTCACATCACATTACAGAAATAAACTAAACTTTACATGGGATGCACTAACAAGTGCCCAAAATTCACTAATAAGATTAAAAGAAGGATATGCAAAACATAAAGAAGGAACAGAAGACATTGATGATAGCGTTATACAAGAATACAAAGCAAAATTCTTAGAAGCAATAAATGATGATTTGAACATGCCAGTTGCAATGAGTGTAGTTTGGGATGTGGTTAAAAACCCAATAAAATCAAAGAAATTAGCAGATTTACTATTAGATTTTGATAGAGTTCTAGGTATAAAAATAGAAAAACCTGTTCAGGTTAAAAAAGAGGAAATACCAGAAGAAGTACAAAAACTATTAGAACAAAGAAACTTAGCAAGACAAGAAAAAAATTGGGCATTATCAGATGAACTAAGAGATAAAATAAAAACATGTGGATACACAGTAAAAGACAGCAAAGAAGGAACAACACTTGAAAAAATATAATGAAATTTAAGTTGGAGGAAAAAATGCCAAAAAGAAAAGATTATATAGGCTGGGACGAATATTTTATGGGAGTTGCACTTCTTTCAGGTGAAAGAAGCAAAGACCCAAGTTCACAAGTTGGAGCTTGCATAGTAAGCGAAGACAATAAAATACTATCAATTGGATACAATGGCTTTCCAAATGGTTGCTCAGATGATGAAATATCATGGGAAAGAGAGGGAAATTTTGCTGAAACAAAATATCCATATGTATGCCATGGGGAATTAAATGCAATACTAAACTATACAGGAACAACACTTAAAAACAGTAGAGTTTATGTTGCACTTTTTCCATGTAATGAATGTGCAAAAGCAATAATTCAATCAGGAATAAAGGAAGTAATATATAAATCAGATAAATATGCAGATACTGATAGTGTAAAAGTCTCAAAAAAATTGCTAGATATGGGACATGTTAAGTACAGACAATACATACCAACAGGAAGAAAAATTGAATTAGATTTATAACGAAAGGACAAAAACAAATGCAAATTTTAACTGAAAATGATAAAAAAGCATATAAGAAATTTTTAGAAAATAATGAAAGATGTAATTTTCAACAATCACTAGAATGGGGAAAAGTAAAGCAAGCATGGACAAATGAAGTTGTTTTATCTAAAAACGAAAAAGGTGAAATAGTTGGAGCAATAAGTGTTCTTATTAGAAAAATACCAATCTTTGGAAACTTAATGTATGTTTCAAGAGGCCCAATTTGTGATGCTCATAACAAAGAGGTTTTAAAAGATTTAACAGATGGACTAAAAGAACTTGCAAAAAAATACAAGGCATTTACACTAAAATGGGAACCAGATATAAAAAGTAATGACTTAGAGTTTAGAAAAATAGCAGAGGATTTAGGCTTTAAAATTAAAGATGATGCAAAAGATTTTAGTGAAGGAATACAACCAAGATATGTATTTAGACTAGACTTAAAAGGAAAAACCGAAGACCAAGTTTTAGCAGAAATGCATCAAAAAACAAGATATAACATTCGTTTAGCAACTAAAAAAGGTGTAATAATAAAAGAAGGTACAAGAGAAGATTTAAAAGATTTTCATAGAATAATGGAAGTAACAGGAAAAAGAGATGACTTTATGATAAGACCATTATCATACTTTGAAAAGATGTATGATGAACTAGCACCTGAGCATTTAAAACTTATGATGGCTTATACTCCAGAAGGAGAGCCAATTTCAGGAATAATAGATATAATCTATGGAAACAAAATTTGGTATTTATATGGAGCAAGCAGTAATGAACACAGAAACTTAATGCCAAACTACTTATTACAATGGAATATGATAAAATATTCAATAGAACAAAAAAAGGATATGTATGATTTTAGAGGAGTAGTTGGAGTTGTAGATGAAAGTCACCCACAATATGGCTTATACAGATTCAAACAAGGCTTTAATGCTGAATTTACAGAATTTATAGGAGAACTATATATTAATTACAAACCATTTACAAATAAGATGTTTAAGATAAGCGAAAAATTATACAAAAAACTTGCAGGTATTAAAACAAAAATAAAAGAAAGAGGAAAATAATTTGAAGCAATTAGTTGTAAATAAAGAAGATTTAAAGCACAATATAAATAGAATAAAAGACTATACAAAGAAAATCTCAAATGATGATAATTATACTATAATTGCTGTTGTAAAAGGAAATGGATATGGTTTAGGGTTAAATGAATACTCTGAAGTTTTAGTAGAAAATGGCATCAAGTACCTAGCTGTTGCAACATTTGAAGAAGCAATAGAACTTAGAAAAAAACAAAAAGATGTTAATATCCTAATGATGTCTCCACTTTATAACAAACAAGAACTAGAGAAAACTGTAAAAAACAACATAACAATAGCAATAGACTCAAAAGAAAATGCAGAAGCTGTAAATGAATTAGCTCATAAAGGGTATAATATAAAAGTACATTTGAAAATAGATACAGGTTTTGGTAGATATGGCTTTATATATGATGATTATGAAAATATTTTAAATACAGTTCAAAGCTTAAAACCAAATGTTGAAATTGAAGGGATATTTACCCATTGCTCAGATGCATACAGAAAAAACAATAAACACACATTAGAGCAATTCAAAAGGTTTACAGATGTAATCGAAAAACTAGAAGCAAACAACATAAAAATAAAGCTAAAACATATATGTAATTCACCAGCAATTTTAAATTACCCAGAAATGCATTTAACAGCAGCTAGAATTGGTTCAGCATTTGTTGGAAGAGTTTGTTCTGAAAACAATATAGGGCTTAAGAAAATTGGAGAATTAGAGATTAATATAGCAGAGGTAAAGGACATTCCAAAAGGTTTTAATATAAGTTACTTAAACAGCTATAAGACAAAGGATAAAACAAGAATTGCAATTATACCAATAGGATATTTAGAAGGATATAATGTAACTCAAAAAACAGATATGTTTAGAATTGCGGACAAGCTAAGAAGGGCTTTGCATGAGCTAAAAAGTATATTTAAGAAACAAAAAATAACAGTAGTAATAAACGAAAAAAGATACAATGTAATTGGAACAATACGGAATGTACCATACAATAGTTGATATTACAGGAAGTAATATAAAAACAGGAGATATAGCAACATTAGAAATAAATCCACTATATATCTCTAAGGAAATAAGAAGGGAGTACAAAAATTAATGAAAGACAAAGATAAGAACGAAAAAAAGGATAAAATTTACTATATAATTTTTGGAGTAATTGTATGTATAGCTCTTACAATAATAGCTTTTGCAATGCTTACTCAAAAACCAGATGAGGAGAATCCTAAGGAAATATCATACACAGAATTAATAACAAAAATAGATGAAAACGCAGTAGAGAAAATTGAAATGACAGTTGGAAGCACAGCAATAAAAGTAAAACTTAAAAATGAAGAAGAAGAAAAAAATGCTATAGTACCTAGTACACAAGCATTTATAGAATTAGTTCAACAAAAAGTACAAGAAGGAAATGTAATAGACCTAAAGCAAAAGAAAACTAACATACTTGTAAGAATATCAGATACATTATTTAGCTTGTTACCAACAATAATGATAGTAGGTTTATTCATTTTTGTATTAAAAATGCAAGGACTTGGAGATAAAGGTAAAGTATATGATGCCGAAAGCGAAAAGACGAACATAACTTTTAAAGATGTAGCAGGACTTGATGAAGAAAAAAATGAATTAATAGAAATAGTAAACTTCCTAAAAGAACCACAAAAGTTCCAAGACATGGGTGCAAAAATACCAAGAGGAATATTACTTTATGGAAAACCAGGAACAGGTAAAACATTAATTGCAAAAGCAATAGCAGGAGAAGCAAAGGTACCTTTCATTTCAATGAGTGGATCAGAATTTATAGAAATGTTTGCAGGACTAGGAGCTTCAAGAGTTAGAAAGTTATTTGAAAAAGCAAAGAAAGTATCACCTTGTATAGTATTCATAGATGAAATAGATGCAATAGGTGCAAGAAGAACAGGTGGCAGTGGGGCAGAATCCGAAAATAACCAAACATTAAATCAACTATTAGTTGAAATGGACGGTTTTGATACAGACGAAACAGTAATAGTTTTAGCTGCAACAAACAGACCAGAAATGCTAGATAAAGCACTATTAAGACCAGGAAGATTTGATAGACAAATAACAATAGCAGTTCCAGATGCAAGAGGAAGAGAAGAAATACTAAAAATACACTCAGCAAACAAACCTCTAGGAGATGATATAGATTTAAAAGATATCGCAACAGATACAGCAGGATTTACAGGAGCAGAACTTGCAAATGTTCTTAATGAAGCAGCAATAATTGCAACAACAAGAAATCACGAAAAAATAGTAATGGACGACTTAGAAGAAGCTGTAAAGAAAGTTACAGTTGGACTTCAAAAGAACAGTAGAGTAATTTCAGAAAAAGATAGAAAACTTACAGCATACCATGAAGCAGGACATGCAATAGTAAGCAAATACTTAGAAACACAACAAGATGTTAAAGAAATTTCAATAATACCAAGAGGTTTAGCTGGTGGATACACAATGTATAAAACAAACGAAGATAAATACTACATTTCAAAAACAGAAATGGAAGAAAAGCTAATTGCTTTACTTGGTGGACGTGCAGCAGAAAAGATAGCTTTAGATGACATTTCAACAGGTGCAAGTAATGATATAGAAGTTGCAACTCAAATTGCAAAAGATATGGTTAAAAAATATGGTATGAGCGATAGAGTTGGACCAATAAACCTAGAAGCAAAAGAACAATATGAACTTCAAGTATTTGGAAATAATATAGAAGATGTAATAGGTGTTGAAGTAAAAACATTAATAGATACAGCATATGTAAAAGCACAAGAATTAATTTTAGCACATATGGATAAATTACATGCAGTAGCTCAAAAGTTACTAGAAAAGGAAACAATTACATCAGAAGAATTCCAAGAAATATTTAATAAATAAAATAAAGGTCGGTAATTCGCCGACCTAGTTTTATATTGAGAGGAGATACATATGGCAAAACAAACAACAGTATTTGTATGTAGTAACTGTGGAAACGAATCGCCAAAGTGGTTTGGAAAGTGCCCAGCATGCAACGAATGGAATACATGTTATGAAGAAAAAGCCCAAACAAAAAGTTCTGGGAAAGCGGCAATTAAAGAAAAAGCAGAACCAATGTTATTAAATAATATACAAAAACAAGATATAAAAAGAGCATCAACAGGATTTGAGGAATTAGATAGAGTTCTAGGAGGAGGATTAGTTAAAGGTTCTTTAACACTCCTTGGTGGAGAACCACGGAATTGGTAAATCAACCTTAATACTACAAATTTGTGATAAAGTAAAAGGTGAAGGCAAAGTTCTATATGTTTCAGGAGAGGAATCTGCAGAACAAATAAAAATAAGAGCAGATAGACTAGGAATAAATAATGACGACATATTATTCTTAGGTGAAACAGATATAGAAGTAATAGAAGATGCAATAACAAGAGTAAAGCCAAAGCTAGTTATAATAGATTCAATTCAAACAATGTACTCAGATGAGATAACTTCAAGCCCAGGAAGTGTAAGCCAAGTAAGAGAAATTACATCAAAAATAATGAGAACATGTAAAGAACAAGCAATAACAACAATAATAATTGGACATGTAACAAAAGACCGGAAACATAGCAGGACCAAGAGTTCTAGAACACATGGTAGATACAGTTTTATACCTAGAAGGAGAAAGATATTTTTCATATAGAATTTTAAGAGGTGTAAAAAACAGGTTTGGTTCAACAAATGAAATAGGAATGTTTGAAATGCAGGATAAAGGAATGGTGGAAATACAAAACCCATCATCAGTATTACTAGGAGAGCGAGATGAAAACCCAGCAGGTTCAATAGTTGTAGCAAGTATGGAAGGTACAAGACCAATTATGGTAGAACTACAAGCATTAACATCACGGAACAATTTTTGGTTTTCCAAGAAGAACTGCAAATGGAATTGATTATAATAGATTAACCTTGTTAATTGCAGTGTTAGAAAAAGTTGTAGGAATGCCTTTTGGAAACCAAGATGTTTACTTAAACATTGTTGGTGGAATAAAAATAAACGAACCAGCATTAGATTTAGGAATAGTTCTTGCATCAGCTTCAAGCTATAAAAATGTAAGCATACCACTAGATACAATTGCAATAGGCGAAGTTGGCCTAACAGGCGAAGTTAGAAGTGTAAATATGATAGAAAAAAGGATAAAAGAAGCAGAAAAGCTAGGTTTCAAAACATGCATAATACCAGAACATAATAAAAAACAATTAAAAGGTACATATACTGCAAACATAATTGGCGTAAAAAACATTTATGAGGCAATGAGGTATTTGAAATTAAAATAGATATTACAAACTGCAAAATTTTGTTGCAGTTTGTTTTTTTGCTCTAAAACCCGAAATATTGTTTACATTTTTGGCGAATTATAGTATAATTGGTGCAGATTAAAATTTTGAAATGAGGTACTTATATGAAGAAAATTATTAGATATTTATTGTTACTAATTCTTATGATTGTAGTAGTTAGGGTTTATGTTTATTTTCTAACTAAAACAAATTATCAAGATATGAATAATTATGAAATAACAGTTCAAACACCAGAAATTGTTGTTACAGAAAGCAAAGCTGCTAAGAATAAAGGATATATTAAAGGCAACATAACAAATAATTCATCAGAGATGATTAAAAACTTAAAAGTTAAGTTTGAATTCTATAATGAAAATGAAAAGTTAGTTGGAATTGAGTATAGAAACGAAGATGTGCTTAATGCAAGTGAAACAATCAAATTTGATATTGGATATAACTATAAAAATGTTGAAAAGATTAAGATAAGCACAGTAACCGAAGAATAGAAAGGGTAAGCAAATGGATGAAGAAAATTTATTAGTTCCAAACCTTCAAGATGGCGAAGAAGAAAAAAGTGAGTTTTCCTTAAGACCTAAAAGCCTAAAAGAATATATTGGGCAAGATAAAGTTAAAGAAAACATGAAAATTTACATAGAAGCAGCTAAGAAAAGAGGAGAACCTTTAGACCATGTTCTATTATATGGCCCTCCAGGACTTGGAAAGACTACTCTTGCTAATATTATCGCAACAGAAATGAATTCAAATATAAAAATAACTTCAGGCCCTGCAATTGAAAAACCAGGAGATTTAGCAGCACTTCTTACAAATTTAGCACCAAATGATGTTTTATTTATTGACGAAATACATAGGCTAAATAGAAGTGTAGAGGAAATTTTATATCCCGCTCTTGAAGATTATAATCTAGATATTATTATAGGAAAAGGTCCAAGTGCTAGGTCTATAAGATTAGATTTGCCTAAATTTACTTTAGTTGGAGCAACAACTAGAGCAGGTTCACTTACAACTCCACTTAGAGATAGGTTTGGAATTGTAAATAGGCTAGAACTATATACAGAAGAAGAGCTAAAAACTATTGTAAAAAGATCAGCAGAGATAATGGAAATAAGCATAAATGAAGATGGGGCAATGGAAATTGCGAAACGTTCAAGAGGAACCCCAAGAATTGCAAATAGGCTATTAAAAAGAGTAAGAGATTATGCTTCTGTTCTAGGTGATGGAAATGTTACTAAAGAAATAGCAGATATTGCACTGCAAAAGCTTGAAATAGACAATATGGGACTAGATAATATTGATAGAAAGATATTAGAATCTATAATAGTTAATTATACAGGTGGACCTGTTGGAATAGAAACTCTTGCCTCAACAATAGGAGAAGAGGTTGAAACCTTAGAAGATGTATATGAACCATATTTAATGCAAAAAGGTTTTATAGGCAGAACTCCAAGAGGAAGAGTAGTATTACCAAAAGCTTATGAACACTTAGGATTACAACAATAAAAATTAAATTTTAGGTGAAAATATGGAAAATAAAGAAAATTTAAAAAAAGCAATAATTCAATTTATAAAATTTGGAACAGTTGGAGCAATAAATACTGTATTATCATATGCCATTACAAATGGAGCATACTACTTGTTACATTTACACGAGCAAATAAGCAATATAATTGCATTTGTAATTACAGTATTTATTTCTTTTATGCTTAATGGAAGGTTTGTATTTACAGAAAATAAAGAAGAAAGAAACTTTTGGCAATCTCTTCTTAAAGTATATGCTTCATATTCAATAACGGGAGTTTTTCTAACAGCAATACTATTATATATAGAAGAAGAACTACTTGGAATACCACACTATATTGCTACACTAATGAATTTAGTGGTGACAATACCATTAAACTTTATTTTAAATAAATTTTGGGCATACAAAGAAAAAGGAAAAAGTGAGGGATAAAAGATGAATAATGAGAAAATAGCTGTTTTAATACCATGTTATAATGAAGAAGTAACAATAAAAAAGGTAATTGAAGACTTTAAAAAAGAGCTGCCAGAAGCAGATATATATGTTTACAATAATAATTCCAAAGATAAAACTTATGAAATAGCCAGCAAATGTGATGCAATAGTAAGAAATGAGTATAATCAAGGAAAAGGCAATGTAGTAAGACGAATGTTTAGAGAAATAGATGCAGATATATATGTTATGGTTGATGCTGATGATACATATCCTGCAGAATTCGTACATAAATTAATAGAGCCTATAAGAAACAAAACTGCAGATATGGTTGTAGGTGATAGATTATCTAATGGCACATATAAAAAAGAAAATAAAAGAATGTTTCATAATTTTGGAAACAATTTGGTAAAAAAAGCTATTAATACAATTTTTAAATCAAATTTAAATGATATAATGAGTGGATATAGAGCTTTTAACAAGATGTTTGTAAAAAACATTCCAGTTCTTAGCTCAAAATTTGAAATTGAAACAGAAATGACATTACATGCCTTAGATAAAAAATTCATAGTAAAGGAAATACCAATAGAATATAGAGACAGACCCGAGGGAAGTGTTTCTAAGTTAAATACAGTAAATGATGGAATGAAGGTTATAAAGACTATAATTAAAATGTATAAAGATTTCAAACCTAGAAAATTTTTCTGGTGTATTGGCATTATAATAATGTTATTAGGAATTATTATTGGAATTCCAGTTATACTGGAATTTGTAAAGTATAGATATATCTTCAAAATACCATCAGCGATACTTGCTACTGGATTAGAAATATTGGCTATGATAATATTACAATGTGGAGTTATATTAGATACAATAGTAAAGCAACATAGAGAAGATTATGAATTAAATTTAATAAATTATGAAACAAGAGAAAGAAATAATCAAAGATAAAGAGAGTGCTTTAAATTTAAGCACTCTCTTTATTAATATATGTAATACAATGAAAATATTTCATTAATCATACTATTTTTAGTTTCAAAAATTAGTTCTGAATAACTAGGATCAAGTGGCACAAAATGGTTACATATTATTATATACTTGCCAGAGTAAGTTTTATCTAAATTTCTTAAAGCATTTAATATTCTTTCTTTGTCATGTGATACATTTGCACAAGTAACATATGAATTATATGCTATATCATAGAAATTAGCAGTATCTAAATAAGGTATAACCGATTGACCAATAATTGATGCATCTATTAAAATTGTTGTATTTGCAGGCAAATTTTCATTTATGTATTTTGCCATTTCTTGTGCAGAAGAGTAAGGATACTTTATATCATTAGTTACAGTATTGGCAAAGCTGTTTAAAGCAAATACACACATAAAAAGCAGATAGATTATACAAAGTATATTAAACTTCCTTTCTTCCAGATTTGCTTTTGATAATAGAAGTAAGTAAAATAATATTAATACAAATATAAGCATAAATCTTTGAAATAACACTGATGAATAAAAACATGTGTATACTAATATTTGAAAAGCAAACCCAAAAAATAATATCATATATTCTCTAAAATATGACTTGTTAAATAAGGTAAATACAAAAAAAATAAGTAAAATCGTTGCAAGTAGTCCTACAAAACGAAGAATATATGAGCTTATATTTACTCCATAATCGGTATTAGTAGTTCCATATAATTCTAACACAACCAGTATAGTACTAACAACAATTAATGTAAGACCTATTAATACTTTTTTGATATTGGCTTTGTTTTTATGTTTGAAAAACAATATAATTTCATCAAAATGAAAAGTTATAGTTAATCCGGCAACTATACCCCAAACCAAAGAATGAGTATGTACTAGCAATGCTATTAAGACACTATATAATATAGGTTTTTCATATCTTTTATCATATAGTAAAGCAATTAAAACAAGCAGTAATACTATTAAACAATAATTTCTAGAAATTGCAGAATAAATATATGTAAAAGGTATAGTAAACAATATTATCACTTTAAAAAACAATGATAGCTTTGTTTTAAATAACAATAACCAAGCACTAATTAACATGATAATATATGAAATTATATTTAAAGTAATTATTGGAAAATTGCTTTTAGCAAAAGGCATTAAAATTAAATGCCATAAAATTGGATGACCATCAAATCTACTAGCTACTACTAATTCGGAGAAAGACAATTCTTTAGACATTAGCCAAGCATGTATTTCATCTCTCCAAGGCTCATGTTTTAATACTAAAA
>ERZ779888.1281-NODE-1281-length-25650-cov-56.134636_pt1 | contig 25650 bp, 14 predicted proteins | sample MGYA00511245_ERZ779888 | MGnify/ENA primary metagenome ERZ779888 (study PRJEB29588, sample SAMEA2155255) | human gut metagenome | biome: human gut; feature: human-associated habitat; material: faeces | place: Denmark | collected 2008/2010 ...
AAACCTTTAGCCTTTTTTATTTCAATTATTTTTCACTTGCGAAACTTGAGTTAAAGCACTAATTATCGCCACTTAACCAAATGTACAATGTACCACAATCAGGTGTGTAAATCCGCTCGCACCTGGAAGAGCAATTCATTAGCTACCAAAAGGATAAAGTTCCAAGTATGCGCAGTATTTCACACCTGGAAGTCATAAGTGCCAATAGAACACCCTGTAGCGAAGCCTCCGACTCTCTGGTGCGCGAATCCGCTCGCTCCTGGAGTACCAACTCTATAACTGTCAAGCCGATGCGGTTCCAGGTGCGCGGAGTTTTTCACACCTGGAAGTCTTAGGTGCCAATAGAACACCCTATAGCGAAGCCACCAACTCTCAGGTGTGCGAATCCGCTCGCACCTGGAGCACCAACTCGATCATTGTCAAGCCGATGCGGTTCCAGGTGCGCGGAGTTTTTCACACATGGAAGTCTTAGGTGCCAATAGAACACCCTGTAGCGAAGCCACCAACTCTCAGGTATGCAGATCCGCTCGCACCTGGAGTGCCAACTCTATCACTGTCAATCGGATGCGATTCCAGGTGCGCGGAGTTTTTCACACCTGGAAGTCTTAGGTGCCAATAGAACACCCTGTAGCGAAACCACCAACTCTCAGGTGTGCGAATCCGCTCGCACCCGGAGTACCAACTCGATCATTGTCAAGCCGATGCGGTTCCAGGTGCGAGGAGTTTTTCACACTTGGAAGTCTTAGGATCAACAGAGGATGAGAGTTTGATTAGAAACCCGATACAAATATTGGCAGACTGATATTCTAAGGGATGCGTACTCGTTTTTAATTCCATTCGCGCAAAAATCCCACAAACATCGGTTTTATTTTCCAACAAATATCGGAAAAATATTCCCATAAATTCCGGTTTTTAGTATTTTTGTATCCTAAAGCATTAGGATATGGACAAATACAAAAACAGAATAGCGGACACAGTCCTCGCAAGAAAACTTGCCGGCAAGGGTGCTGTTCTCATTGAAGGGCCAAAGTGGTGCGGCAAGACAACTACCGCCGAGCAACAAGCCCAAAGCATCATCTATTTGGATGATCCGGCAACCATTAAGGATAATCTTCTCAAAGCCGAGCTCGCCCCCCAGGAACTTCTTGAAGGCAAACATCCTCGCTTACTTGACGAATGGCAAATAGCACCCCAACTTTGGGACACAATTCGTTTTGACGTAGACCACCGAAAGGGTAACGGACACTATATCCTTACCGGCTCATCAGTTCCTGTTGAAGATGATGATGAAGAGAGCAAGAATATACGACACTCTGGAACCGGACGTTATGGTTGGGTAAAAATGCGTCCAATGGCTCTCTATGAATCCGGAGAATCCAATGGTGCCATCAGTTTGAAGAACCTCTTCAACACTCCGGAGAAGATATATGCCCAAAGCAGCCTCTCGCGAGAAGATCTTGCATTTGTCCTCTGCCGTGGAGGATGGCCTGCCGCCATAGACCTAAAAGGAGACATCGCATTGGATCAGGCTTTCGACTACGTTGACTCCGTTGCAAAAAAGGATATGAATCGAGTGGTGGACAAAGTCAGACGTAACCCGGAGCGTGTGCGGCAGTTGATGCGTTCCTACGCCAGAAACATAGCCTCACAGGTCTCATACGAGACTATATCCGCCGATATGCAGGCCAATGAGCCAAAGGGGCTGGACGCGGAGACGGTCTCAGCCTATATTGAAGCATTGCGGAAACTCTTTGTAATTGAGGAATCCAAGGCTTGGAATCCAAATCTCCGTTCCAAGACTGCCATCCGCACAACCAACACCCGGTACTACACAGATCCATCAATCGGAACCGCCGCGTTAGGTATCGGTCCCGGAGACCTGCTGTCGGATTTCAACACCTTCGGCCTCCACTTTGAGGGATTGGCTGTACGTGACCTAAGGACCTACGCGTCCGGCCTTCTTGGGGATGTCTATCACTATCGCGATTCGGAAGGACTGGAGTGCGATGCCATAGTACATCTACGTGATGGCAGCTATGGCCTAATCGAAATCAAGATAGGTGGTGAAAGACTCATCAACGAAGGTGCGGAAACACTCATCAAACTCCAGAACAAGATTGACATTACGAAAATGAAAAGCCCCTCCTTCCTGATGGTTCTAATAGGCATTGGGGAGGTTGCATACCGACGCGAAGACGGGGTCTATGTGGTTCCGATAGGGTGCTTGAAGGACTAAAAAAAGATTGACAGTGATAAAGCCTCTAACTCTCAGGTGCGCAGATCCGTTCGCACCTGGAGTACCAACTCTATCATTGTCAAGCGGATGCGGTTCCAGGTGCGCATGGTTTCTCACAACCAACCGCGGGTCCGAACTCATATCATATGATAAAACAGAAGAACCAGAGAACCGCTGTCAAGAGCATTCTCGGCATCCTCACCGGCCTTCTGGAAGCCTGTGGAGACGATAAAGTCATACATATCCCTGTCCTCAAGCACACTCACGAAAGAATCGGCATAGCTGCAAACTGGTTCCAGCATACAGTTCCGGCCTCCATTTTCCGGATTGGAGACAAAACCATTTGTGTTTGAGCCATAAAGGCAATAACCGCCACCGGCATCTTTTGTCGTGATGTCACAAAAAAGATAATCTCCGCAAACAATCGGCACAGAGCCCAAATGCGTGAAGCTGTTTATTAGGGACACATCATTCTTGTCTTTACGGGATGCTTTATTCTCGAAATCAATCCCGACTGTTTCAATGATCTCACCATTGCCGCGATCCAGAACATAATATGCGTCGTTGCCGTAGGAGCAGAACAAGATCTTGTCCCTGTAAGTGGAGAAAAAACGACCATAGCCGAAGGCATCTGAGCCTTCTTTTTCGCCATAGCCAAGCATCTGTATTTTGATATTCAAATCATTGTCTGTCACAAACAAGCGATATGGCGGTTGCTCTTTTGACAATTTTCCGCCCGCGGTGACAAACGCGAAAATAAGGTCGCCATTTGACAGCACCTCAACGTCCCAAGCGACTATAGGCATCTCTCTGGATGCTTTATATTCCCCCGTCAACGGATCATAGGCAAGCAACTTCTTGCCGATATTGTCCAAAACGTAAAGGTTATCAGAGTCCACCGTGAAACTTTTGACCTCAAGATATTCACCAGGCCCTCTGCCCTGCCTGTCAAGGACGAAACAAAGCTTGCCGTTCATATCATAGGCCAGAATCTTCCGGGAGCTATAGTCAGCGATATAAATCAGATCATTATAAAAAGCCACCTTATCCACAGAGCCCAGCAACGTGTTGTCTCCCGCCTCCAATGGAAGAAAAGTAACCTCTTTGACATATTCAGGAATATCCGGCCGTATCTGCGACTCCCTGCATTCAATGGTCCTGTCAACCGCACAGTCACTCTTTGTGCCTTTGCACGACACAACCATCAACAGACTTAGTAATATTATTACCCCTTTTCTCATAAAACCCTTCACACTACGGATAAACAACCACCTTGCTATTGTTCACCCACTGAAACAGTCAAATCTGGGTGTAGATGTTCAGGTCGCAGTTGGAATCTTCATCGGCGGACAATGTATATAACTTTGTCCCCGTTGGTTCCACGAATATCTTAATAACCTCTTCTTCAAACGAATACGCCTTGACAGGCTCTCCATCCCAATCATATACCAAGACATATGAGGTACCAGCATCATTATACAACAGATAAATATGCTCATCCGTGACGCTGGCGTCGCAAAAACCTCTCTTCCAGCCGTCCGCACCTTTTACCAGGTTGACACTAAGCATGTCAACATATTGTATCTTCACCTGCGGGTATTTCCAGATGAAGTGTCGCACAGTATGTCCGCTTAGATCCAACACATCGAACCCTATCGCATAGTAAAAGACAAACGCGGCTTTTGTACAATCCGGGGAAATGAAAAGATTCCCTTGATAGGCGGTCTGCTTCGATTCGTCAAAAGCCGGATACTCCATTTTGTCCTCTTCAGGGAATGTTCCCCAATACACTACCGTAGAGTCGTTTCTCGGAATGGACGCATACATCGTCGAGTTCTCCGGATCATCATAGTTATGCAAAAAGGCCGTCATCTCCCCGCGACCCAGCACTCCGTGATGCTCAATCACATTGAATGGCTTCAGCGATGTTTCAGGGATACAATCAATCCTATATTGAAGCGTCATCTCAGGTTCCGCCTCGACGTTAAGGGTGTCTCCTGACAACGCTATCGAATTGACATGAATCGCCTCTCCCGGCCCACGGCCATCCTTCAACGCCGCGTACCGTTCGTCGCCATTCATGTTTACGGCCAAAAGCTGATCCTCCCCCATCATTGAGCTATAGAAAAAGACAAAGGAGTCCCTAACGGCAAATCCAAACGGCTCGCAATCGAGAATGTTGTCAACCGTCTTGTTCGGAGACAGTCTTTTCACATCGCCAAATGGCTTAAGCAGGTCAACTTCGCCTTCGGCACAGGACAGTGGAAGAATGGGAAGCAAACAGAATAAGCAGACACGTTTAGCCAAACCGTATGATCTGCGGATGTTTTCAAGCACCATATTCAAAATCGTCTTTAGTCGTTGTTAAGTTAGATATAATTCTCGAGAAAAACATTATCTTTGCCGGACAGCCAAAACGTTTTGTTACGAACAGACAACTTACCACAATCTTGACCTTGGGCATTTTGGCTTCCATGGCGATCGGATGCACCGGCCATAAGGTGAATGCGGACGGCAATGTGGTCGAGGAATATTCAGCCGAAGTAGTGAGCGACGGAACCGCGTCATCGTAAAGCTTTATCTTACGAAATAACAGCCACGTCTGAAACCACTGAAACATGGATGCGATAATTCATTACCGCATCCATGGTGGTTGATGAAAACAATAATGGTTAGTTGGTTATCACGGACTATTCGTCCTCGTAGACATCACCGGTCAGGAACGAGGTTGTGAAGACACGTCCCGACTCCGTGGTAATGTTCATCGTGTAGCAAGAATTGGAAGACACAGGCATCATCATCACCCCTGCGGCACTGCTGCCGGAATATTCATAAGTCTCGCCCGTCGTCATATTGTCCAGCGTGACAAACACGTTTCCAAGGTTAGACTTGAAGGACAGCTCTACCATATTCGTCAAGGTGTGGTAGTAACCGTCTATAGGGCATTGCGCCAAAGAACGGTTCGTGGACGAGGATGGCTTTGTGTTTTCCAGGACGATCAACACAACAAGCGTCTCGTCCTTACTCTTACACGGAGAATACGTTTGACTGATGAAAGTCAGCGCGAGCAGCGCAAATAAAACTTTTCGCATAATTGGTTTTATATTTGGTTTTCGCAAAGGTCGCAAGAAAGAGCATTATTTCAATGAAAAAAAGTATTAACAGCCGCCATCAGTATATTATTAAGACACAATGAATTAAGCCTATGTTAAAGTCAAGAATCTCAACACGTGCGCATATCGGGCTCAATTTCAGACAGTTATACTGGCAGGAAAGAATAATAGATTCCTGAACAAATTAAATATCAGACTTTTACGTTTGTCAACCTATAAAGTCAAGGTAAAAATCCTTGTTCTCAGAGACGATTTCGGAGATCTTGGCCCTCATACGAGCCCGTTTCGTATAGACACTCTGCACCGTGTAGCCCATGATGCGGGCGATGGTCTTGGCATCAAATCCGAGGATATTCAGTGCGATGAAACGGAACTCATTGTCTGTAGCGTCCGGCAAATCCGCTCGCAGCTTCCCCATGATTCCGTCCAGATTCTCGTCTATCATCCGCTCCAGTTTCTTCTGGTTGCAATCATCAATCACACTGACAAGCCTCTTCACCTTCGCATAGATTCTCTCCTTCTCCTTTCCGCTTCCTGCCGTCTCCCAATATTCCACACATAGATCATTCAATTGGCTGTACTGACGCTTGTAGGCTGAAACATACTTCCTCCTGAGATTCCTCAAGGCAAGTTCCTTGTCCGACAAAGCATCGTGCTCCTTGGAAAGCCTGGAGCTTACCTCCTCGTTGATCATGGACATCTCGCTCATCCGCCTCGCCCACTTTCGTTTGCCGTGCATATAGACCGTGATGACAACAAACAGGCCGATCACCGAAAGCAAAACGACAATCCATCTGACAAGAATCTGCATGTCATGGTCTTTTTCCATCATTTCTGACTTGGTCTTGAAATAATCCGACTGCGCTTGAGTGACGGATTGGTTCAAAGTGGCGTTCAATGATTCTTCCTGCAAGACCACAGACTGTTCGAGCATATTCAAAGCCTCCTGAAACTTTCTCCGATGTTTGAGCACACGGTACTTCCAAATCATTAACGGAACAGAGCCGTTCACTCTCTCTTCCAATTGGGAAAAGATGCTGTCCGTCGCACGATGGCAGCCTATATTGTCCAAGGCATAAGCAAAAGAGGCATAATCAATCGCGGAAGGTTTCCCACCATATTCATCAACCGCTTTCTGAAATATCGCCACGCTTTGCCTCGGATTTGGCTCCGGACGGAAAAGAGAGTATCTGGCGATATTGAACAAATGTTCAGCCAAGACCGCGGTGTCATGCGGAGGACTGGAAAGGAATATCGAATAAAGGCTGTCCGATTTGTCCCAGTCCTTGCAATCCGCATAGTAAGAAGCCAGACGTCCTGTCGTTATCCAAGTCCTGCAGGAATCACCCGCCTCACTGAAACAGTCAAGAGCCTCTTTTGAATATCTGATCTTTTCGGGGAAATTGTTGTTCTGCGCATATACATCCGAAATGGCGGAGGAAATCAAGCCTCTGAAGACAAGATCGACAGAACGCATTGAATATTCCTTCGCCTGCATATAGCATTTGACCGCGGAGAGATAATCGCCTCCATTATAGTAAAGTCTGCCAAGATAATAGTACGACATCATCCGATCGGTGTCAGAGCCGTGGCGATCATAATATCTGACCGCCAGGCTGAGGACACTGATGTCAGCCGTGTCGATACAGTTTCTATCCAGCGCCATCGCATAAAGCAGGGAGAATCTCGCGCGACTCGATTCCGGCCTCAATCTCAACGTGTCCACAGACCCAAGCACAGACAGCGAGCTGTCCGGCCTTGTCCAGATAAGGTTTTCCGCAACGTCCAACGCATAGTCTGTCTCATTGCCTGAGCATGAAGAAAAAGCAACCACGGCAAATGCGGACACAACAAAAGTGTTGAATATCCTGAATAGTTTCATGGTGCGAAAATATGAAAATATCCAGGAGAGGAATTGCAACCAAAGGTTATTGGTTACAAGTTCAAGTTTCAACGAAATAAAAAATCCGGTCACTTCGAGATGTTCAGTGACCGGATAACTTTATGACCTGCCTGTTAATATGGGCTGAAATCAGAAGGAATAGGCTCCAGGGCCGATGCTGTGGATCTCGTAGCTGGAGTCGTCCTGCGGGTCAAGGATGGCGGCATCCGTGTTTTTCGGGACATAGACCGTGGCGTGGGTTCCAAAAGGGATCCGGCCTTCCATACGTACCTTGTCACCGTCCACCGTGACTTTGGAGACCAACGTTCCGTAAGGAGTCGCCGTCGTGTAGGAGACTTCGCCCAGCTCACGGACTGGAACCGGACGGATGATGATGTGCTTGTAGCCAGGCTCTTCCGGATCAGTGCGCACTCCCGCAAGCATCCTGTAGAACCAGACGAGACCGCCACCGAACATCGGATGGTTGCGCGAATCGTTGCCGTTCCACTGCTCCCACGTGGTTGTCGCACCCTGCTCAAGCCACCATCCGAAGCTCGGGAAGTCCTTTTGGTTGAGGAGCGTCCAAGCGACATCGTTCATTCCGTTCAGGGCAAGCGTCTCATAAAGGAAGCGGTGAGCGACGAATCCCACATTGACATGGCCGTTGTACTTGACCATCAGCTCGTCGCGGAGTGTGGCGCGCACATCCTCAAGTCTCTCGCGGGGAATACCCATGTACAAGGCATAGACATTGGAGCCGAAATCCCCGTAGCTTTTTGTCTCAGGATCGTAGAACCGTTTGTTGAAGGCGTCACGGATCCCTTCGGCCTTGGCGGAATAGGCGGCGGCTCCCACCTCGTCTCCAAGCACCTTGGCCGCTTTCGATGTGATGTCGGCGCACAACCAATAGAAGAATGTGTGGACGAGTTCGTCCTGAGGCAGGCCGAATGCCGGAGCCCAGTCGCCGAGGTTGTACCAGTAGAGAGGCGCGCCCTGAGGCGTAGGCTTGTGGAAGGACGAGGTGCCGTCCTCTGCCCGCCAGGTGTCGTAGTAGCGCACGAAATCCTTCATCGGCTGGAGGCAGTCGGCGAGAAGCGTCTTGTCACCGTAGCTGTTGTAGAACTCCCAAGGCATGACACAGATGGCGGCTCCCCAGGCCGGGCCTCCTCCACAGCATGGCTCCCACGGAGCGCCGTTCGGAACATAGCCTGACTCCGGATTCTGACTGCCCTTGACATCGCCGATCCATTTGTTGTAGAAGGAGGCGGCATCGAAGTTGGCGAGAACCATCGGCATGGCTACCTCGCCGTCACCGGTGTAAGGAAGTCTCTCCCGGTGAGGGCAGTCGGAAGCCACTCCAGCATGCATGTTGTCCACCTGCGACTGTCTCCAGATCTTTTCGATCTGACAGAACAACGGATTCGAGCAGTCAAACTCGGCGTCAGGCTTCACATTGCTGCCGACCGACTCTGCCACGACCTGTGAGACGTCAAGGTTCTCCATCCCGGAGACTATCGCCTCCCGGAACACGTACCAGGTGAACCGAGGGCTTGTCGTGACCTTGCCGTCGGAAGCGCAGACATATTCACACCTGCCGGCCGGATACTCGGACAGGTGGTTAACCCTCAGTGTGTCTCCTTTCCTGACATTCACGCCGTCCAGCTTGACCCATCCTGAGATGACCTTGCCGAAATCAATCTTGAACGTGCCGTCCTCCAGACGCTCGAAACTGACAGGCTTAAGGGTTTCCAGCACCTTGTCTGTCGGTCCCATGTTGGCGGTCAGCCTGCCCTGCGGAGCTTCCTTCAGGACGGCGTGGCTCAATGAGGAGTCATCCAATCCTGGCTTGTTCCATCCCGGAATCTCAAAGTTGGCATCATAGACTTCTCCCTGGTAGAGGTTGCTGAACACGACCGGAGAGTGAGCCTCCTTCCATGTGGTGTCCGAGCAGACATATTCAATGCCTCCGTCTGAATATTCAAGCGCCATCTGCAGGATGAACCTCGGGTAGCCGTAGTTCGCTATGGTGTTGTTGTTGAACAACCCTTCATGGAAATAGCCGCTCCCAAGGAGCATCGAGACGGCGTTCGCCCCCTTGCCGAGCATGTCGGTGATGTCGTAGGCGAGATACAGGGTTCTGTAGGCGGTGACTTCCAGCTCCAGAGGGATCCGCGTATTGGAGAGAAGCGCCGGTCTGGCCGTGTAGTCAGTCAGGCCAGGAACGAAATAATCGTCTCCGACCTTGCCGCCGTTGATGGACATCTCGAACCAGCCAAGTCCGCAGACAAATGCCTTCGCACGGACAAGTCCCTCTCTGACAGTAAATTCCTTTCTGAATATGGGTGCGGAGTTGTCCGCCTCCGGAACGCTGTCATCCTGCCATGAGGCACCTATCCACTTCGCCCGCCAGTCACTTTCGCTGAACATTCCGGTCGTCCAGCGGGCAGGTCTCGCCCAGGTGGAGACCTTGTCCTTGCCGTCCCAGATCCTGACCGTCCACCAATAGTCCTTCATGGACTCCATAGCCGGGCCTGAATATGCCACCAGATGCGACTCGGCACCAACCGTCTTACCCGAGTCCCAGATGTCGGCCTTGCCTTCCTTGAGGGCATTCCTGTCCGTCGCCACCAGCACCTGCCACGCCGTCTGGGTCGTGTTGTTTATCCAGGAGAGCCTTGGGGCCTGGGTGTCAATCACGATGTCATCGCCTTCCTGGTACTCGCACCGGAGGGATTCCGGCGCCGTGGCCGCGCCACATCCGCATAAACCCAATGTAAGACCAATAAACATTGCCGCCAGAATGGCCGGCCGGATTCCTGTTGTCTTCATATTTCAGTGTCTCGGTAATCCGTTACTTGATCTGAGGCAGTCCAAGATCCTTGAAGGTGCGAGGAGCCGGGGTCTCAGGGAGCGGCTTGCGGTCCTTGATCTGCTGGAGAGCGGTCTCAATGGCCTTGTCAAGCTGCTGATCCTCACCGGCATATTCCTTGATCGGGTCATTGTCCAGCACGATGTCAGGATCGACTCCGTGGTTCTCGACGATCCACTGGCCCGTCGCCGCGTCGTAGTTGGTGAAGAACGGCACGCGCACGTCGGTTCCGTCCATGTACGGCAGGGAGCCGCTGATGCCCACGATGCCGCCCCAGGTTCTCGTCCCGATCACGGTTCCGAGGTTGTTGGCCTTGAAGCTCCACGGGAAGAGGTCACCGTCCGATGCTGAATATTTATTGATCAGCAGCACCTTAGGGCCCGTGTGGGTCCCTTCCGGAATGGTTCCGTTCTGGTTGGAGTTCCTGTACATCGTCATCCTGTAAACCTTGCGGAGAAGCCTCTCGATGACCATCGGAGAGATGTTTCCACCACCGTTGGCACGATCATCGATGATGAGAGCCTCCTTGTCGAGCTGAGGATAGTACCAGCGTGCGAACTCGTTCAGTCCCTCAGGTCCCATGTCAGGGATATAGATGTAGCCTACCTTGCCACCGGACTTCTCCTCGACGGTACGGATGTTCCTCATCACCCACTCGTAGTGCTCAAGAGGATATTCATCGGCGATAGGCTTGACCACGACCTTGCGTCCTCCCTCGGCGGCTGACTTGCTGACGGTCAGTTCGACAAGTTTGTCAGCTTTTCCGACAAGGAGCCTGTAGATGTTGTCAACGTCCTTAAGAGACTGTCCGTCAATGGCTGTGATGAAATCGCCCTCGGAGATATTCATTCCCGGTTCGGTCAACGGTGAGCGGAGTTCGTTCCTATAGACAGCGCCGGAGTAAATGTGATTGATCTTGAAGTAACCGCTCTTGTCCTTGCTCATCTTAGCACCGAGAAGGCCCATCGGGATGCGCTCAGGCTTAGGGTAGTCGCCCGGATTGACGTAGGCGTGACCGCTGGCGACCTCGCCGATCATTCCGCCGATCACGTAATTGAGGTCAAGACGGGTCTTGACATAAGGCAGGAGAGCTGCATACTTCTCCTTGACGGCCTTCCAGTCGCGGCCGTGCATATTCTCAAGATAGTAGCCGTCGCGGAACGCTCTCCAGACCTCGTCGAAGATCTGAGGCCACTCCTGGGCGTAATCCACTGTCGTGTACATATTGTCAAGGTCAATGGCCTCGCCTCCGCCGACTTTCGCGGACGGGAAGCTGACGGCTGTCCATTTGCCCTTGGCTGTCGAAAGTGCCTTCTTGTCTCCCGGACGGTAGATGACCATTCCTTCAGAACACTGCTCAGACTTACCGGTCTCGAAATCAAGCACCTGAGTGCCGCGGCCATCCCTGTACCAGAGCTTCTTGCCGTCAGAGAAATATGAGCGTGAGCCTCCTACAGGAAGTTTTATGGTTCTGTCTACCAGGCCATTGATGTCGATCTTCACGTCCACAGTCTTCTTGCCGGAAGCAGCATTGCCGGCGTCTTTAGAAGCCTTGGCGGCCTTCTTGTCTTTGGCGGCTTCCGCCGGAGCCGCTTCATCCTTCTTATCTTCGGAAATATTCACAGACTCGCTGTCTGTCGGCAGCAGCGGTGAAGGTGTGCCGGCAGCGAGCATCGTCATATAAACTCCGCTTCTGTCAGTGTAAGCGAAGTTCCACTCGATCCAGCTGTAGATCGGACGGAAATCCCTGTCAGATGTGAATATCAAGTACTTGCCATCAGACGAGAACTTCGGCGAACTTGAGTCGTACCATTTCTCCGTGACAGGATATTCCTTGGCGGAAGCGAGGTTATAGACATAGACCACGCTCATTTTGTTCGGGGCAGGGCGGCTGTAGGTAAGCCACTTGCTGTCAGGGGAATATTCAACATCCCTTATTTCCTGTTCAGGGCATTGAAGGACAGTCCGTTTGGTTTTGGCGAACGGATCGACCTCAACGATGCGGTTCTTTCTGTCGGTGTAAAGGATGTGCTTGCTGTCCGGACTCCATTGAAGGTCACGGATGTAGGTGTCGTTGTCCATGGTGACCTGGACAGGCTCGCCACCGGCGGCGACATCGTAGAGATAGACCTCGGTCTCCCCTGTTCCGTCACCTATGAAGGCGATGTACTTTCCGTCAGGACTCCAGTCGGCGCTGCGCTCGTTCGAGCCAGGGGTCTTGGTGATGTTCCTCGTGATTCCCTTTCCGACAGGCACGTCGAAGAGTTCTCCACGAGCCGTCACGGCCATTCGCTTGCCGTCAGGGGAAAGGCTGAACGAAGAGCGGCCTTTCTTGCCGACATTCATCCTTTCGGCACGGGCATAGACAAGGTCGGAGCCGAGGGTGATGTGGATCCGCTCGGTCGCCTTTGTGGCCGGATCCAGCTTATAGAGATAGCCTCCTTTCTCGAACACAACGAGTCTGCCGTTCGTGCTCGGGAACTTCACATCATAGTCGTCGAACGATGTCACCTTGGCCGTGGCCTTGGTCTTCGTGTTGTAAACGAAAAGGTTCATCGTCATGTCACGGTCGGACGCGAAATAGATCTCGTCGCCCACCCACATCGGGAATATGTCCTGTGCCGGGTTGTCGGTGATCTTCTCGACCTTCCTGCCGTCATAGACCCAGATCTCGTCGGCCATTCCGCCACGGTAATATTTCCAGGTCCTGAACTCTCTCATCACCCGGTTGTAAGCAAGTTTCTTCCCGTCAGGCGAATAGGAGCAGAAACCTCCTTCCGGAAGCGGAATCTCCTGAGGCATCCCGCCGTTCACGGAAACCGTCCAAAGCTTGCCGGAAAAGCCGTCGCCAGTGCGGTTTCTGAATATGATGTTCTTTCCGTCAGGTGTCCATCCCATTACGATGTTGTTAGGTCCCATCCTGTCACCGAGGTCGTCACGTCCGTTGGTGGACGTGTAGGTCAGGCGGACAGGCTCGCCGCCTTTCGCCGGGATGATGTAAACCTCACGGTTGCCGTCATATTCACCGGTGAAGGCGATCGTCTTGCCGTCCGGTGAGTAGTGCGCGAACATCTCGTAGCCGATGTGGGAGGTCAGTCGGCGTGCCTCGCCACCGCTGAGCGGAGCCGTGAACAGGTCGCCGGCGTAAGAGAACACAACATCCGTCCCGTTGGTCGCCGGGAACCTCAGAAGCCTCGCCTCGTCGGTCACTTCGGCAGGCCCACCAACCGCCGAAAGCGTCATTCCTCCAAGAAGGAGGGTCAAAAACATTCTTTTCATAATATTAATGAATTATTGGATTTCACGTGTTAGCCAAAGTTTCAGCAATGGATCCGAGAGAGTATATTCATTGCCCTCTTTTGTAATAAGATCCATCTCAAGGAGTTGTTTGGTCGCGGACTGGACGGAGCTTGCGGACTTCAGTCTGTGTCTTTTCACAAACGCCGAAGCCGTCAACCCTTTAGCAATACCCTCTGAATGAATCGCATACAGCAATTCTTTCTGCTGCTCCGTTATTACCGAAAGTTGCTCCCGGATGCGCCTGGAACTCTCCTCGATAAAGCGGTCTATCATATTGTCCACAAGATCGACATCCGCGGTTCCACCTGTAGCCGTCTCCGTAAACGCATCGTGCATTATCCTCTGCACGTAGGCGGTTATTCCCTCAAACATATCGTACGCTTTGTGGATTCCCTCTTCCGCAACTGTCTTTCCATACCTTGCGAACAGATCCCGTGCAAACCGAGCATAAACGCCCCTGTCAATCGGATCCATACTCAAATTGGTCGCACTTTGGTAAAACGGCCTCTTTGAGTCCAGAAACATCTGATCCATTATCCTCCTCTCACTGCCGGAAAAGATAAAATTAGAGTTGGAAGAGCGCTGAATATTCGCCCTCAGCAATGCCTCCACACCTTTCTCGCGGTATTTCACAACCTGCTGAAACTCATCGATGACAACAATGCAGCGCCTGTCCGCCTTCTCCAAATATTCGAATATCTCCTCGATGGTATATTCAGGAGCGGTTATATCCCCCAGACGGACGTTGAATGTCGGCATTCCACTCACCGGATCAAATCCAAAACTCCCTTGAAGCGACCTTAGAGTCGAAGCGAAAGATTTCATAAGTTTGTCACTATGCCTCGCGACCTTCTTGAAAACCCCATTTCCGAACTCCATTATAAGTTCCCTCAGACTGGAGGTGTGAAGAATATCCACGAATATCACGAAAAACTTGTCTTTCAGCCTCTCTTCATCAAAGCAATGATAAATAAGCTCCGTCTTCCCGACCCTCCTCGGAGAGGTCAGAACGACATTTTCCCCATTTAATATGCAGCCCGTCAACCGCTTGGTTTCTGTGTCCCTGTCACAGAAAAATTCTGGAGGAATCCTTCCCGCGACAAAGAACGGATTGATATAATTGTCCATAGTTAATCCCATCTACGGCAAATATAACAAAAAAATTATTCTGCCAAAATTATTTTAGCAGAATAATTTTAATAGAATAAATTCAGTTTGTTCCCCAGAAAGCCCTCTCGTGTACCAAAGACCTTATTATAGAAGTTTGGTACACCAGAAGGCAGTTATACGTACCAAAGGCATTATTTAGAGCACTTGGTACCGCAGAGAGGCTTCTCGTGTACCAAAGGCGTTATTTAGAGTACTTGGTACCGCAGAGAGGCTTCTCGTGTACCAAAGGCATTATTTAGAGCACTTGGTACCGCAGAGAGGCTTCTCGTGTACCAAAGGCATTATTTAGAGCACTTGGTACCGCAGAGAGGCTTCTCGTGTACCAATCCCTTTAGACATTCACAGATTGCCACCCTTAGGGCAGAAAAATCAAATGGCAAATTTTGGTAACGTGCAAAATTTGCCATTTGCCTTTTTTCTGCCCCCACTGTCAGCAGTTATTTATGCAGTTTTGGCTTACGGTGCTTCGACAAGCTCAGCGACCAGAGCACATACTATTCAGTCAGTCCACGGGCGCGGAGGAGGGCACCGGGATCAGGCTGGGCGCCACGGAAGGAGAGGTAGAGGGTCATCGGTTCCTCGCTGCCCCCCTTCTCAAGGAAGGTCTGGCGGAACTTCAGAGCCACCTCAGGATTGTATATTCCCTGCTGCTGGAAGTACTCGAAAGCGTCCTTGTCCAGAACCTCGGCCCAGAGGTAGCTGTAGTAGCCTGCGCTGTAGCCGCTGTTGAATATGTGGTTGAAGTAGGTCGTGCGGTAGCGCGGGATGATCTCGTCGATAAGACCCATCTCACGGCAGACCTTCTTCTCGAATTCTGCCACATTGGCGGCCTGGTCTCCCTCGGAAAGCTTCGCGAGATCCTCCTCGTCAAGCTCGTGCCACTTCATGTCGAGGATGGACGCGGCGCAAAGCTCTGAGGTCATAAAGCCCTGGTTGAACTTCCTGGCATTGTTAATCTTGGCCACGAGGGAGTCAGGAATAACCTCACCGGTCTCGTAATGCTTGGCATATTCAGCGAGAATCTCCGGCTGAAACGCCCAGTTCTCATTGAATTGCGAGAATGTCTCCACGAAGTCACGGGCGACATTGGTTCCGCTGACGGAAGGATAGTGGCACTTTGTGAGAAGTCCGTGGAGGGCGTGACCGAACTCGTGGAACACCGTCTCGACCTCATCAATGGTGAAGAGGGCCGGGAGAGAGTCGGTCGGAGCCGTCATGTTGCAGACGTTGATGACGATAGGGCGAACGTCATTGCCCTGGGCGTCAACATACTGCTCACGGAAGTTCGTCATCCACGCGCCGCCTCTCTTCGAAGAGCGAGGGAAATAGTCGGTCGAGAATATTCCAAGAAGACTTCCGTCCGCGTCAATGACCTTGAAGGCCTCGACGGCAGGGTTGTAGAGCGGAACGTCCTTCAGCGGCTCGACGGAGATGCCGTAAAGCTTGTTGGCGGCGAAGAATATGCCGTTGCGGACATTCTCCATCCGGAAATATGGCTTCGTCAGATTCTCGTCCAATGAATATTTCCGCTGACGTACCTTCTCGGCGTAGTAGAACCAGTCCCAAGGCTCGATCCTCGAACCTGCGGCCACCTTACCGGCCTGGATGTCCTCATCCATAATCACCTGCATGTCAGCCACCTCTTCCTTAGCCTTGGCCACTGCCGGGCCGATGATCCTGTCAAGGAAAGCGTCCACGGTAGCAGGGTCGTGAGCCATCTTGTTGTCCAGCTGATAGGCTGCGAAATTGTCGAAGCCAAGGAGTCTGGCCTTCTCGGCGCGGAGTTTCAGGATCTCAAGGCAGAGAGCCTTGTTGTCATATTCATTGCCATTGTTTCCTCTTGAGGAATATGCCTTGAACATCGCCTCGCGGCGGTTCCTGTCCTCGCAGGATGTCATCTCGGAGGTGTAGGATGAGACAGGGAGTCCGAATTGCTCCTTGAACGCGTTGTTCTCGGCCAGAAGGTTCGTGCCGAACTTCTGCTGCGCGGCGGCGATCTTCTGGTTGATCTCCTTCAGCCTTGCCTGGGCGGCCTCCTCCAGATCCACACCGTTGCGGGTGAAACTCTGGTAGAGCTTCTTGAGAACCATCTGCTGCTCTCTCGTAAGTCCGCTCTGGTCAGCGTCATAGACAGCCTTGACACGCTCGAAGAACGCCTTGTTCATCGAGATGTTGTCCTCGTGCTCGGTCATCAGCGCGGTGGCCTCCTCGACAACTTTGTTCATCTCATCGCTGTCTTCTGTCTCCTGAAGGTTGAACAGCACGGCCGTCGTCTTGGTCAAAGTCCTGCCGGACAGCTCGTAAGCCGCCACGGTGTTCTCAAACGTCGGCGCATCCTGATTGTTCAGGATAGCCTCAAGTTCCTTGTTCTGCTCCTCGATTCCGGCCTTGACGGCAGGAATGTAATCGGTAAGCTGAATCCTCTCGAACGGCGGAATGCCGTACGGTGTGTCCCATTCCTCAAGGAACGGATTGTTCTTTGTCTGTGTGCAGGCTGCCATCATAGCGATCGCTCCTAATGCTAAGATTGCTTTTCTCATAATGTGGTTTAATTATTTAACGATTTCCACTCCTGTAAGATCAATGAGGGTGAACTGAGCCTTACCCTGATAGATAGTGAGGATTCCTTTGACGTTGATCGGGGCGCCACCGAGGATGGCCTCATCAATCTGGGTGTCTGCGAAGCGGGAATAGCCGCTGGTGCGGATCTGCACGGACTGACTGCCCATATTGAAGTACTGGCTGACGGAATATGCCGACGCGTTCTTCAGCAGGGTGGCCTTGAGTTCGGGATCCGAGATCTTCCTCGAATAGTCAGCCACATCCCCGTCATCGAACTTTCCGGAATTCAGGTAGCCGATGAAACCCTGCTTGGACATCGCCCAGGTCGTTATGCCCCACGTCGGATCCGCGACCGGCTTGTAGTCCTTGCCTGTGCCGGAAAGGAATATCCTGTTGGACGAGGACTTCTTATCCTTGTAGGAGTCTATGTAGATCAGGCAGAAGATCTCGTGGGCGTAGGTCAGGCCGTCAAGCTCGACATAGCAGCCGATGTTCTCCTCTTTCAGAAGATCGGCGGCGGAGACTTTCTTAGGCTGCAGCGGAGTGTCAATCTTACCTCTGAATATGTGAGTGTCAATGATGTACTGAACCTCGATGTAGGAGGTCTCATATTCACCGGTAGGATCGGCGTAGCCCAGCTGGATCATTCCGTTGTAGGCGCCGAGCGTAAGGCCGCCGCACTTGACATAGACCCACTGGCCGAGCTTGTAGTCGTTGTAGAGGGCGTTCTTGCCGATCTTCAACTCTATGCCGCCCGTGGCGTCCTGGATGTAGATGCTCTTGTAAACATTGCCGCTGCGGTCCTCGGAGACCACCTGTCCTCCGATGACGATGTCCTTCTCGATCTTCACCGGACCGGACTTGTACAGAGCCTTGAGCTGGGCGATGGTCGTGTTGGGGGTCATCGTCACAGGCTCGTAGACATCAGCCTTGCCGTAGTCCGTGGTGAAGACCTGGTCCCATTCCTCGCAGGAGGCGAGGGCGAAAATGGCGGCGATCAGCGCGAAATATATTCTTTTCATACCTTGGAATCCTTAGAATCTGAAATAAATGTTCAACATGTAGTTGATTCCGCTCATGTAGAAGTACTTGGAATCAAACCTGTAGAATCTCTCCTTGCTGACGGTGTTGTCCACAAGGCGGGTCTGCTCGTAGCCGCCGGTGCGTACATCCCTGTTGTTCAGGAGGTTCTTCACCTGCATCGAGAAGCCGAGCTGGTACTTTCTCTGAATATACCAGGACTTGCCCACGCTGGCGTTCACGAGCATGAAGTTCTTGAACTTCTCCTGCGCGGCCATGTACTCGATCTCCTGGGCGGTCACCTGACCGTCAGGCCCGGCTGTGGCCATGTCCGTCCTGTAGAGAGGGTTCATGTCCAGATAGGAGTTCCCGAAGAAATCCACATCCGCGTCGATGAACCAGTAGTTCTTGTTCCACGCGAGACCAAGGCTGGTCGCAAGCTGCGGGGTACTAGGCACATAGTGCTGCACGGTCTTTCCGTCCACGGTAGGATGGCTCTTCCAGTAAGGAATCGTCACTCCGTAGGTTCCGGCGACATATTCAGCGCTGTTGTCGAAGGTCTGGTACATCGTAGGGTTGGAGGTGTAGATGTACTGGCCGTAGGTGAACACTCCCTGAAGGGAAAGGTTAGGCACCGGAGTCGGCACCTTGAAGCCGAGCTCGACTCCGACGTGCCTCTCGTCGATTCCGGACATCGCGAAGTTGGTGAACGAGTTCTGCGAGTCATCGTAGAAGCTCATCACGTCCGTCTGATCCTTGATGGAGGTGTAGAATCCGGTGACGCGCACATCGTAGCCGGAATTGCTGTAGGCGTAGTTGATGTCCGCCGTCAATGTCTTGATGGTCTTGAGGTCAGGCATCACGGTGTTCCTCGTCCTCGGGGAGATGAACGCCTGGTTGAATGTCGGGGCCTCGGTGATGTAGGCTGCGTCGGCGTAGATCCTGTGGCCTCCGCTGATGAAGTAGCCGAGGTTGATCTTTCCGGATCCCGTCAGGAAGTCCTTCTTGTCGGACTCACCCTTCGAGGTGATCGGCCTGCCGTCGATCTGGTCGTACTTGGTGATGACTTCCCCATTGTAGGTGAACGGGTTGCCGTTGTCGTCAAGTCCCGGGAAAAGACCCTTCCTCAAAAGACCTTCCCTCCAGAATTTCGAATATCCAAGCCTTCCGGCCACCGTCGCCTCGAAGCCGCCGAACGTGAAACGTCCAGAGGCCCAGGCCTCCGCGCGGCGGACGTGGGCATAGTAGTCGTAGCCGTACTTGTCACCCTGGGCAAGGGTCTGGGCGGCTCCGTTCTTAAGATAGTAGTCCAGATCGTTCTGGATCATCGTCGGATAGGCGGCGAAATCCCTCTCGGCGAACTGGTCGATGTTGACATAGTAGTCTCCTCCGAGCAGGTCGTCCAGAATCTTGTAGTACTCCGTGCGGTTCCACTTGTAGGAGAGTCCTCCGTTGACTGTCAGGAACTTGACAGGATTCCACTTGGCGTTGACAGCGAAGTTGAGGTCGTTCTGATCCACACGCCTCTCCTCGATCACGTACTTCGAGCGGTTACCTGAGGCGGTGGAGTTCAAGGAGTTCACGGCATAGAGACGATCCCAGTTGATGTGGGTGGTCGATGGGAGGTCGGTCTCCCAAGCCTCCTTCGCCCATGCGTACTTGGCGAAGTTACGACGGTTGTAGTCCGTGTTGTCCATGTAGAAATAGCTCGGAAGGTTCCTGTAGTAGTCAGGACGAGGATCCGGGGCATCGTACCAGTCAAGAGCCGTGTAGCCGTTCTTGCCGAATCTGTAAAGCACTGTGGCCGAGGCCGAGAACTTCTGGGACTCCGGTGTGAAGTCGTACTTGAGGATGGCGATCGGCTCGTGGGTCTTGCGGACGCGGGCGTTGCGCACCTTGCCGTTATAGTAGCCCCAGTTGGAGTTGTACATGTTGTCGCCCATCAGATCGTAGACCTCCTGGGTGGAACCGTTCTGCGCCCCACGCTCGCCAGGGGCGGCCATGAATGTGAATCCCAGCTTATGCTCCTCGCCGAACCTCTTCTCCACGGCTCCGTAGTAGCCGAACGAGCGGTAGAAAACACCCTTTATCCAATCATTTCCGCCAAGCCTCGCTGATGCGCTGAAAGCGTAGGACCAGCCGTTGTCCAACTGTCCGGAAGCGTAGGTCAGCATCAGGCGGAGCCTGTACAGAGCGCTGTTGGTCAGCACGCTTCCTCTCCAGCCTGTGCGGACGGAAGAGGCCATCGGCATGATGTTCGTGAGGCCGTTGTAGCCGCCGAATCCGAAATCGGAGACCTCGGCTCCGTTCACGGACTCCTTGCTTCTGGTGGCCTCGTTGAGACCGCTCCAGAGGGAGTACGGCGTGTAACCCGTGATCGCGTCGTTCATCCTCACGCCAGCAAGATAGACATCCTGTGACTCACTGGAATAGCCGCGGACACGGAAGCGCACGGAACTGAAATTGTAGCCGGCCATGTTGTTGAACACATCGTTCTGGCCGAAAAGGATGGTTGGGCTGTCCTGGTAGCCGGAATCGTCCATGTCGAACTCAGAGAAACTGGCGTCGTCCACCTCGGCGACTTTCGCCACCGGGGTCAGGGACAGGTTGAACATGTTCTTGACATAGCCGTCGTTGACGGTCACGTTCACTCTGGACTGGAGATAGTCCGGGCTTTCGATGACAAGGTCGTACATTCCGTCCTTCAGGTTCCCGATCTGGAATGTTCCGTCCTGTCCGGCCTTCACACGGGCGACTTCCTTTCCTTCTGAATACAGGATCAGATCCGCTCCGTCAATGGTCGCCTTGCTCAAGCGGCTGACGACCGTACCTTTCACGCCACCGGTGTAGTTCTGGGCCGATAAAGTCAGAGCCAGAAACAGAGCCGATGCGGCAAGGAATATTCTTTTGTTCATATTTATTGAATATTAACTATTTATCCATTTGGAGGGTCACTTCGACAAGCTCAGTGACCGAGCCTCTGCGGTCACTGCACTTTCAGTCACCGAGCTTGTCGAAGTGCCGAAGCGACCGAAGTAACTACTTGTTACTAATGACAATATAGGTCGGGTAGTGGTCGCTGTAGCCGCCGACGTAGGAGCCGGATGAATATGTCCGGAACGGCGTACCCTTGTACTGTCCTGTCTGCTGAACCATGAACGGCTGCTTGAAGACGCGTCCGTAGTACTTGCCCTTCACGATCGGAACAATCCTGAGCGTCCCCTTCGGAGCGTTCACAAGCGCCTCGTTCGCAAGGATGATGTCGTAGATGTTCCACTCGCCACGATAGGCCAAAGAGCCGTAACCGGCTTTCAACATTGAGGTAAACGGAGAGAAGAAGTCCATCTTGCCGACTTCGGAGACATTCTCCTTGCCGTGCATATAGACGGCCATGCTCTCGTCCGTAGGGTTGTCGTTCATGTCACCCATCACCACGATCTTGATCCCGGGATATTCATTCATCAGTTTGGCGGAGTTCTCGTAGATGATTTCCGCGCCACGGCTCCTAAGGTCGCTCCCCTTGCCTCCGATCCTGGATGGAAGGTGGGCGACGAAGAACGCGAACATCTCGCCCTTGATCTCGCCCCTGACCATCAGCACATCACGGGTGCGGAAGTGTCCCTGAGACTCCTCGTCCATGTCGAACTTTATGTCCTTACTGTTGAAATCAAACGGAATGGATTTGCTTTCAATCAGTTTGAACTGCTCCGGCCTGTAAAGCAGGGCCACATCGACGCCTCGGCGGTCCGGACCGTCATAGTGCACGATCTGGTAGTTCGCGTCGGCGATCTCCTTCTGGCTCACAAGATCCTCAAGCACATGGCGGTTCTCAACCTCGCTCAGGCCCAGAACCGTGTGGAAAGCCTTGTTCTCGTCAGCCATCGCCCTAATCACCGTGGCGATGTTGCGGAGCTTGCGGTTGTACCGCGCGTCAGTCCAGCGGTTTGCCCCGTCGGGGAGATATTCATAGTCATTCTTGCCCTCGTCGTGGTAGGTGTCGAAGAGGTTCTCGACATTGTAGAAGCCGATGACATACCCCCTCGCGCCCTTGTCCCCCTTGGCACAGGCCGTGGCGGCCACAACCAGAAGCAGCAGAGCGGAATAAAGTATTTTTCTCAAACGCATATCAGTTTAGTATTGTATTAATTCATGGTATCTTACCACCACCAGGAAACCTTGGACGGGTCCTCGGATTCAATCTTGGCGGCCATTTCCTCGCCGACAACGGCAGGCAGGTTCACAAAGAAATCCATGCCGACTTTCTTCTCAAGATCCTTGACGGACATCGAGTACTTCGAGTCTATGTTCTTCGTGCTGTAGACTTTGTGGTCCAGCCACACGGCACAGGCGGAATAGCCCGAATAGCCAACCGTGGAATTCTTCATGTAGCGGAGGACGACCTTGTAGTACGCGGTCGGAACGGTAACCTTCTTGCCGTAGTTGTCAAGGGCGTACTTTACCGTCTGGCCTTCCGGATAGTCGATCACGCAACCGGTCACGACATAGAGGGTATCGGAACTGTTGGCCCAGGAGCGAACTTTGCCTTCGAGGGTAGCCCAGATGTCACCGTTGAAACCATCCTGTATCTGAGGAGTCATATTCGTGCCGTAGAATGTCATAGAGTTTGACTCGTACGAGGTGAGCCTGTCCGCCGAAGGGATCTGGTGACCTCTGGCATACCATCCGTTGTTCCCCTCGCTGAAGCCTCTGAACAGCACCGGTTGCTTGCCTTCCGGAAGCAGAGGATCCAGCCCCCAAGCATTGGTTCTCTTGATGTTGTTGCCAATGTTCCATTTGCACAGAGGATAAGCCACCCACGGCGCCACCAGATTGCTGTAATCCCAAAGGAATGAATAATTTCGCGTGCTCACCGACCCGACAGTCATCGAATGCGTGAACGCATCCATCCCCTCCGGAATAGCCGGAAGCTCCATCCACCCTGTCTTCGGAGAGAGATTGCCGCCGGATGGTGTCGGATCAGGCTTCACTTCTGACCCTTTAGCCTTCTGACTGATAGTCTTCGAAGCCTTGCCCGCACTGTTCTCCACCGTGATCACAGCCGAGCGCTCCTTCTCCGATTTGTTCTCCTCCACCTTCAGGGTGACATCCATGTCGCCGCTGCCACAGCTCGGATCAGCAATAATCCAATCCACAGGCTCGCCGCCGTCCACCGAAGTTATAGTGATCCTCCAGGATGACGAGGCCTTCACATAAATGAACTGTGAATATCCTCCCGCCTCTACCACCGCGGTCTTAACCTCGACTGTCGGCGGAAGCACATCCTCCTTACCACCTGAGCCACAAGATGATAGCGCCAGCATCACAACCCCGGCGCAAATCATCCAAAACCTGCTCAACGTTATCTTCATGTGTTCGTATTATTAGAGAGCAAAAGGGCTGCCCGCTTTTCCGGGCATCCCTTAGTCTTTGTTAATCAAGATTCTATGACTACACCATCATTCCGCCACTATTCCAAACAGAATCACACGCACGTTCTCCTTAGTGGTGATCTCAATATTTGATTCTGAAGCCTGAGGCGACAGGGACATAGTGTAATGATCGGAGTCAGAAACCGAGATTGTATACTCTGGATTTCCCGTAGCACCGACATTACCTGCCACCGCCTGCGTTCCGACTTCGGTTCCAGCAGAAGAAGCGACCAAAGTGGCTGTCTTACCTTTCCACGCAACCGCATAGAAGGACAACTTGGAGGTGTTCGCAGGGATTGTCAATGTGGCCTTTCCCGGTTTTTTCGATGTTCCAAGTTTGAGGATGGTCACCACCTTCACACCATTAATCGTGGCTGTCTGCCTTGTATTGTCTGGAGAAGTACCATCATAGGCATTCTCTCCCAATGTCCATTTTACATTGCTGGCAAATTTCCCTTCGTCCGGAGTCTCTCCGCCAGGATTGTCGCCGCCGCCAGGATTGCCTCCGCCGTTTTCTACGGCCTCGGTGATGTCCTTACCGTCAACATTGACCGCCACAATCTGGTAGTGGGTTCCACCTCCCACGAAGTAGCCCTTGACGGTAATTTCCTTGTCCACGAAAGATTCCATGTCACCAGGGAAGTAAGACAACGACAAATCCTTGTCCGTAACCCCTCCTATGAATATGTTGTAGTAAACATCGTTCTTTTTCACCTTACCCTTGAATGTGACGAATTCAACCACATCACTCTTATAGGAAGACACATTGCTTTCGTCAATAGTCTTAGGATCAGGATAGGTCACGGTGTTGCCTGACGATGCGATCTGGAATTTCGGCTCAGTAATCTGCATAAGTCCGTTGTGCTTGCCCGTGGTACCGGTCACAGTGACTTTGTCTCCAACCTTTACTCCCGGAGTAGCGTTGGCAAAGACAAGGATGCTACCAGTAGCGTCGGTGACAACAGCACTCTTATTCGTCACGCCTGTGACAAGGACATCCTTCAGAGTCACGGACGCATCGGTTTTGCCCGAAACGATAGAAGCCACGGTACCCTCGGTCGGAGTGGTCGTTCCACCACCGCCACCGCCGGTGCCGAGGTCAACGCCCTTGGAGAAGTCGATGACGGTGCCGGCTGAGGAAGCGACGGCAAGACAAAGGTCATCAAGGCGATAAGAGCTAGCCACATCGACCTTTACATAGATGCCAAGCGTCGTTGTTCCTGACGGAACCGTGAAATTAGAGGTCGCAAGATCCCAGCGACCTTCCTTGTCGCCATTAGGAAATGAATACTCAAGCTCGACCCACTTAGCTCCGTCATTGCTGACATAGACATGGAACTCGTTATGCTTGAACAGGCTACCATTATCCTGGCTATATTTCTCCGCTCCGAAAGTCAAAGAATAGTCAGTGGCTGACTGAAGTTTGATGCCGGTCACGGAGAAATAGGAGCTCGAACCAAAGAACAGGTTGTTGCTTCCGGATCCGGCATAGTCGGAATAGTTGCTGTTGGAAGTGGAGTTCGCCCTGGCCGACATCGCCTTAAACGAATATTCCTCACTTCCCGCTCCCGTTCCAGTCGCGTTCTTCCAACCGTCAAACTGATCGAGATATGGCCAGCTTGTGCCTGTTCCATAGGTCTTTGTTGCTTCCGCCTTGTCAAAGTCGTTCTTGTAGACGGTCATGTCAGCCACGGAACCTGTTCCTTTCTGCTTAACGGTCAAAGTCTTGGAATCAAAGCCGATGTCGAACTTCACAGATCCTTCACGATCAACCCCGGTGTTCTCCATCACCTTGATCTCGACAGTCACAGCCTTCGAGGAGGCCTCTCCTCCTTTCGGCCCGATGGAGATCCAGTCCTGCTCGGTAGTGGCCTTCCAGTCCCTGGTGGCCGTCACCTGAACGGTCTCGGTTCCGCCGGTCTTCTCAAATGAAATCTCGGACTTTTCGACCTCCACCGACGGAGCACCCAAGTCCTCTTTCTTGTCATCACAAGCCGTGGCCGCGAAAGCAAGGGCCGAGACGATAACCGCGATGACCGCGACAAATAATTTCTTACGCATAAATATTC
>ERZ779888.1283-NODE-1283-length-25639-cov-3.133013_pt1 | contig 25639 bp, 23 predicted proteins | sample MGYA00511245_ERZ779888 | MGnify/ENA primary metagenome ERZ779888 (study PRJEB29588, sample SAMEA2155255) | human gut metagenome | biome: human gut; feature: human-associated habitat; material: faeces | place: Denmark | collected 2008/2010 ...
CCCCCGCCGCCGTTGCCCTTGCTCATCTTTTATATGCCTATGAGCTGTTTCCGGATGTATTGCAGATGAGCCTGAATATTCCCGAAAGCGATAATGAATTCCCGGATATTTTAAATGAATGTCTGTATGAGCTGACCTGGCTCTTAAAAATGCAGGATTCCGATGGCGGCGTATATCATAAGCTGACCTCCTTTTCCCATGCGGATTTTGTCATGCCGGAAGAAGACAGGGCGCTGTTTCTGATCTACCCGGTTTCCTCTATGGCAACTGCTGACTTTACTGCAGTAATGGCACTTGCAGCCAGAGTTTTCACAAATTACTATCCTGATTTTGCCAAAAAGGCTTTGGACAGTGCACGCAAGGCCTGGGCCTGGCTGGAAGCCCACCCCTATGTAGGCTTTCATAATCCGGAAGGCAGCAATACCGGAGAATATGATGATGACTGCGACCTGGACGAGCGTTTATGGGCAAGCGCCGAGCTTTTGCGCACAGACCGGGCCGTTTCCACCTATGCGGAGCGTTTCCTTGAATACTCAGGCGCTTCCCTTACAAAGACCGATTTTGGCTGGACAGACGTTTCCGGACTTGCTTCCCTGTGTGTCCTGACAGATCCCGAGCATCATGCCGGCCGCCTGGAGGAAAGCTACCGGAACACGGTTTTGACAGAAGCAGACAGGCTTCTTGCCATCCAGGAAAAATCCGGTTATCGGCTTGCCATGCTGCCAGAAGACTTTGTATGGGGCAGCAATATGGTTGTCTGCAACAGATCCATGCTTTTTATCCTGGCAGGCCTGATCTGTGAGGAGAAAAAGTCCCTTTATGCCGGAGCCGCTTTGGAGCAGCTTCACTATCTGCTTGGCCGGAATGCCCTGGATATAAGCTATGTTACCGGTTTTGGCGAACACGCCTTCCGAAACCCTCATAACCGTCCTACCTTTGCAGACGGCATTGACCTTCCTATGCCGGGCTGGGTCAGCGGAGGACCTTATAAGGCTCCCTGTGATCCTGCAGCTATTGCTGCAATTCCCAAAGGAACACCTCCCATGAAGTGCTATGTAGATGATGTAGGAAGCTATTCCACCAACGAAATTACCATTTACTGGAATTCTCCCGCTGTTTTTATGACGGCATTTTTCAGTACGCTTTTTTCCTAAAAAGCTTACGAAGGAAACACAGACAACAAAATGCGGGCCCCTGGCCCGCATTTTTATTAAATCACTTTCTCGATATCCTGAAGCATTTTTTCATAAGCTTTCTGAAAAGGCAGATGGCCTTTTGCTACTTCCTCATATGCGCCTGCTCTGATCCTTTCATTCTGAAGCCTTGCCTCCTTGTAAAAGTCCAGGGCTCCTATGGTTTTCGCCACATTTCCGATTCCATGCACCTCGATTCCATACCTTGCAAGATCCTGATTTTTGATGCATTCATCCAAAAGCACTCTTTTTTGCTTTCCTTCCACAAGGGCTGTATGAAGCACTTCCTTATATACCTGCTCACTGCCGGCGCAGTACCGCAAAGCTTCCTCCACGGCATAGCCTTTATTTTTTAGAATCCTTAACATTCTTTTCCTCCACGGTTGTTGCATCCCGGAAACTGTCTATCATCTTTTCGATCAGGAGCTTTTTCACATACACATCATAGCTCAGCATGCAGATAAAGGAAAAAAGCTGCAGCACCTCCTGGTCTTCCCCGGATGCTTCCTGAAATGTTTTTTCAGACATGGAAAACTTCTTTATAATATCCTCCTGCAGATCTGCCACCTTATCCTCCTCCAGACGGAAGATTTCCTCATAGATGGAGCCCAAATTGATTTCACCGGCTGTCTGGAAGTATTTCTCCGTGATCGGATTTAAAAGCGTCTGAATATCATTAATGGAAAGAATTCCCTTATAATAATAGATCATGATCAAAAGGATCATATGCTCCTTGCTGTATTTCTTTTTTACAGGAGGCGGCAGAAGATCATTTTTGGCATAATTATTGATCATGGTCTTTGTCAGGATCTTATCTTCACTTGGATAGCGGGTCGTATTTTTCAGCTTACTGTCCATGAATGTTGTGACCTGATCCATATAAAGATCAATGTTCGGAATATCTTCCAGGCTGATATGCTTAATCCTGCCCAGACTTGCAAGAATACTGTTTAAAAGGTCTTCACGGTCTATTGTCATTTTGCCTCCATTCTGGAGCGTAACTTCCATGGTTTTTATTCTAAACTATTATATAGTATTTAAAACTACATGACAAGTACTTTCACTGATGCTCTTTACTTTAAAACTTTAATATGTTAAAATTCTGCTGTATGAAATTTTTGTTGAATGGAGATTAATGATGAATAAAAAAATACAGACTGCCTCCGTAGATCATCTTTTTGAAGCGATCCTCTGCCTCAAAACCAAAGAAGAATGTTATGATTTTTTTGAAGATCTGTGCACGGTTAACGAACTGCTCTCTCTGTCTCAGAGATATGAAGTAGCCTCCATGCTGAAGGATCACAAGACTTATCTGGAAATTGCCGAAAAAACAGGCGCATCCACTGCAACCATAAGCCGTGTGAACCGTTCTTTAAACTATGGAAATGATGGCTATGAGCTTGTTTTTAACCGTCTGTCTGACTGACAAGCCGTTTTTCAGCCATTAATATCAATCAGCGTCATGGGATCAATATACGCGTCATCTTTCAAGATCTGGTAACCCAGCTCCTGATTGTCTTCGCCTACAGAAAACAGGATGTAACCTTTTCCCAGCGTTTCGCCAGTCTTTACAAGAGGCGTTCCGTTATTGCGGTAAATGGACTGATATCCGTTTCCGTGATCGATGACGATCTTGGTACCATAGGTCTCATCCGCTGAAGCGCTGACCACTGTTCCTGTTCCCGTGGTCACTACATTTACTCCCACTGCTGCAGTAAAGATCAGCATGGGATCTCCCTCCTCTGCTTCCTTCATGGTTGCAGAACCGCTAAGCGGAAATCCCTTGGGAAGTGCATTTTCCACTGTTTCCTGTGATAAGGCGTCTTCGTTTTCCGCTTTCTTGCTTACCGTTTCACTTAATACGGTCACCTTACTGGATAAGGTTGCATTTTCAACGGAAAGCGCCTCATTTTCATCTGTCAGATTATTGATCGTAACGATCTGACTTACGATTTCTTTTCTTGCGTCCTTTATGGTAATGGAATCGTAAACAAATTTGCAGATCACAGCCACGGCCAGAAGAAATAAAATGGCTGCTGCGAACTCTACCAGTGCCGAACCGATGGTATGCTGTCTGATGGTTCCGTCTTCCTTTTCTGTTACCAAAAGCAGTGCAAATTTGGTTTTTCTCTTTGCTTTCTGTTCCATATCTTTTCTGCTCCCTTCGGCAAATAATCCTTATTTTACCACAGCAAACGAAATAACACAACATTCTGTTTCTTTTGGTTGCCCTTTTCCTTAGATGAGCCAGCAGATTTATCCGCAATTTCGTTTTTCTTTCTCTTTCATTTTTCCTATTTTGTTTCAATCATTTTTTTCCAAAAATGTATATTATTTTCTTTACTTTTAGAAATGACTGTGCTATTCTGAACATGTTGCAGGACACTGCAGCATGCGCATAATATTTATTTATTTTTTGGAGGTATCTACAATGAACAAAGGTACAGTAAAGTGGTTCAACAACCAAAAAGGTTACGGCTTCATCTCTGATGAATCTGGTAATGATGTATTCGTACATTACTCAGGACTTAACATGGAAGGTTTCAAGTCTCTTGAAGAGGGCGCTTCCGTAGAGTTCGATGTAGTAAATGGCGAGAAGGGACCCCAGGCCGTAAACGTAACAAAGTTATAATCAGATCATTCTGACTGTAGCCTATTAATCAGTAACGCGATGTGCCTTTTCTTAATATAAATGCATTATGTAAGTAACCATTTTATTATGAATGTGCTATATTGTTTTATCAGATTAAGGAAAATCCCCATCTTTCAAGATGGGGATTTTTTTCTCACTAAAATACCCTATTAATTATGAAATGAAAGGATCATTCTGTTATGAGTCGTGAATCTTTTAAATCCAGGCTTGGTTTTCTGCTGGTCAGTGCTGGCTGCGCTATTGGCATTGGCAATGTCTGGCGCTTTCCTTATGTGGCAGGTCAAAACGGAGGCGGAATTTTTGTCCTGTTCTACCTGCTGTTTTTGATCATCATGGGACTTCCCGTGCTCACCATGGAGCTTGCCGTAGGACGGGCAAGCCGCAAAAGTGCGGTGCAGGCTTATAAAGTCCTGGAAAAGCCCGGCAGCAAATGGCATATCCACGGTTATTTTGCCATCCTCGGCTGTTATCTTCTGATGATGTACTACACCACCGTATCCGGGTGGATGATCTCCTACTGCTTTGAATTTTTGACCGGCACCTTTCAACCGGGAATGGCTTCCGAGGAGGTAAGCTCCGTTTTTGGAAATATGCTGGCCAGTCCCCTCAAGATGGGCTTCTGGATGGTTCTCACCGTAGTGGTAGGCTTCTTTGTATGCAGCCGCGGACTGCAAAACGGTCTGGAAAAGATCAGCAAGGTTATGATGTGTGCCCTTCTTATCCTGATCGTCATTCTTGCCATCCACAGCTTTACTCTTTCCGGCGCAGCAGAGGGTCTTTCCTTTTATCTTGTACCCAATCTGAACACTGTCCGCAGTGTAGGGCTTGGCAGCGTGATTGCCGCCGCCATGAACCAGTCCTTTTTCACCCTCAGCCTAGGGGTTGCCGCCATGGAAATCTTCGGCAGCTACATGAGCCGGGATAACACCCTTGCCGGCGAAGGCATCCGTATCTGCGCCTTAGATACGTTCGTTGCTATTATGGCAGGTCTTATCATTTTTCCTGCCTGCTTCAGCTACGGAGTGGAAGCTGGTGCGGGTCCTCAGCTTATTTTTATCACTTTGCCCAATGTATTTATCAACATGGCCGGTGGACGGATCTGGGGCACCTTGTTTTTCCTTTTTATGACCTTTGCCAGCTTTTCCACGGTAATTGCCGTCTTTGAAAATATCATGTCCTTTGCTATGGACATGTTTGGCGTGAGCCGTCAGAAGGCTGCTTTTATAAACTGCATTCTTATCTTGTTTGCAAGCCTGCCCTGCGTTCTTGGCTACAATGTATGGAGCGGTCTGCATCTGATCGGCGGCCGCGATGTTCTTGACAGTGAAGATTTTCTGGTCAGCAATCTGCTGCTGCCCATTGGTTCCCTGATCTATCTGCTGTTTTGTGTCACCCGCTGGGGATGGGGCTTTGACAATTATTTAAAGGAAGCTAACACAGGGAAGGGCATGAAGATCAGTAAGCATTTAAAGCTTTATTTTCAGTTTATCCTCCCCATTTTGATCCTGATCATTTTAATCCAGGGACTGCTGTAACCGGTATGGAGCCCATTAAAGTAAGGAGCCGCTTTCTGCTGCGGCTCCTTATTGTTTTTATCCCTATGCTTCTTTCAGTTCCGAAATGACCTTCTCAAAGCTCATCGTCCCGCCGAACAGATCCAGTGCGCTTCCAATAGTCACATCGATCCTTCCTTTTCCAAGCTCCTTTAAAAGCCGCAGATCCTCAAAGCTGTGAACGCCTCCTGCATAGGTCACGGGAATGGTGCACTCAGAAAGAAGCTCTGCCAGCCCTCTTTCGATCCCATTTGCCTTCCCTTCTACATCCACTGCATGGATCAGGAACTCATCACACCGATCTGAAAGGCTTTCCATGGTCTCCCTGGTGAGCTTCACATCCGTGAATTTCTGCCATCTGTCCGTTACGATATAATAATCCTCCAGACGCCTGCGGCAGCTTAAGTCAAGCACCAGTCTTTCTTTTCCTACCGCCGACAGCATTTCCTTTAATCGTTCAAAATGAAGCTTCCCATCCTGGAACACATAGGAGGTCACAATCACATGGGAAGCGCCTGCCTTTAAATATTCCTCTGCATTATAGGGTGTGATCCCTCCTCCCACCTGTAATCCCTGTGGATATGCCCGCAAAGCCTCCAGGGCCTGCTCCTTTGTTTTTTGATAAAATTCGCTTTCTGCGGAATTCAAAAGGATCACATGCCCGCCTGAAAGCTGAAAGGAGCTGTAAAGCTTTGCAAAAAAAGCTGCCGACTGATCCGAAACAAAATTTTCAGCCGCCAGATCTCCCCGATCCTTTAAGGTTCCTCCCACTATCTGTTTTACTTTTCCGTTATGAATATCAATACAGGGTCTAAACTTCATAGTTACTTCCATTTCTTTCTTTTTCTATTTTTTAATCTTTATTTTGCTCTCGAATATTTTTTCCTACTCTGCGCATAATAGCAAGAGAACTGATAAAAATGCGGTTCTTTTATAAGGAGGTCATTATGAGAAAAATGAAAAAGCTGATCTCGGTATCCTTGATCCTTGCCATGATCTGTCTTACTACTGCCTGTGGTAATGACAAGAATCAGAACACAAACGATATGGCAGGAACTACCGAAAACAACACTACTACAGATAACGGTACTGCCGGCAACACCAATGCACAGACCGGCAGTACAACCGCAAATGACGGCACAGCCGGAACAGTTGCCGGTGAAAATACAGTCGGCAATGACATGATGGATGACAGCGACAATGTAAATGATGCAACAGCCGGAACAGACAATGATGGCGACTCCATTCTGGAGGATGCCGGTAATGCAGTAGGCGATGTTGTGGATGATGTTGCAGACGGCGTATCTGACATCACAGATGACGTAGTAGGCGGAAATGATGATCAGACTGCAGGAAATGCTTCTGCATCCGCTTCCCCTTCCACCAGTCCTTCTGCAAAGGCAAACGCTAAATAGCATTCATCAGAAAACGCTATGTAAGTGCTGATCCATTTACATAGCGTTTTTCTTCTTTGTCCGCCCAGGCACTATGATGGAGCGATCCATTTCGGCCCCAGGTTTCCTTCTTTAAAATGCCTGCGGCAAAGGGTGGTATAGCTGTCATTTCCTCCCATCACCACCTGCTCGCCATGGCGGATGATCCGTCCTTTTTCATCAAATCTGGTATTGCAGTTTGCACCCTGTCCACACCAGCACACGGTTTTCAGTTCCTCGATCACGTCTGCCCAGGCTAAAAGCCACATGCTTCCTTCAAATAATTCCCTTCTGAAGTCTGTGCGGAGCCCGTAGCAGATCACCGGGATCCCAAGCTCGTCCACAATGTGCAGGAAAAAGCTGATATCCGATTTTGTGCAGAACTGCGCTTCATCCACGATCACACAGTCGTACCTGCTGATCTGTTCATCGCTCATTCCCGTAAGCTCTTCCACATAACAGCATTTCTGCTCCAGTCCCATTCTGCTCCGGAGTACCCCTTCATCCCTGGTGTCAAGCCTTGGCTTGGCCAAAAGCGCCTGTTTTCCACGTTCAAAATAATTATATGCCACCATCAGCGCATTGGCTGTTTTTGAGCTTCCCATTGCTCCGTGGCGAAAATAAAGCTTTGCCATATTGTCACTTTTGCCGTTTTACGGTCCTTCCTATTGTTTTTCTACGATACTGCCGTCACGGTACGCCTGCAGTAAAAGTTCCAGCTGTTTAATACTTTCCCGCAGTTCCCTTCCGATATCCGTATCGGAAACCCTGATCCTGTTTGCCGCCACCTCCACAACGGTGGAGTCTGAAAAAATATCCGATTCATGGAGGATGGCCGCCTCTGTGGATTCAAAAGGCTCATGGGCTACCAGACGCATTCCGTGGGAATTAGCCACCAGTGTGTATCCGGCAATTCCTGTCTTGCTTTGATATGCCTTGGAAAAGCCTCCGTCAATGATCAGGAGCTTTCCGTCACACTTGATCGGGCTTTCTCCCTTTTTCAGTTCTACCGGCACATGCCCGTTGATAATATGGGATTTGTGCGTATCAAGACCGAATTCCTCTAAAATCCTGTTCAACACCTCTTCATTATCCAAAAGGGAATAATAACTGTTCTTGATCTCCTTATGCGTTTCCTTGTCTTCAATAAAATAACGTTCAAAGGTCGCCATTTTATCCTTGCCAAACACCGGAGAATTGGGGCCTGCCCAGATATACCAGATATAGTCCTGTGCCCTGCGCATTCCTGCGGGATCATTCTTGGAATAATACCCCTTTCTGGCATAATTATCCAAAATGTCATAAAGCTCCTTGCCCCGGTAGCGCTTTCCATCTACATCCACTGCTTTGAAATTTCCCTTTTCATCCATGGGCACGCAGCCATGGTAAAGCAGATTGGAATTATGTACCTTATAAAGGCCTCCGTTAGAAAACAGGAAACGTACATGGCGTTGCAGCTTTTCACATTTCACAAAGGCCTGCTGGATTCTGGCCATGACCTGTTCCTCATCCGGGGTCAGGTTATAGGGATCTGCCGGATCTACCGTAGGGAAATCCACGTCATTCATGGGATATTCCTTGCCATATACCATGACCGTTTTCTTTTCATAATTGATCTTATCCAGAAGGAGCCTGTCATCCATTTCAAACTCAGGATGCTTTTTGATCACCTGGCCCTCCAGCTTGAACTGGATAATGGAAATTGCCTTATGGATCTTCATATCAAGGCTCAGATCCTTGGTATTGTAATCTGTATTGTACTTGATCGCAAAGGTATCGCAGTTAGTGTCCTTATAGGTATCCAGGGCAAAGGTTGCCAGAGGGATCAGATTGATCCCGTATCCCTCTTCCAGGGTATCCAGGCTTCCATATCTTGCCGCAATCCTGACAACGGTTGCAATACAGGGCAGATGTCCGCATGCAGCCCCCATCCATACAATATCATGGTTTCCCCACTGAATATCCACAGAGTGGTATTTCATCAAAGTATCCATGATAATGTGAGGCCCGGGCCCCCTGTCATAAATATCCCCTACAATATGCAGATGATCCACTACCAGCCTCTGGATCAGGTTGCTGAGAGCAACGATAAATTCCGGTGCGCGCCCGATCCTGATAATGGTATGGATGATCTCATTATAATAGCCTTCCTTGTCGGAGATCTCGGCTCTTTCTGTGATCAGTTCCTCAATAATGTAGGCGAAATCCTTGGGCAGGGCCTTCCGCACCTTGGACCTGGTGTACTTGGAGGCCACCTTCTTGGTGATCTGCACCAGACGATGGAGCGTGATCTTGTACCAGTCCTCAATATTATCCTCCTGGCCAAGCACGATGTCCAGCTTTTCCTGTGGATAATAGATCAGTGTTGCAAGGGATTTCTTGTCTTTATTGCTCAGTGTGTTTCCAAATTCCTCATCGATCTGACGGCGCACTGCACCGGATCCGTTCTTGAGCACATGGTTAAACTGCTCATACTCTCCGTGAATATCTGTCAGAAAGTGTTCCGTTCCCTTGGGCAGGTTCAGGATCGCCTGAAGATTAATGATCTCCGTAGATGCTGCCGCTATATTGGGATACTGGTTTGCCAGGCTTTTCAGATACTTTAGCTGCATCTGTTCCAGCTCGTTTATTTCCTTCGACATGGGTTTCCTCCTTACATCTGCGCATTGATCACATGGCTCATATCGTAAAGTCCGGCGCTCTTTCCCGCAAGGAATTTTGCTGCCTGGACTGCTCCCTTTCCAAATACAGCTTTGGAATATGCAGTATGGGAAAAAGTCACCACTTCATCTGCCCCGGCAAAGATCACATCATGGTCTCCCACAATGGTTCCTCCCCTGACAGCAGAAAATCCGATCTCCTTCTGGGGACGCTTTTCTCTTCTCTGGCTTCTGTCATAAACATATTCATAACTGTTATCAAACACTTCATTAATGGAATCTCCCAGTGCCAGCGCCGTTCCGCTTGGCGCATCCACCTTCAGCTTATGATGCTTTTCCACGATCTCCACATCAAAGCCTGCGGGAACCAAAATCGATGCCGCTTCCTTTAAAAGCTTCAGGAGCATATTGATCCCCAGGGACATATTGGCTGACTTTAAAATAGCAACCTTCTCAGATACTTCCCTGATCCGCGTTATCTGCTGCTCGGAAAGGCCGGTGGTACAAAGTACGCAGGGAACCTTCTTCTCCTCGCAGTAGGTAAGCAGATCGTCTATTGCTGCTGCCGCGCTGAAATCAATGATCACATCTGCCTCTGTGGTACAGTCCTTAATGCTTCGATAGACGGGAAAAGGATTTTTCCCCTCATCATAGGCATCCACTCCTGCTGCAAGGCAGATCCCCTCCTCTTCTTCTATCAGTCCTGCAATGATCTTTCCCATTTTTCCATTGCAGCCATGCATAATCGCTCTTATCATTTTTCGCCTCCAAATTAATGATGTTTCTACTATATATAATAAGGTCTTTCCAGCAAATTGGAAAGACCTTATTTTATCTCCATACTGTTTCTGTCACCTACAGGATCCCATATTCCTCCATGGCCTGCTTAAGCACCTTTGCATGCTCCGGTTCCATTTCCGTAAGGGGAGCCCTCAGTCCGCCTACTTCCTTGCCCATCAGGTTCAGCGCCATCTTCACAGGGATGGGATTTACCTCGCAGAACAAAGCCTTCACCAGATCGATCGCGCGGAGCTGTTCCTGACAGCTTCCTGCCACATCCCCTGCAAAGAACTTTTCACAGATCTCATGCGTCTGCCTTGGCGCTACATTGGAAAGGACAGAGATCACGCCCTTCCCTCCAAGGGAAAGCAGCGGCACGATCTGGTCGTCATTGCCGGAATAAAGATCCACTTTGCCCTTTGCAAGCGACATGAGCTTTGCTACCTGGCTGATATTTCCGCTTGCTTCCTTCACGCCCACAATATTTTCCACCTCGGTGCAGAGCTTTACCACTGTTTCCGGCTCAATATTACAGCCTGTACGGCTGGGTACATTATAAAGGATGACAGGAACATCCACTGCATCCGCCACTGCCTTGAAGTGCTGATAAAGTCCCTTCTGGGTTGCCTTGTTATAGTAAGGCGTTACCTGAAGGAGTGCGTCCACTCCATAGGATGCGGCTTCCCTGGAAAGATAAACTGCTGTTTCCGTACAATTAGAACCGGTTCCTGCCACTACGGGAATTCTTCCTGCCACCTTTTCCACGCAGTATTTGATCACGGTCAGATGCTCTTCATGGGACAGGGTCGAGGATTCTCCTGTAGTACCGCACACGATGATGGCATCGGTTCCTCCTTTGACCTGATCCTCGATCAGTTCTGCAAATTTTTCATAATTTACTTCTCCGTTTGCATGAAAGGGTGTAACAATGGCTACACCTGCTCCTGTAAAAACAGCCATACTTTTCCTCCTTAATAAAAAAGGTACGCAAAGCTGCGCACCGATTATTAGATCCCTTCATCGGATAGCGCCCCATCATTTCTGATGACAGTCACACAGCTCTTAACTGTATGCCCAAGTACCTGCACACATAGGATGCAGATCCTTTCGGCGTATTTCCCTTTCATTTTCCTTCTCCTGTGCCTGTCACATCCAAAAAATTACTCTTAAAACACGCAACCTCTACCTCAATATCCTATGAAATTGTCTTAACTACAAAATAATCATAGCATCATGACTGACCGCTGTCAATGCACAGATGCTATGATTTCCTGCTTACAATCTTGCAAAAGATGCTACCAGCATTTAAATTTCAGCGTCTCGATCTTAGACACTTCATCTGCCAGCATACAGACCTCATCATTTAAGGATATCCCCGTCATGATCACATCTGTTTCATCTGTTCTTGCTTCCAATAAGCTTTTCAGCTCATCTACCGTAATGATTCCATTATCAATAAGCCCCAGAACCTCATCCAGGATCAGGAGGTTGCACTCTCCGGTGGCAAGCACCTTTCTCGCATAGTTAAAACCATTTTTAATGTTAATGGTTTCCTCCATCTGCTTATCTTCCGGAAGCTCAAAGAAATTTTTATCAGATTTCTCAAAGCGAAAAACCTTGATCTCCGGCTCAAGCCTTCTGATAAATTCTGTGTCTTCCACTCCCTTGCCTTTAAGAAACTGAATGATAACAACGCTCTTGCCTGTGGCCGCTTCCATTACCGCCCTTCCAAGGGCAGCCGGTGATTTGCCATGGCCGTCTCCGCTGTAAATATATACCAGTCCCTGACTCATAATCCGCACCTCATATGTAAGAAAACAAAATTATGTTGCCTATCATAACATAAGAGAGCACAAAAAGCAACCTTTACCTTCTCAGCTTTCCGTCATCTCAAGCTTGCTTACGGATACCTCATATGCCACGCGCTTCTGGGCATTGTCTTCTGAAACCTTCTTTATATATTCGCGGCTCTGAATCCTTCCCCAGATCTCGCATCTGGTTCCAACCACAAAACCGCTGGCAAACCTTGCATTTCTTCCCCAGCAAATACAGGGTATGTAATCACTTTTTCCATAGGGTCTGTTCACCGCCAGAAGCAGATCCGCAATTTCTCTTCCAAGGGGTGTTTTCCTATAAATAGGTTCCTTGCAGATGTAGCCGTCCAGATAGATCTGATTTGTTTTGGCACTTTCCGGCGTCTCCTCTACAAATTCAATCTCTCTTGCAAAAACAGATAACACCAGTCTGTTCCGCCTTTCCTCATGTCTGTTATAGGAACGGAACTGCCCCTGTACCAGAACATTTCTTCCTTTGTAATCTGCTGAGGTATCCATCAGCCTCTCCGATACCATCATAGGAATGATGTCACTGGACTCGCTGAGCCTTGGCACTTTTACATCTACCATATAAAAGCCTTCGCCAAAGATTTCATGGCTGAACTGAAAATCGCTTACGATTTCTCCCATGATCTCTACCTGATTGTTTTCAATAACCTTATCTGTCATTTTGTTTCTCCCTTTCTTACACTTTAAGAATTTTTTCCTGTCATGTACTACTAATTATATCGTTTTTTTTCCTTTGTAGAACCTTTATGGAACGCACGTTTCGACACCTGCCCCTCCTTTCCTTCGTTCCTTCCGCCAGTACCGGCATTTTCTTATGATTTTTTATTTACAAAAAATGCCCGATGGTGCTATACTAAACGCGTTGTTCAAAAAGTTACTAACTATAACTATTATTTATAATAACATACTATAAGGAAAGATGATATGAGACAAAAAAGAGAAAATGTAAGAAATATTGCTATTATCGCCCATGTTGACCATGGCAAGACCACTTTAGTTGACGAGCTTCTCAAGCAAAGCGGCGTTTTCCGTGAAAATCAGGATGTTGCAGAGCGGGTTATGGACTCCAACGACATTGAAAGGGAACGTGGCATTACGATCCTTTCCAAAAATACCGCTGTCACCTATAAAGGAATCAAGATCAACATTATCGACACTCCCGGACATGCCGACTTTGGCGGAGAGGTAGAGCGTGTGCTTAAAATGGTTAACGGCGTTATCCTTGTGGTAGATGCCTTTGAAGGAGCTATGCCCCAGACAAAATTCGTACTGCGCAAGGCCCTGGAGCTGAAGCTTCCTGTTATTGTATGCGTCAATAAGATCGACCGTCCGGAAGCACGCCCCACTGAGGTTGTAGATGAAGTTCTGGAGCTTTTCCTGGATCTGGATGCAGACGAAAGCCAGCTGGACTGTCCTTTTGTGTTCGCTTCCGCCAAATCAGGAACTGCTACCTTAGATCCGGATCAGACAGGTACCAACATGGTTCCTTTATTTGAAACCATAATTGATTACATTCCTGCACCGGAGGGCGATCCGGAAGCCGGCACCCAGGTTCTGATCAGCACCATTGACTACAATGAATATGTGGGAAGGATCGGCGTAGGCAAGGTAGATAACGGAAGCGTTAAGGTCAATCAGGAGGTGGTGATCGTCAACCACCATGACCCTGACAAAATGAAAAAAGTAAAGATCAGCAAGCTTTATGAGTTTGACGGATTAAATAAGGTAGAGGTAAGCGAAGCACAGATCGGTTCCATTGTAGCCATCTCCGGTATTTCCGACATTCACATTGGAGATACCCTCTGCTCACCGGAAGACCCTACTCCCATTCCCTTCCAGAAAATATCCGAGCCTACCATTGCCATGCACTTTATTGTCAATGACTCTCCTCTTGCAGGCCAGGAAGGAAAATATGTTACCAGCCGTCATCTCCGTGACAGACTGTTCCGCGAGCTGAATACAGACGTATCCCTTCGCGTGGAAGAAACCGATACCACAGAGGCCTTTAAGGTATCCGGCCGCGGCGAGCTTCATCTTTCTGTCCTGATTGAAAATATGCGGCGTGAAGGCTATGAATTTGCTGTCAGCAAGGCAGAGGTTTTATATCACACGGATGAAAACGGCAAGAAATTAGAGCCCATGGAGCTGTGTTATATCGATGTTCCCGAAGAATTTTCAGGAAATGTAATTGAAAAGCTGAGCCAGCGCAAGGGCGAGCTGCGAAATATGGGAACCGCAAACGGCGGCTATACCCGCCTGGAGTTTTCCATTCCTTCCAGAGGACTGATCGGCTATCGCGGCGAATTTATGACAGACACCAAGGGAAATGGGATCATGAACACCATTTTTGACGGCTATGGCCCCTATAAGGGCGACATCCAGTACCGCAAGCAGGGCTCCCTGATCGCCTTTGAAGCCGGGGAAGCTATTACCTACGGTCTGTACAATGCCCAGGAAAGAGGCACTCTCTTTATCGGCCCTGGTGAAAAGGTATACTCCGGTATGATCGTTGGCCAGAATGGAAAGGGCGAAGACATTGAACTGAACGTCTGCAAGAAAAAGCAGCTTACCAATACCCGTTCTTCCAGCGCCGACGAGGCACTTCGTCTGACTCCTCCCAAGATCCTCAGCTTGGAGCAGGCGCTTGAATTTATTGATACTGATGAGCTTTTGGAGGTCACTCCAAAGTCCCTCCGTATCCGCAAAAAAATCCTGGATCCTACCATGAGAAAGCGTGCCGCCATGAGAGCCGCTTCCCTGGAAAAGAATTCTTAAGCCTATGTTTTACTTCAAAACTCTTTACCTCTTTTTCCGTCAGGTAAAGAGTTTTTCTTATTGAGAAATAATTTTATACAAAAAATGTCGAATTTGTGATAGAATATAAATACTTATAACCAAAGGGGAAAGGGGATGCAAGCAGTTGATTCGGAGAAGATATGTACCACTGCGTCTTGTTCGTCCGGGCATGGCCATTGATCAGGCCATCGTTGACCGGGCCGGGCGCGTACTGATCGCCAAGAGGACACCTCTTGAGAGCTTTCACATTGATGGCCTGCGCAGGATGGGAATTGGCGGTATTTATATTTGTGAAGGAGAGGAAGACCCTGACGAGCAGTCAGACAATACACCGCCCCCTCTATCTCCTGCCATGCAGAGGATCTATGATCTGGAAAAGGTCAATGACCCTGCCAAGGTACATATTTCAGAAAGCGTAAGAAACCGTGTCGCCCAGGGGATCCAGTACCTCTATCAGGATACCCAGTCTGACAATTTTACCAGTGCCTCTCAAAGCATCACCAGTGACCTGATGAAGGCAATCCAGGATAATGATGCCGTTGCTGTGGATATCAGCACCCTGAGAGTCAGTGATGAATACACCTTTAAGCACAGTGTTGATGTAGCCACCATGGCCATGATTATTGCCCGCAGATACGGCCTGAGCGCCAAGCAGGTATATGATCTTGGTATCACCGGTCTGTTACATGACATCGGCAAATCCAAAATTCCCAATGATCTTTTAAATAAAGCGGGAAAACTGACAGACGAAGAATTCGCCCTGATGAAACAGCATTCTGTCCTTGGCTATCATATTTTAAAGCCCAAGGAAGATATTTCTGATGAGATCAAGCTTGGCGTCCTGCAGCATCACGAAAAATCCAACGGTTCCGGCTATCCCATGCAGGTTACCAGCGAAAGGATCTGCCTGTTTGCCAGGATCATTTCCATCGCCGATATCTATGATGCCCTGGTAACGGAGCGTCCCTACAAAAAGCCTTACACACCAAGAGCCGCCGTGGAATTATTAATGTCCATGACCGACGAGCTTGACTTAACCGCCATGAGATGCTTTTTGGAAAGCGTCATCCTCTACCCTGTAGGCACTGATGTGACCTTAAGCAACGGTGAAAACGCCCGCGTCCTGAAAAATGTGCCGAACGCCGTGCTCCGTCCTAAGGTTCTCGGACTTCGTACCGGTAAGATTTATGATCTCGCCAACGACATCAAATGCGCCAATATTATTATCGTATAATTTTATCCAAAGCATTTCCTATAAAAAACAAGTCTGTTCCATCAAAGCTGGAGCAGACTTGTTGCAATCTGAAAATATACTAACAATGATAACACATCAACAATGGTTGTAATAAACGGACTTGCCATAACCGCCGGGTCAAAGCCGATCTTTTTCGCTAAAAGAGGGAGCAGACAGCCTACCATTTTTGCAATGATCACCGCTGCGATCAGGGTCAGACAGACCACCACGGCCACCATAATCCCCACCTTATCAACCAAAAGCAGCTTTACAAAATTGGCGGCGGCAAGTGTAACGCCGCACAGAATAGCAACCCGCATTTCCTTAAAGATAACCCGGAAAATGTCCTTAAATTCAATTTCATTTAAGGAAATTCCACGGATGATCGTCACGCTGGCCTGTCCACCGGCATTTCCACCGGTATCCATCAGCATGGGAATATAAGCGATCAGCGCTGTGCAGACCGCCAGGGCATCCTCAAAGGATGTAAGGATACTTCCCGTAAAGGTTGCCGATATCATCAAAAGAAGAAGCCAGGGCATACGCTTTTTGTAGGTCTCAAAAACTCCCGTCTTCATATAAGGCTTATCAGAGGGCACGATCGCTGCCATCTTCTCCATATCCTCTGTAGCCTCTTCCTGCAGGATATCCACAATATCATCGACCGTAATGATCCCCACCAGCCTGTTTTCATTATCTACCACCGGCATGGCTGTAAAGTCATATTTCTGGAATTGCCTTGCAACCTCTTCCTGATCCATCAGGGTATTGATATAAATTACATTTTCGTGCATGATCTCGCCGATCACTGCATCCGGCGGACTGATCAGCAGATATCTGAGCGCCACCGTTCCAACCAGCGTCCGTTTGGCATCCAGTACATAGCAGATATTAATGGTCTCGCTGTCAACGCCCACCTTGCGGATCCGGGCAATGGCATCCTCTACCGTCATATTCTCCTTCAGATCCACATATTCCACCGTCATAATGCTGCCGGCTGAATCCTCCGGATAACGGAGCAGATGGTTAATATCTCTTCTGGTGTCAGGGCTTGCGTTTGCCAGGAGCTTTTTTACAACATTAGCAGGCATTTCCTCCAAAAGGTCGGTTGCATCATCGGCCATCAGATTATTGATGATCCCTGCCGCATCCTTTTCTGAAAGGCTGGTAATGATAAACTGCTGCTTATCCACCTCCAGATAGGAAAACACATCTGCCGCCAGGCTCTTTGGCAGGATCCTGAAGATTTTAAGCAGTTCCTCTTCTTCCAGTTCCTCCATGATCACCGCAATATCCGCAGTGTTCATTTCTGCCATCTTCTGACGAAGCCCGGTATACTGCTTTGTTTCAAGCAGCTCTTTTACTACATCAAAATCCTTGATCTCTTCCATAGCATTTCTCTCCTTCAGTTGTGATTTTTATGCTCCGCCTATGGGGAGGAATATCTGAATTACTGCCAGATGAACTTTTACTCATAAAAACCACCACCTTTCGAGAAATGTTTTTGCACCTTTTTACTTTAGCCCACCCTGAAATCTTTGTCAACGGATTTCGCTCTTATAATACCCAAAACCGCTCTCTTCTACCCGCGCTCTTGCTGCTGTAAGCTCGATCAGTTCTTCCGAAAGCTGCTTAGCCTCTTCTACCGGGATACAGATGTCAAGCTCCACCTTATCCGTATAACGGGAGGTCAAAATGCCGATCTGTTTTTTTTCAAGATAGTGCTGGATCTTTCCCATATCTCCATACTCCGTATGGATGGTAAGCTGCGCCCCATAGCGCATCACTGCGATCTGCGCCTTTGCAAGGGCCTCCTTCACCGCCTGGGTATAGGCTCTTACCAGCCCCCCTGTGCCCAAAAGGGTGCCCCCAAAATACCTGGTGACCACCGCAGCCACATTGGTCACCTTTTCGGAAAGAAGCACCTCCAGCATGGGTTTTCCTGCTGTTCCTGAGGGTTCCCCGTCATCACTGCATCTGGTAAGCTCGCTCTTTCTTCCTATAATATATGCAGTACAATGATGCCTTGCATCATAATACCGCCTGCGTACCGCTTCCACAAAAGCCGCCGCTTCTTCCATGCTTTCAACGGGCACAAGATCTGCAAGGAAGCGTGATCTTTTTTCTTCATATTCCCCGGTTACAGGGGTTTCAATCACCTGATAAGAAGGGTGTTGTTCCTTTTCCATTTTCCATTCCATTTCCAATTATATTCTCTGTACCTTTCCTTTCAAAAGTTTATCACAGGCCGGAATAAAAGTGTATTCATTTGTGAACAATTCTTAATAAATCATAAAAAAACTTTATTTAAGTTCCACATTTTGGTATACTCAATCTATATGCAATTTCACATTCAGCAGAATTTATGCCTTGCTAAGGAAAGGAGCGCAGTTCTATAAATGAATTACAGTAAACAAGGGATCCGTGCCAAGCAAAGGTCTCTGAACGCCAAATCCACAAAGCTTGGGAAAAAGCTGCTACTTGCAGTGTTAAATCTTTCCCTTCTTTGCCTGGTAGCTGCAGGCGTAATGGGGATCAGCATGGGATTCGGAATTTTTAAGGGGATCATCGATACCGCACCCAGTATTGAAAATGTATCTGTTACCCCTACCGGTTTTTCTACCTTTGTATATGATCTGGAAGGAAACCAGATCGCCAAACTGATTTCCCAGAATTCCAATCGTATTCCTGTGACCCAGGATATGATACCGGAAGATCTTGCGCACGCTTTTGTTGCCATTGAGGATGAACGTTTCTATGAGCATAACGGAATTGACATCAAGGGCATCATCCGCGCTGCTTATGTGGGTATTTCCAACGGCTTCCACTTCACAGAAGGCGCCAGTACCATTACACAGCAGCTGCTTAAAAACAACGTCTTTACCGACTGGACCAAGGAAGACGGCTTCGCTGCCAGCATGAAGCGAAAGATCCAGGAGCAGTATCTTGCCATCGAGCTGACAAAAACCATGTCAAAGGATGAAGTGCTGCTAAACTATATGAATACGATCAATCTGGGCCAGAATACCCTTGGCGTACAGGCTGCTTCCCTGCGGTATTTCAACAAATCCGTAAACAGCCTGAACCTTTCGGAGTGTGCCGTCATCGCTGCGATCACCCAGAACCCTACCAGATTCAATCCTATTTCCCACCCGGATGACAACGCAGGCCGACGGAAAAAGGTACTGGATAATATGCTGGAACAGGGCTATATCTCTCAGGCAGAGTATGATGAGGCTATGGCAGACAACGTCTATTCCCGTATCCAGGTTGTAAACGAAGAGGTTGCTGATACAACGATCAATACATACTTCGTAGATGCTTTGACGGATGATGTTATGAACGATCTTCTGGCAGCCGGCTATAATGAGACCCAGGCTTATGCCCTGCTTTACAGCGGCGGTCTTAAGATCTACTCCACCCAGGATCCTGAAATCCAGTCCATCTGTGATGAAGTGGTTTCCAACGCTGATAATTATCCGGCTGATACCCGCTGGTATTTGAATTATGCGCTTACCGTCAAAAAATCAGACGGCAGTTTTGAAAATTACAGTACAGAAATGTTCCGCTCTTTCTTTAAGGAGCAGAATTCTTCCTATAATCTGATCTACAACAGCCAGGAGGACGCCTATGCAGACATTGAACTGTATAAGGCAACTATCGTAGGCGTTAATGACGAGGTTTATGACGAAAGCATTTCCTTAACCCCGCAGCCTCAGGTTTCTCTTACCGTTGAAGACCAGCATACCGGTTATGTTGTGGCAATGGTCGGGGGCCGCGGCACCAAGGAGGGAAGCAAGACCCTTAACAGGGCTACAGATTCCAAGCGTCAGCCGGGATCTACCTTTAAGATCGTTGCCGTTTATGCTCCTGCGCTTGACAGCGCCGGACTTACCCTTGCCACCATGATCAACGACGCTCCCTTTAACTATGCCAACGGACGTCCTGTCAATAACTGGTGGGGTTCCGAATACAGAGGGCTGAATTCCCTCAGACAGGGAATTATACAGTCTATGAATATCGTAGCTGTCAAAACCCTGACCCTGATCACTCCACAGCTTGGCTTTGACTATGTCAAGAATTTTGGCTTTACCACAGTTGTTGAGCGTGAGGAAGTGGTCATTAACGGGCAGACGCAGGTATTTTCCGATATCCAGCAGTCTCTTGCACTTGGCGGTCTTACCAGGGGCGTTACAAACGAGGAATTAAATGCAGCCTATGCCAGCATTGCAAACGGAGGCACCTACATCAAGCCCAAGCTTTATACCAAGGTAGTCGATCATGACGGAAATGTGATCCTGGATAATACCCAGCCCGACTCAAGACAGGTTATTAAGGAAACCACCGCATGGCTTCTTACCAGCGCTATGCAGGATGTTGTAACCGAAGGTACCGGCGCTTCCGTCAACTTCGGCAATATGGCTATTGCAGGCAAAACAGGAACCACCTCGGATTATAATGACGTATGGTTTTCCGGTTATACGCCTTACTATACTGCTACTACCTGGACCGGCTATGACAACAATGTTAAGCTGCGCAAGGGAGAAGAAAGAAGCCTTGCTAAAAAGCTGTGGCGTGCAGTCATGTCGAAGATTCATGAAGAGCTTCCAAGCGCATCCTTCCAAATGCCTGCAAGCGGGATTGTCCAGGCAACAGTTTGTGCCCGTTCCGGTAAGCTCCCCATCGCCGGTCTGTGCGATGGCACTCTTAAAACGGAATATTTTGCAGAAGGTACTGTTCCAACCGACAGCTGCGATGTCCACTATCAGGGATCGATCTGCCAGTATAGCAACCTTCCTGCCTGTGAACAGTGTCCTTTCAAGGTAGACGGCGTATTAGAGCTGACTCCTATAGAAGATCCCGTTCTTCAGCAGGGCTCCTCCGTTACCCAGCAGGTAACCGCAGAGGATGGAAGCGTTTCTACTGTGGTTGTTCCCGGAAACGAAACCAACACCTGTCCTCATAATGCCGAATTTATGGCGCAGCCCGGCATTGAAGGGATCATTGAACAGCAGCGTCGCTGGAACAGAGAGCGGAATATTAAAACCGCCGAGAGCAAGCAAAAAATGGTGGACAGGCTGAAAGCCGACTTAATTGTGCCCCAGGAGGAGTTAGACAGAATTAAGCCGCGGTTTCAAATTGCAAAAACCGGCGGCAACGATGTTGCGGAAGCTGTAAACCTTTCGAAAGGGTTCCACGGGCGGCAGTTGTTTTGCAATGTGAATTTTCTGCTGAGGAGAAAAGAACGCGCGTTTTTATTGGGGGCCAATGGCTGCGGAAAAACCACGTTATTTAAAATTATGACAAACGCATTAGAGCCAGACAGCGGAAGTGTTTCAATCGGAGCAAATGTTGACATTGGCTATTTCGACCAGACGCAGGAAACACTGGACCACTCCAAAACAATTTTTGACGAAATCAGCGACGCATATCCGTCGCTTTCCAATACGGAAATCAGAAACGCCCTTGCCGGTTTTTTATTTGTGGCAGACGACGTGTTTAAGCGCATCAGCGAGCTTTCCGGCGGCGAGCGTGCAAGGCTTATGTTACTAAAGCTCATGCTGAAAAAAGCCAATTTTTTATTGCTGGATGAGCCGACCAACCACTTGGATATCCAATCAAGAGAAATGTTGGAGGACGCGCTTTCAGAATATGACGGCACGATTTTTGCAATTTCTCACGACCGATACTTTATTAATAAGCTGGCCAATCGGATTTTGCTGATGGAAAATGGAGTTGTGATGTCTTTCCCCGGAAACTACAGCTACTATTTAGAAAAGCACGGAGAGGAAAATAAGGCAGACGGAAACGGCGGAAAAGAAAAAAGCACAACCAGCGGCAAAGAGGACTATCTGCGCAGAAAACAGTTAGAGTCGGAACAGCGAAAGCGCAAAAACAGATTAGAACAGCTAGAGCGGGACATTGAAGTCTTAGAAAATGACATTGAAACCGCAAAAGCAGAACTGGAAAAACCGGAAACGGCATCAGACTATGTAAAGTGTGCTGAAATTTCTCAAAAGCTGGACGAAATGAATGAAACTTTGTTAAGCTACTATTCAGAATGGGATACATTACAGGAGAACACAGCAGATTAATCTGCTGTGTTCTTTTTTAAATACTTTGACGGTGTTTGCCCTGTGTAGCGCTTAAAGTTCTTAGAGAAGTAGGATAAATCTTCAAATCCGTTTTTCTCGCACACTTCTTTAATGGAATAACGCCCAGTTTTCAGCATTTTTTTTGCGTTTTCACACCTGGTTTTGTTGATGAAAGATACAGGGGTTTCGCCTGTCATTTTTTTAAACTCCCGCAAAAAATAATATTTGCTTAAGCCTGCCTCGTTTGCAACTTCATCTAAAGACAATTTTTCGTTGATATGTGATTTGATATACCCAATTGCAAGCTTCATACTTTCATCCTTCATGGAAACCGCGCTTTGCGGCACAGCAATGGTTTCGGCGCAGTTTCGCGCCAGATAGACCAGCAGGTTGTGGGTGAGTTCTTCCAGATCCGCGGCGGGGGTGAGCGGCTTTAATTCCGGCATTTTTATAGGGCTGAAATGCATGAAACTCCTGAACCACGGTCTCGAACATGCCGGCGGTCTGGGCTTCTTTCAGCGGCGTTTTGAAAATGATATTGTCGGTGTCTATGTCGTTTGCCATGCAGAACTCGTTGTCCACAATTAAACAGTGGTAATAAACAACCGTTTCAGATGCAATGGCGTGGGGCATATTGGAATTCACAATAAAAAGGTCTCCGGCGGCAACGTCAAATATCTGCGTTCCGCAAAACACCTTGCCGCTGCCCTCTGTGAAGTAAAGCAGCTCTATGCTGGGATGCCAATTCATATCAAGGCCGTCTTTTAAGTCTTCTTTATGGATGTCTAAATGGAAGATAAATGGAAGCTGCTTGCTCCCAAACAGATGCGATTCAAAACTTTTTCGTTCCATAAAAGCTCCTTTGCGCAATATCGTCATAAACACGAGCAATATCATTCGTTGATTTTTCACTGATTTCATTATACAATAAATTTGTCAAGAGAGCAACATCATTTTTAAAACAGGAGGGATTTTATGTATCGTTTTCCAATCGGAGTTATGGTAGATTCTTTTCGGACGGACTTTGTTACTGCCGTAACAAAAGCCAGCCAGCTTGGAGCTGAGGGACTTCAGATGTATTGCACCAAAGGTGACTTCGCACCGGAGAACATGACAACTGCAAAAACCGCGGAGGTACTGAATATTGTGAAGTCGCGGGGATTAAAGTTTTCCGCCATCTGCGGGGATTTAGGCCATGGATTTGGTAACCGCGCAGAAAATGCGGAGAATGTTGAAAAATCCAAACGGATAATGGAGCTTGCAAAGATGCTGGAATGTGACATTGTTACCACCCACATTGGCGTGGTGCCGGAGGATAAAAATGCAGATCGCTATCAAATTATGCAGGAGGCATGTTTTGAACTTGCCAGCTTTGCGGACAGTTTAAACTCCCACTTTGCAATTGAAACGGGGCCGGAAACCGCAAAAACACTTAAGATGTTCTTAAACGGACTCGGCTCAAAAGGCGTTGCCGTAAACTTAGACCCGGCAAACCTTGTGATGGTGACAGGGGACGACCCAGTGCAGGCAGTTTATACCCTTAAGGATTACATCGTACATACCCATGCAAAGGACGGGATTAAGCTGAAAGAGTCGAACCCGGAATTTATTTACAGAGTGGTGCATCCCATTCCTCCGGAATATGCCGAGGGCGGCTTTTTTAAAGAGGTGCCGCTGGGTGCAGGAACGGTTCCGTTCCCAGAATATTTGGCGGCTTTAGAGGACATTGGATATGAAGGTTTTTTAACCATTGAGCGCGAGTGCGGCGATAATCCTGCAAGGGATATTAAAATTGCCGTGGATTATTTAAAAGAACTGACAGGGAGCGATAAAAAATGAAAAAGCTAAGAATTGGAATGGTTGGCGCGGGAAACATTGCTAACGTTCACTTAAATGCCTATCAAACATTGGACAATGTAGAGATCGCGGCAATTTGCGATATTAACGCCGAACGGCTTAATGAGACAGCCGACTTATTTAATATTGAAAAAAGATATGCAACAGAGGCAGAAATGCTGGCAAACGAACAGCTGGATGCGGCCGATGTGTGTGTGTGGAACTGTAATCATGCAAAATGCACCATTGATGCTCTTGACGCAGGGCTCCATGTGCTGTGTGAAAAGCCCATGGCATATTCCATGAAGGAAGCAGAAGAAATGCTGGAGGCTTCAAAACGAAACAATAAACTTTTAATGATTGGCTTTGTGCTCCGGTTTGACCCGGAAAGCGGCATTGCAAAGGACTTTATCGACAATGGATATCTGGGAGACATCTATTACTCAAAAGCCACCTATTTAAGACGGCACGGTTCGCCCGGTGGTTGGTTTTCCAACAAGGAACTGTCCGGCGGCGGCCCGGTAATTGACTTGGGCGTGCATGTAATTGATCTGACAAGGCAGCTGATGGGAAACCCGAAACCAATTAGTGTTTTTGCCTCCACGTCTGACCGTTTAAAAGACAGAAAATATTTAAAAACGAACGTAGGCTGGATTCCGAAAGATGCAAAGCCGGACGATCCCTTTAATGTGGAAGACTTTGCGGTTGCCATGATTAAATATGAAGACGGCAAAACCACTTTATTGGAAACCAGCTACAGTTTAAACGGCGAGCAGACCACGAAAAAAGAACTGTTTGGAACAAAAGGCGGAATTAAGATTGACGCAGATGGAATGAAAATTTATACGGAATGGAACAACTTTTTGGCAGACGTTACGCCGCATACGGAAAACTACAAGTTTGGGAAAGAAATGTTCACCGCAGAAATGGAGCATTTTGTGGATTGCGCTTTAAACGGCACACCCTGCAAAGCCCCGGCAGAAGACGGCGTGGTGATTATGAAAATTTTAGAGGCGATTTATGAATCTGCCCGCACAGGCCATGAAGTGCTGTTAAAATGAGAAAGGTTGGATTAGCATGAAAATAGGTGTAAGTTCTTATTCCTTTTCGCAATATATTAAGAGTGGAAAATTAACACAGCTAACCGCAGTTGCAAAAGCGAAAGAGCTGGGGTTCGATGCCATTGAATTTACAGAACTCATGCCGCCGGAGGGTGTTTCGCAGGCGGAATATGCAAAACAAATTAAGGCGGAGGCGAACAAATGCAGTATTGAAATTTCAGCCTATTTAGTGGGTGCAAATTTGGCGCAAAAGGACAACAGTGCTGAAATTGAGCGGCTTAAAACAAGTCTTGATGTGGCAAACGCGCTTGGCGCAAAGCTTTTTCGGCACGATGTAATGTATGGTTATGACGTTTTCAGGTCGTTCGACCAGGCGCTGCCAACACTTGTTGCAGCAATCCGGGAGGTAACGGAATATGCCCAAACGCTGGGCATTCAAACAATGACAGAAAACCACGGCTATATCTGTCAGGACAGCGACCGCGTGGAGCGGCTGGGGAA
>ERZ779888.1285-NODE-1285-length-25621-cov-9.241923_pt1 | contig 25621 bp, 20 predicted proteins | sample MGYA00511245_ERZ779888 | MGnify/ENA primary metagenome ERZ779888 (study PRJEB29588, sample SAMEA2155255) | human gut metagenome | biome: human gut; feature: human-associated habitat; material: faeces | place: Denmark | collected 2008/2010 ...
GATTTTGAATGACAGCGAAAAAAGTTCTTAAACACCCTTGACAAAACGTATCAGAAGATTCCCTTTTGTCTGCAATGGAACGAGCCGGAAACGAGGATATGACTGACGATGTGGAGCGCAAAGGACTCGGTACACCTGCCACCAGAGCAGACATTATAGAGAAGTTAGTCAAGGACGGTTTCGTGAAGCGTGAGAAAAAGCAGATCATACCGACAGAGGATGGAATGAAGCTGATTACGGTGCTTCCCGATGTGGTAAAGTCACCGAAACTTACCGCTGATTGGGAAAATGCCCTTACCCTTGTTGCAAAGGGAGAGATGGAGCGTGAGGACTTTATGGCAGATATTGAAACAATGGTATCTGACTTAATCCACACCTACCACGAAGTCAGTGACGAGCAGAAAAAGATGTTCGCACAGGAGCAGAAGGTACTTGGTAAATGTCCGAACTGCGGCGGAGAGGTGGTAAAGGGAAAATACGGAGCTTTCTGCAAGAATAAGTGCGGCATGAATGTAAGCCGGATCATGGGCGTTTCCCTGTCAGATGAACAGGTGGAAAGCCTGCTTGACGGGAAAAAGACGTTGCTAAAGGGGCTTACAAGCAAGGCGGGCAAGAAATACGATGCCTATATCATTCCGAGCGGTACGGAAGAATACCACTACACAAAGGACGGAGAAGAAAAGTCCGGAGTGCAGTTTAAGTTTGTCATGGAGTTTCCCAATAAGAAATTCACAGGAAAGAAAAAATAAAAGGAGGATGTAACAAATGGGAGCAGAAGAAACAAAGAAAGTACAGGACAATGAGAGCAAGGCGGACAAGTTTGTCCGTCTTGGGGAGTATCGTGTGAACAAGGTCATTGATGCAATCTGCAGGCTTGAGAACCTTTCCAACCGCACCAATTATGAGTATACACAGGAGCAGGTGGAAGCCATGTTTTCCATTATGGAAAAAAGGCTTTTGGAAGTCAAAGGCAGATTTGCCCCGAAAAAGGAAAAAGAAGATACGTTTTCATTTGGAAGAAAAGCAGAATAGGGAGGAAAGTCAGAATGAAGCAGTTAGAAAAAGAAATCAATGTAACAAGCCAGAGAAACATGATGAAGAGGTACCAGATGTATGGTGCCACAGTATCAAAGCTGACAGAGAAATCACAGAATGACACCAAGAAGGGAGAGAGAAAGTAATGGAATATAGAGATTTTGTAGAACAGGTAAAAGAACAGATACAGGATTTCCTTCCTGAAAAGTTTGCAGATGCTGCAGTTGAGGTCAATCAGATTGTAAAGAATAATGACTGTGTTCTGGACGGTCTGATGGTAAGAACAGAGGAAAGCAATATTGTACCTACCATTTATCTGAATCCATATTTTGAGCAGATACAGGATGGTGCTGAATTGGATGATGTGTTAGCTCAGATTGCAAGTGTGTATCAGTCACATTATATAGATCATGATATAGATGTATCGGCAGTTATCGATTTTGACAAGATTAAGGAAAAAATTGTATGTAAGTTGATCAACGAGGAAGCAAATAAGCAGTTCCTTCAGGATAAACCGTACTCCAAGTTGGAAGATTTAGCAGTTGTGTATCAGATTTTAATGGATAAAACAGGAGAAGGAACTGCGACCATTACCATTACAGATAATCTGATGGATGGATATGGAATCACACTTGAAGAACTGCATGACCAGGCGTTGCAGAATATGGATACTTTGCAGCCACATAGTTTCAAAGGAATGAATGAGACGGTTGCGGAGATGATTGCAGTTGATATTGCAAGAGAACAAAATGTGGGTATGGATGAAGCAAAAGAAATGGCAATGCAGATGATGCCGGATATTCCCGATACCATGTATGTGCTGACAAATGATACAAAAGTAAATGGGGCGGCTGCAATTTTAAACGATGATATCAGACAGGAGATCGCTGAGAAGGTAGGAGATTTTTACATGCTGCCTTCTTCAATCCATGAAACGCTGATTATACCGAAAGATGCGGGAATGGAGTTTAAAGAACTTGAGCAGATGGTACAGGAAGTAAATCAGACACAGGTGGCGCCTGGAGAACGTCTTTCGGATCATGTATATGAGTATGATGCCAAAGAACATGAACTGTTCCGCAGTGACCGGGCAGAGGAACGTGCTAAGCAGAAAGAGGAAAAAGGAGATAACCGTCATGAGCGTGTTTCAGTAAAGGAGAAGCTTGCGGAGAAGAAGGATGCTGTTATTAAAATGAATGCTGGGAAAGAGCATTCTGCACCGGAAAAGAAAAAGGAAGCCGTAATATAGGAGGAGTGGGATATGTATACAACAGGAGATAAGCTATTAAACGTGATGAAAGAGGAAGAAATCGGGATTGCGGAGCTTTCCAAAATTTCCGGTGTGCCGGAGAGAATAATCCTTGACATTATGGCAGGAGTTAAGGAGCCGGAGCTTGGTGCTATGTGCAAGATTGCAGAGGGACTGGGTATCTGTGTCCATGAACTTCGTGCGGATGAGGAGAGTTATGCGGTATCCGTTCCGAAGGATACCCTTGCCAAGCTGATTGTTGTCAGCGAGATTAACGGAGTGGAACTTGAGGAACTGATTATCTGTATTCTGGAAAAAGGTATTGAGGAGCATGGTTTTTATGCCTGATGCCGATAAGTAACTGATCACAGGCTGTAGGGTGCTTAAAGTGCCTTACAGCCTTTTTTACGGAGGTTTACCATGAGAAAATATAAATTGATTTCCGCACTGGCAGAGGAAACAGCAAAAGAAGTCGTGCGGAATGAAGAAAACTGGAGGAGATACCTAAATACTGCTTCCAGATTGTATAAATATCCATTTAAGGAACAGCTTTTAATCTATGCCCAAAGACCGGAGGCAACCGCCTGTGCTTCCATAGAGATATGGAATGAAAAGATGCACTGCTGGGTAAACAAAGGTGCAAAGGGCATTGCACTGATAGATGAGGATAGTTTTTCCGGTTTGAAGTATGTCTTTGATATTTCAGATGTGCATAAGGCAAGAAGAATCGGACAATTCCCTAACCTTTGGGAAATGCGTGAGGAACACATGGAATCGGTGATTTCCCGTCTGGAAAAGACTTATGGGGATACCGACAGGGAAGCCGGGTTTGTGGGACGTATCCGGGAGATTGCCGGACGGATTGCAGAGGACTGTTATAAAGAGCTTGCTTCAGATATGGAATACTTAAAGGAAGGGAGCTTTTTAGAGGAACTGGACGAGCTGAACGTGGAAGTAAGGATACGGGAAACCCTTGCCGACAGCCTTGCCTATACCGTTTTAAAGCGGTGTGGCATGGAGGAGGGTGAGCTTGCCGAGGAAATAAACTTCCCTTATATCCATGAGTTTAACACAGTGGAAACGCTGTCACAGCTTGGCAGTAACGTGTCCGATTTATCAAAGCCTATCCTGATGGAGATAGGCAAAGCAATCGGGGTGTATGAGAGGGAGAAAGCAGAGAACCGCACAGCGGAAAATTCTGTTCAAAAAGGACTTGCAAACACCTCAGAAACACGCTACAATGCTTTAAAGCGCGAAAGCAAAAACCAAGACGGAGAATCTATCACACAGACCGGAGAAGCCGGGGAAAGGAGCAAATATGATGAATCTGACATACGAGAAGAACGGGGATTATCAGATACCGATGGTAGTAATGGACGAACAGCCGAAGGAGGTACTGACAAAGTACGGACTGATGAGGAAGAAGTTCTTACAGGAGCACAAGAACGGAGTATATACGGGACTTCTTCTGAGTGGGAAGCTGAAGGAACACCTGTTGATGATACAGGAGCAGGCAGAGGAGAGAATGGAACTTCTGACCGGACAGATGAAGGAGAGAGAGGGGATAACGGAGCAGATGAAAGCAGAGAATCAGATGCTCTGGGTAGCGAAGATGAACAGCATCGTACACTCGGCAGAGGAGATCGTGATGACGGAACTGATCTACAGTTAAATATCGAACAGCCGGAGGGAACCTATCAGCAGTTAAGCCTGTTTCCGAGCTTTGAGGAACAGGTCGGCACTATCGCAGCAGCGGAAGCAAGTATTCAGTATACCATGCCCGCTGCTTTTTCGTTGCCACAGGAGCAGATTGACAGTATCTTGCGTAGTGGCGGCGGTAGGGATAACAGCAGAAAGCGTATCTATGCCAAGTATCAGCAGGGTAAGACACCGGAAGAAATGGCAGAATTTTTAAAGAACGAGTATAAGACCACCGGAAAAGGTTTTGAGTTTGACGGAAATCCTGTTTCACTGTGGTTTGATGAAATGGGTATGCGTATCGGTTACGGTACATCGGCAAAGGAAAATACGATTGCCGTCATGAGCTGGCAGGAAGCAGAGAGCCATATCCGGGCTATGGTGGAGAATGGAACTTTTATGAGCACCAACGAAGTATTCCTTGTGGATGCGGTGGAGCGTGAGAGAATTGCTACGGACATTAACAATTTCTTCCGTGATGGTATATCGGAAATGCCGGAGAATCTGGAGCTTAAATTTTCTGACTACCCGGCAAGCATGGAAAGGCTATGCGAGCTTTTATCAACAACTGAGGGCAGAGAACTGATTAAGAATGAGCTTGAAAAGGCAAAGGAACAGCTTGACAGCGGAGAAAAGCAGATTAAATGGCGGTATGTGAAAAGACCGGATTATTTATTAGAACAGCTTGCGGATTTAGGTGTGGAAAAGAAAGAATTTCCGGCACCTGATACGGTTGAGGTAAGGAATGAGGACTTCATCACACAGGACGAGATTGATTACAGGCTGACAGGAGGAAGCGGCTTTGAACATGGAAAATTCCGTATCTATGAGTATTTCATGGAAGGGCATGACAAGAAAGATAATATTGCTTTTCTGAAAAATGAATATGGTACGGGCGGCAGCTCCCACGCACTTCCAGGAAGTGACAGAGCGCACGAGGATCACGATGCCAAAGGTATCCGTCTGGAGAAAGGTAACTATGGCAATCCTTACGCAAAGGTGCTTTTAAACTGGAATGTAGTAGAGAAACGTATCCGGGAGCTTGTGCAGGCAGATAAATACCTTTCGCCGGAGGGAAAGGAAGCCTATGCACAGTATAAACAGGAACAGGCAGAGAAAGCCATGCAAAAAGAACAGGCGAAGTTGGAGCGTGGTGTAACCAATCAGGAATTAGATAGAGAAACAGGAACTGTTGCTGAAGGAGAACCAAAAGCACCAGAAACCGGAAAAACAGACATAGAGCAGTTAAATAAAAGGCTGTCTGAAATGTCGGCTGTGGTTAAAATCTGCGGAGCATTAGACCGGAAAGATGTGGTTGGCTGGAACGAGGAAACACAGGCGGTCACGATTACTGACGATGAGCGTACTTTAGAAGGAAAAGAGGTCTATGATTTCCTTTTTGCAGAAGCGGCAGACTATGTAATGATGCAGACAATCAGTGGCGAAACAGAAAAAGCTCTGGAGATGGACGGTCTGTTAAAGGATGCCAGACAGTATGCGTCACGTTATGAGGGAGAGCCTTCCATAGAGCAGACAGAAGAACAGCCTTTGACTGCGGATGATGTTCAAAACCTTGTATTGATAGACCGGGAATATATCAGAGGTACACGAACAACAGTCTATGATTTTGAGTGTGATATTCGTGGGGAACATGATAAGCTGCAATATACGCTTGAGTACCATGATGACGGAGAAGGCTTTACCATTCATACGGAGAAGAATGATATTTGGGAACGTATGCCGGAGCCTGAACTGGCACGATTGGAGGGTATTCTTGGCAGGGAAGCATTATATTTTAAGTACCATGATAAAATAGCCGGGGCAAAGAGCCTTGAGGACATGGAGGAGATTCGTTTCAGCATTATGGAAGAAGAATCTCCTTATTTTTCTGCTGTTTCCCAAAGAGTATGGGGTGAATATGAACAGAAAAATGAAGAATTGTCCAATCCAATGCAAGAAAGTGAAGTGATTGCCGAACCAGAGCCGCAGAATGAAGCAGAAGCGCCAAAGGAACAGCCACAGATTGACAAATCGGGTGCAGTCAACTTCCACATTGCTCCGGAAACAGAGGAAAGTGCCGGAAAAGGCTTTGCGGCAAAAGAAAAATTCCGTCAGAACGTGGAAGCTATCAGAACGCTTAAAAAGATTGAGAGCGAAAACCGTATTGCCACACCAGAAGAACAGGAGATTTTAGCAAAATATGTAGGCTGGGGCGGTCTTGCCGATGCCTTTGATGAAACCAAAGCGAATTGGGCAAGTGAATATCAGGAATTAAAGAGCCTGTTGTCAGCCGAGGAATACGATTCAGCAAGGGAAAGTACCTTAAATGCGCACTATACAAGCTCTGTAATTATCAAAGCAATTTATGATGCGATGGAACGAATGGGCTTTTCAAAAGGAAACATCTTGGAGCCGGCAATGGGTATTGGAAACTTTTTCGGTATGTTGCCGGAAAATATGCAGGAGAGCAGGCTTTATGGTGTGGAGCTGGACGGAATTACCGGAAGAATTGCAAGGCAGCTATACCCGAATGCCGATGTGAAAATTACAGGATTTGAAAAGACAGATTATCCAAACGATTTCTTTGATGTTGCAATCGGAAACGTGCCATTCGGTCAGTACAAGGTAGCAGACAGAGCCTACGATAAGCATAACTTTCTCATACACGATTATTTTTTTTCCAAAGCCTTAGATAAGGTCAGACCGGGCGGCGTAGTGGCATTTGTCACCTCAAAGGGAACAATGGATAAGAAAAGCCCGGAAGTCAGAAAGTACCTTGCGCAGAGAGCGGAGCTTCTTGGAGCAATCAGGCTTCCCAACACAGCCTTTAAGGAAAATGCGGGGACGGAGGTCACTTCGGACATTCTTTTCTTAAAGAAGCGTGACAGGGTAATCGACATCGAGCCGGATTGGGTGCATCTTTGTGAAAATGAAGATGGCATAGCCATGAACCAGTATTTTGCAGACCACCCGGAAATGATTATGGGAAAAATGGAAATGGTCAGCGGGCAGTTTGGCATGGAAGCCACCTGTACACCGGATACAGCCATTCCTCTATCCAAGCAGCTTGAAAAGGCTATATCCCATATCGAGGGCAGCATTGACGAGGTAGAGTTCGATGAGCTTGACGATGAGCTGGCAAGAGAAGCAATCCCCGCCGATCCAGGCGTGAAGAATTACAGTTATACTATCGTGGACGAGAGGGTGTATTACCGGGAAAATTCCATTATGAAGCCTGTGGACGTATCAGAAACGATGGAGCAGCGCATGAAAGGCATGGTGCAGATTCGTGACTGTACACAGGAGCTGATTGACTATCAGTTGAACGAATATCCGGAAGATATGATTAAGAGCAAGCAGGCAGAGCTTAATGAGCTGTATGATGCGTTTTCCAAGAAATACGGTCTGATCAATTTACAGACCAATAAGAGAGCGTTTAATCAGGACTCAAGCTATTGTCTGCTTTGTTCATTGGAGAAATTAGACGATGAGGGCAACTTCAAAGGCAAGGCGGATATGTTTTCCAAGCGAACCATTAAAAAGGCAGAAGTTGTCACAAGCGTGGATACCGCAAGTGAAGCACTGGCGGTGTCATTAGGGGAAAAGGCAAGGGTAGACCTAGCCTATATGTCGGAGCTTACGGGAAAAAGCGAGGAAGATGTGGCAAAGGAACTTGCCGGAATTATTTTCCAGAATCCGGTCACAGAAAAGTGGGAAACCGCAGACGAGTATTTAAGCGGCAATGTCAGGGAGAAGCTGGCAACCACAAGGATATTTGCAGAGAACCGTCCGGAGTTTGCAATCAATGTCACAGCCCTTGAGGGTGTACAGCCCAAGGAGCTTGATGCAAGCGAGATCGAGGTGCGTATCGGTGCCACTTGGATTGAGCCTAAGTACATTGAGGATTTCATGCGGGAAACCTTTGAAACACCGGATTACCTCTTTGACCGCAACCTTGTGGGGGTACAGTATTCCGATGTGACAGGACAATGGAATTTAAAGGGCAAAAATGCGGATCATGGCAATGCTCTTGTCAATATGACCTACGGAACGAGCCGGGCAAATGCCTACCGTATTCTGGAGGATTCCTTAAACCTTCGTGATACCCGTATTTTTGATACGATTGAGGAAGATGGAAAGGAAAAGAGAGTTCTTAACAAAAAGGAAACCACGCTTGCCAGCCAGAAACAGGAAGCCATAAGGGAAGCCTTTAAGGACTGGGTATTTCGTGATCCGGAGCGCAGACAGACCTTGTGTGCCAAGTACAACGAGCTTTTCAATTCCACCAGACCAAGAGAGTATGACGGTTCCCACCTAAAGTTTCTGGGCATGACACCGGACATTACATTAAGACCACATCAGCTTAATGCAGTGGCACATCAGCTTTATGGGGATAATACCCTGCTTGCCCATTGTGTGGGTGCAGGTAAGACCTTTGAAATGATTGCTGCAGCAATGGAGAGCAAGCGGTTAGGGCTTTGCCAAAAGAGCTTATTTGTCGTACCGAACCATTTAACAGAGCAGTGGGCGAGTGATTTCCTGCGCCTGTATCCGGGTGCCAATATTTTAGCTGCCACAAAGAAAGATTTTGAGCCTGCCAACCGTAAGAAATTCTGTTCCCGTATTGCAACCGGGGACTATGATGCGGTCATTATCGGGCATACGCAGTTTGAAAAGATACCGCTTTCAACGGAAAGACAGGCTGCCATGATCGAGCGGCAGATAACGGAAATTGAAATGGCAATCGAAGCGGTCAAGGCGGAAAAGGGCGAGCGTTACACCATTAAACAGATGGAAAAGACGAAAAAATCATTAAACGCAAGGCTGAGCCGATTAAACGATACTTCCCGCAAGGACAATGTAGTAACCTTTGAACAGCTTGGTGTTGACAGGCTGTTTGTAGATGAGAGCCACAACTATAAGAACCTTTTTTTATACACCAAGATGCGGAACGTGGCGGGCATTGCACAGACAGAAGCACAGAAGTCCTCGGATATGTTTGCAAAGTGTCAGTACATGGACGAGCTGACAGGTGGCAAGGGTATTACCTTTGCAACAGGTACACCGATTTCCAACAGTATGACTGAGCTTTATACGAATATGCGCTATTTGCAATACAATACGCTCCAGAAGCTTGGTCTTGGTAATTTCGACAGTTGGGCGGCTACTTTCGGAGAAACGCAGACCGCTATAGAGCTTGCACCGGAAGGAACCGGATACCGGGCAAAGACAAGGTTTGCCAAGTTCTTCAATCTGCCGGAGCTGATTTCACTTTTCAAGGAAAGTGCGGATATTCAGACACCGGATATGCTAAAGCTGCCTGTACCGGAAGCAGAGTACGAAAATGTGGTGTTGAAACCGAGCGAATACCAGAAAGAAATGGTACAGTCCCTTGCGGATCGTGCGGAGGCTGTTCGTGATAGGAAGGTAGAGCCACACGTTGACAATATGCTCAAAATCACCAATGACGGTAGAAAACTTGCATTAGACCAGCGTTTGATCAACGATATGCTTCCCGATGAGGATAATTCCAAAGCTACCACCTGTGTGGACAAGGCATTTGAGATATGGGAGGAAACAAAGGAACAGAAGTCGGCACAGCTTATCTTCTGTGACTTATCGACACCGAAAGGAGATGGTACATTCAATGTTTATGAGGACATTCGGGGCAAACTGATTGAAAAGGGTGTCCCACCGGAAGAAATCGCATTTATCCATGATGCCAATACGGAGAAACGGAAAGCGGAGCTGTTTGCAAAGGTTAGAAGCGGACAGGTTCGTTTTTTATTGGGTTCTACTGCCAAAATGGGAGCCGGAACCAACGTACAGGACAGATTGATTGCATTACACCATTTGGATGTGCCCTGGCGTCCGTCTGACATTGAACAGCAGGAAGGTCGTATTTTACGACAGGGAAACATGAATGATAAGGTCAAGATTATCCGGTATGTGACGGAAGGTACCTTCGACAGCTATTCATGGCAGCTCATTGAGAACAAGCAGAAGTTTATCGGGCAGATCATGACGAGCAAGTCCCCGGTACGTTCCTGTGAGGACATCGACGAAGCGGCGCTTTCTTATGCAGAGGTCAAGGCACTTGCAACCGGAAACCCTTACATCAAGGAGAAGATGGACTTGGACATACAGGTGTCAAAGCTGAAGCTCTTAAAGGCGAACCACACAAGCCAGCGTTACCGTCTGGAGGACAATATCGCAAAGCATTACCCGATGCAGATCACAGCCTTAAAAGAAAGGCTTGAGGGATACCGGGCGGACATTCAGACCTATGCGGCGCATAAGCCTGTGGATAAGGACGCTTTTTCCATGAAGATAGGCAACCGTACCTATACGGACAAAAAGGAAGCGGGTGCGGCGTTGATTGATATGTGCCGGAGCGCCAAACAACCAAATATGGCAGTCACAATCGGGGAATTTCAGGGATTTAAGATGAGCGTGTCCTTTGACTCGTTCTTCTCCAAGTTTACAATCAGCTTAAAAGGAAGTCTGAGCCATGAGGTGGAAATCGGAGCCGATCCGCTTGGAAATCTGCAAAGACTTTCCAATGCGTTAGAGGGAATGACCGGGAAAATGACAGACGTGGAGCAGAAGCTTTCTAACGTGGAACATCAGCTCGAAACTGCAAAGGTGGAAGTTACAAAACCTTTTGCGCAGGAGCAGGAACTGGCGGAGAAGCTAGAGCGCCTTGCAGAGTTAAATGCGCTTCTTAACATGGACGAAAAAGGCGATAATGCGTTGGATATGGGCGATGATGAGCCGGACGACGAAAACGGAGAGCAGAGCGCACAGGCACAGGAGGGCGAGCCGGACAGGGCGGAAGATATACAGGCGGTGGCAGAGGAACCGTTAAAGACTGTTGCAAGTTTTCTGATGTCGGAGCGTATCGCAGAGCATGACAAGGAGCGGATGTTAGCAGACGGTTCCAGAGGGCGGGTATCCGTCAAGGAGAAACTTGCCGAGATGAAGCAGAAAATATTCGATCAGAAGATGCCGGAGAAACTTAATACTAAGAGCAAAGAGGAATGTTTGTAAGGAAATTTGGTACAGGGCAGTTGGGAAAAGACTGCCCTGTAGTGAAGTAATGAAATGCAATAGTATTTCGCACCTAAATATCAGTATTTCACACCATAAAGTCAGAGAGAACCCTTTATTTGCCGATATAATAGATGATGGTTTATGTAGCCTAAAAAGATTAGAAAGGTTTGATTTGAAATGAAGATTGCAGTTGTAGATGATGATAAGGCAATTTGTGAGGCTATTGCTCAGTTGATAAAGAATCAGGAGTCGGAAGCAGAGGTGTGTCAGTTTTCATCAGGAAAAGAGATGCTGGAAACAGGAGAAAACTTTGCAATTTCTTTTCTGGATATTGCCATGGAAGAAATGTCTGGCTTAGAGCTTGCGGGGAAACTTAGACAGGAGCAGGAAAGAAAGGGATGGGTAAAAAGTATTCTTATTTTCATTACAGGTTATCGGGAATATATGGAGGAAGCCTTTGATGTAAATGCTTTTCATTATCTGGTAAAACCAATTGATGAGGAAAAATTTTCAAAGGTTTTTCGTCGTGCATGGAAAGAAGTGTCTGCTTTAGAAGAACAGAGTAAAAAATACATCGTTATAAAAAACTCTGGCACACAGCAGAAAATATATCTAAAAGATATTTATTACATTGCAAGCAGCAATAAAAAAGTGATTTATCATACAAAAAATGGTAGGTTTGACACTTATGGAAAAATGGAAGAACTGGAAAAAGAATTAGGGAATGCCTTTTATCGGTGTCATAGATGTTATCTTGTGAACATGGAAAAAATTTGTGCATATAGTGCAGACACGATTCAAGTTGTAGGAGGGGATGAACTGATACTTGCCCAAAAGAAATATACTGATTTTGTAAAGCGTTATATGAGATATGCAAAGGACGGAGGAATTGTCAATGTTTGAAATGTTGTTTCCTGTTTTTATGTATTTTATTGACAGTATATTAAGTGTTATTTATACATGGAGTTTTCAGGAAGGTAGATATAGGAAAAAAATAGTTTTCGTAGTATGGAGCATAGTCTGTTTTTTTATTCAGATTGCCATTTTTGAAATGTTGAACAGTAGATTTTCTGTTAATGAAGTTGCTAGAATAATCTTGAATATTTGTATCCTGTTGTTTATGCAGTTTCTATTCTTTAAGAAAGATATACAAAAACAGTTATTTATTGCATTTAGCTTTGTGGCAGGGAAAGAAACGGTAAAATATATTGTCAGTGTATTTAGCATTGCCTTTACTGGATTATGGAATAAGACTTTTGATATTATACTTGCAAAAAGTGAGTCAAACACATTAGACAAACTGTATAGTTGGGAAGACATTTCACTTGCAGTTATAGTGATTATTTGTGTATTGTTTTATGCTTTTCTGTTGTCCGTATATCTGCTTTTGATAAGCAAAAAGTTTGTAAGAAAAGATTATCTGTTACAGACACATGAGAATGTTTTTTTAATTTTGCCCTGCATTGCCACATTATGTATTTCAATAACAATAAAAATGATGATTATATCGGTTGAAAATGGAATGACTGTAATTGTTTATGATAGCGTTCCGACAACAAAGTTTTGGATACCCGTTATCTGCGTATTGTTGCTTTTTACTATTATCGCAAGTGTCATATTGTTTCAGAAATTGGTACAGTATAACGAGGAAGCCGTGAAACGTGCCATACTGGAAAATCAAGTGCGGCAAATGCAGAAAGAGATTGAAGAAATACAGGATATATATACAGATATGAGAGGGCTTCGGCATGACATGAGAAGCCATTTGTCAAATATTTCATTGTATGTAAAAACTATAATCGGTACAGACAGTGAAGAATTGAAAAGCTACATCGGGAAAATGGAAGAAACGGTTAGCAGGCTGGATTTCATTTATCAGACAGGCAATCCGATTACGGATATTATCATTCATCAGAAAAGTCAGGAAGCGCAGAAAAAGAAGATTCAATTTGATGTTGATTTTATATTTCCGTCAAAACAGAAAATAGATGCTTATGATGTAGGTGTTGTTTTGGATAACGCACTGGAGAATGCCATAGAGGCGTGCTGTGAGGTGGAGGGGGAAAAGAGTATTTATTTGCATGCTTTTGTAAAGGGCAATTTATTTTTTATAGAGATTGAAAACAGCTATTCGGGAAAAGTTGTATTTGATGTGGAAACCCGATTGCCTGTAAGTCATAAGAAGGACGCGAAGTTACATGGACTTGGCATTTCCAATATCCAAAGATGTGCAAAGAAGTATATGGGCGATATTGATATTGTGCTTAGCGATACAGGCAATAAAAAGAGATTTAATCTTACCATTATGATGTATGGAAAGATTTCACACCCATAAAATCGTTGTTCACACCATTTGAGTGAAATCATTGACAGGAAGTTTCGATAAACTATGTAGAAACTATAAATTGAATGGAAGGAATGGTGATTACTATGTCAATGGAGATTAATAATTATAGTAGTTATGCAACAAATTACACGGAGAGAATAAAAAAATCGGATAGTAAGGCGGCTACAGAAGTAAAGACAGGCACATCAGCAAACAGCAAGGACGGGGTACAGGAGTATTATGAGAAACTGTGTAAAAAGTTCCCGGAGATTACTTTTAATACGGGTAGCAGTCTTATGAGTGGAAATGAAAATAAAGTGGTAATAAATCTTTCTAGCGAATGTCTAAAGAAAATGGCAAATGATCCGGAATTTGCCAAGAAAGTAGAGTTTAATTTAACTGGTGCAGTACCGGGACAGAATAGAATGTTTGCACAAGCCAAAGCTGATAATGCAGTGATACATGGTGTTACAACTGTAATAGATGCCGATGGGAATGCTTCTGTTACTTGCGGAGGTATGACAAGAACCAGTGGTTCAAAACAAAATTCAACTACATTGAATGCGGAAAAGAAACAAAAAGAAAGATTACAGAAAAAGCGTGAGGAAAGAAAAATCTCAGAAGAAAAGGCAGCTAAGAGACGGGCAGAGAAAAAGGCGCAGTTGGAGAAGCTGACAGAAGATGAAACGTTTACAATCTCAGCTACTGGCACTGATGTAAAAAGTGTTACGCAGAACCTCTTAGCTGCGGTTTCTGGTACATCTGCGCCGACAGGGGCAAGTTTTGATATAAAGGCATAAGGAGAAATTGTTCATATTCCGCAAGGCGCATAAACCTTTGCTTTTGCGGACTGCCCGGACTTATTGCAAGGGGGCAGGGGCGGCAATATAAAAAATTGATGACAATGGTGGATTAGGAAATGGCTATTAATGGAGTCGGACATAATTATGATTATTTGGGAACGACTACAAATTATATACGGGGAAAAGCAACTGTTAGGGAAGCAATCTCAAAGATGGTGAAGCAGTCGGCAAATCTTTCTATTTCTGATGCAGGAAGAAATATGCTGCGGGAAATGATATGAAACCCGTTATAATGAAATCGTAAAAGAACATGAAAATGGAGATCGTGAAGTTTCCTACGAACTTACGGGGAAAAGGTCATTGACACTTGACGAAGATTTAGCCGGATTGGACGAAGCCTTTAAAATGCGTCTGGCAAATTTAGAAGGATATATTACCTGTCAACAAACCAATAAAGCATTTGAAAACGCGGACAGTTCATGGTATTTCCGTAGAAATAGCCCTCAAAATGAAGTAAAAACACAAGATAAGGCTCAAATGTTTGATACAAAATATCAGAAAACCGCAGTATCAATAATGGAGCAGGCTAAAGAGAAGTTTTTGGTAGCCTTTAAAAGTATAAATTACAAACAAGGAACAGCGATATATCAATCTGACTTTAAAGAAAAAGAATCATTTCCTACTGATTGAAGTGGAAAACAGCTTTGATGGGAAAGTGATATGGGAAGATGGAGGTATCGTCCCGATGACAACGAAACAGAGCGATCTGCCGGATATTTTGATGGAGCATGGAATAGGGTTAAAAAATGTAAAGAATGTGGCAGACCATTATCTTGGAGATATGGATATCAAAATAAAAAACGATGTGTTTAAAGTCACAGTAATGCTGCAGCAGAAGGAAATAAAATAAAAAAATATGAAAAAGGAAGGAGAATGTAGTAATGGATATAGGTTCAGTTTATGGCAGTTATTATGAAACAGCAAAGAGTTACATGGGTTTGAGGAAGGAGGAAAAACAAGCGGGATTTGCGGAAAAGGTCACAGACAAAAGTCAGGTTTCCTCGGAAGATATGACCTTGGAGGAATACAAGGAGTATTTTAATGAAAAGATGAGTGGCTTGTATACCCACCCTTCGCAGAGAGGCATGAATTGGGTGATTGACATAACGGATGCGGCTTATAAGAGGATGCAGTCAGACCCGGAATATGAGAAGAAGATTCTGGATGCGTTGGCGAAGAACAAGGCTGTTGATTTCGGGGGAAATATCCCGGTGGTTGCGTATACTCATATAGATGACACATATGAGAAATGTTACGGCTATACGCAGGGCATGAAGGAGAATGACGGTTATTCCGGGAGTTCCTCCGCAAAGGGGACTGATGCCGGACGGCAGAAAAAGGCAAGGCAGAAGGAACTGCTGGAAGAATATTTGGAAAAGCGGGCGCAGATGAAGGAATTTCAGCAGGAGGCGCTGGAAGAAAAGATTGCAAAGCAGGAATTGGAGAGGAGCAGGCTGACAAAGGCATGGAGCAGTAAGAGGCAGATGGCGATGGCTTCCAATGCTTATGACGCAAATGTTATGACGGAAACCGCGACAGGCAGTGAGGTATAGTGTAATGAATGGTGTATCATTATCAAACCAAGTAATCCATTGGAATCCGAAGAAATTTGCCGTGAAGCAGAATTTCAATAAAGTTATCAAGGAAAATGAAAAAGTTTTCAATAATTATTACTGAAAGAGTAATAAAGCTGAAGGCGTGGACTGCTTTGGGAGGACGATTGACCTGACTTCGCTTATCAACAAGCCGGACGGATATCTGCAGGGGAGCAACGGAGGGGAGAAACAGCAATCTTACTGAAAAGAAGTTTACCCTGGCAAGGGGCGGTACGCTTACCTGCTCGAGCAGGCAGTTACATAAAAACAACTTTGCAGTGGACTGTCTAAAATAGCAGGATTAGTAAATGGTCAATCATACGAGGAGAAAAATGTATGTCAATTAGTATTTCCAATTATCCTGTACATTTGCAGGATGACTTTAAACCTAATAGAGAATGTTTGAAATCTCAGGGAAGTCAAAGTGAATACCAGAAAGTATTTCATAGGGATTCCTTAGAAGTTTCCCAATTATCGAAAAACAGGGAAATCTTAATGGATAAAATTAAGCATACAGTGGTGCAGTCGGCGGCATCACTCAGCGATATGAGAGCTGGAATATTAAAGGAAATCAGGGAAGAAAAAGGGCAGTATGGCTATTCGGATGTTGTGAATGCTTGTGGGCTGAGTTATGCAAGGCTGTATTCTGAAATTGAACAGCGCTATGAAAATGAACAGTATTATAAGGTAGATGGGACGCCGCTGACAAAAGAAGATGAGATAGAGTGGCTGGATATACAATTTGAGCAGGAAGTGGCATGGCAGAAATCCTGTGCCAGAATAACAGCCCAGGGGCAGGTCATTCAGGGGAATATTCCTGAAATGCCAACAGAGGAGATGGAAGAATTGGAGGACAGCTTTTATCAGGCTAAGGATGCCTATATGAAGCTGTACCGAGAAAACAGACGGGCAGAGAAACCGCTTGTTTTGCAAAGTTATATGTTTGGCAATAGCCAGATGTATCAAATATTGAATAGACTAGGAAATTTACAGGAGAGGGTGGTATAATGCAAGTTAATTCGTCCAATGTTTCATTACAACAAAGGTTCTTTTCTGGAACAGGCAGTATAGGCGGCATCCATCTGCCGGACTTCAATGACAAATATATTTTCTCTAAAAAGAAAAGCGGTGTCAGTGATAAAGAATACCGGAAGCAGATCAGGGAACAAGCTTATGAGGATTTTGAAAAAGGGCAGTTCCAAAACAAATCCGAAGGATTTAATAGGCTGATGAAAAGCTATACATCAGAAGTATCCCCAGACAGAAAAGGGATTATTACTTCCGGGCTGAAAGCTATTTCAAGGAACAGACAGAATGTGCTGAAGCCAATAGATTTTGTGGCAACACTGCTTGAAGGGAAAGTGAAATATCAGAAATTGCCGTCAGGCAACAGCGATTACATAGAGTTTTACGATAAGAATGGGGAGATGGTCGCGACTTATTCCAATAATGGGTGGACGATGTATACCACCAATGCGGAGGCATCCAGACAGACGGAAATGTGCATGATCTACAATGAAGCATGGGGGAATGCAAAGAGAGGGATTCCGCTGGCAAGTGAAGAGACGGTAAATGTGGATAATATGCAGAGTAGCTTTGATGCCAAGGCATAGCAGAAAATTATCCCTAATAAGCCACAGAGGACGGGCAGGGCAGTTCCTGCAACAATGAAATAGAGCTGTCTGCCGGATGTGCTGATGTAACATGGCATTGGTTTGAAGAATGCGGAAGCGGTGTTAGAAAAATACGATGGCAGAATTGCATTTGACTGTGATGAGAAAGAGTTTAGGGTAGTGGTAATTTTATAGTCAGTTAGTGCAACAAATAGTCGATAAGTGCAAGGTGGATTTGCAAGAGAAGAAATCTGGTCGATATGAGAAATAAGAACACATTTCGCTTGGAGGAGTGGTATATGAAAAAGAGAAAGATAGTATTGTCAATTATGATAACAGTCTGCACTATGTTTTGTCTGTGTGGATGTTCGCAAAAGGAACCATCTGTCGTTAGGACTTATGAAAAAACGGATTCGAAAGAGGCATTTGAGAATACTGAGCCGGTTATTATGGTTAAACATTATGAAATGAGTGATGGTACATGGAAAACGGATGATTATACCTATCAATACCGATTAGAGATTACCGGAAGAATGAATAATGCAGAAAAAGATAGCACATTTATTTTTTAAGTAATATTGAAAATATAACATTTGATCAGGCATGGAAGGCAGCCGGATTCAGTAGTAATATGGACGACTATTTCGATGTGGAGGTTGCAAAATTTGTTGGCATGAAATAGGTAATGAACAATAGAAACGGATTTCATATTAAATTTTTCAAGGAGGATGAGGTTATGTCGAAAATAACAGATTACAGTTTTTTATTTCACAGTATGTTTGGAACAAAAAGCACAAAAGGTGCAAGTGCTATAGGCAGCTTTCAGTTGTCGCAGTTAAACAGCAGTTCTGTACAGGCACAGTTAAGGGCGGCGGGCATTGATACGAACAGCAAGCAATATAAGGCGGCAATAAAACAGATGATGTCAAATGCAAATGGGGCAATGTATGGAAACATTCAAGGTATTAAAAATCTGATGAAAAGTTACGACAAGGACGGAGATTATATTGACCCGACGACAGGACTGGCGGGACTTCTGGTGACAGAAGAAAATGAAGGTAGCCGGAAACGTATCATTACCATTCCTGAGAGTAGCAAGGATGAGATGTTTGAACAAACAAAGAAAGAATTTCTGCGTGAAAACGGCGTACTGAATGGAGACACGACAAAACGCTCAGACGTGTATACGAATATGTATCACAAGGTACAGAAAAATGACCGATTGGCGGCAGGATATACTATGCAGCAGTATGAGCGTGCATATCGGCAGGCGTTCTTGGATGCCGCAAGAAAAGCTGATCCAAAGTGGGAGATTGGAAAGCCAGTTCCGTTTGGGGTATTGGGTGGCATTACAAGAGAGTCTGTTGAAAGTACACTTGCAAATAGCGGAAGCGGTTTTGTGAAGAAATCAATAGATGTCAGTATTTAAAAACTGTAGCATTAAATAATGCTTGCGGAGCTGAGGGATAGGTGGCTTACATGGGTAAATATAAAGTATTAGATATTTTTTCTTTTTTACCTGCTAATGTGATAAGTTTAGAACAATTAGAAAAAATGTTTTTAGATAGCTTATCAGAAATATCTAATAATACAAAATTGGGTAATGAAGAAATTGTTGTTACTTGTAGTTCTCAATCTTGGTTTACTGAAAACATAAAAGAATGTGCCACAGAATTAAAGAGTGAGGGAAAGCAAGTAGCATATATCGTATGCAACGAAAAAGTAATTTCCGTTATAGGATATAGGGAAAATGAATAAGAAAAAACAAACAGCAGATAACATACTGCTTGGCTGGATATGGGAATCATTCTTTTGAATTTTCCAGAACTTAGGCAGTATATAAAAGTAATAAGGCAGGTGATGTGTATGGGAAAATGTTAGTTCTGACATTTGAAGATAATGAGGATGATATGATGAGCCACATATTATCGTTGATAAATACCAGAGAGGAAATCATTCAGATGTCAGGTTTGAATAATCATCTATTGAATTTCAAAGGTCTTAAGATTGATGAAGTTCAACGGGTGATCATTCGGGAAAATCAGGAGATAGAGCTTACTTATACGGAATTTGAGATTTTCAAGCTTCTTGCAAAGCATCCGGGAATAGTGTTCAGCAAGGAACAGATTTATGACATTGTGTGGAAGGAATCCTATTCCGGCGATTACAACATTGTCATGAGCCATGTCCGGAATATTCGGGAAAAGATAGAGGATAACCCAAGCAAGCCAATCTATATACAGACTGTTTGGGGAGTCGGCTACCGGTTCAATAAAAATTTAATAGCATAGAAACAGGCAATTAAGAAACGAAATCTTAGTTGTCTTTTTTATTTCTAAAAAAACATTTACGGCGATAGGTGCAGAAAGGAGACAGGAGTACATTGCAGAAATCAAAACGAATACGGGCAGTAATGATAAAGGTTTATAAGTGAATATTGTAGTTATGCGAAGGCAGTCAATAATGGCTGCCTTTTGTCATGCAAAAAAATAAGCAGATGGAGGAAATACTATGGCAGACGCTAAAACAGAAAAACAGAAAGTACAGGAAATAACAGAGAAGCTGGAGCAGGGTATCAAGGAGCTTTTTGAAAGCGAGAAGTACAAGACTTATCTGAATACCATGTCAAAATTTCATAATTACAGCTTTAACAACACCATGTTAATCGCAATGCAAAAGCCTGACGCTACGTTAGTGGCCGGATTCAAGGCTTGGCAGAAAAATTTTGACAGGCATGTTAAGAAAGGGGAAAAGGGTATCCGTATTCTTGCCCCGGCACCATACAAGATTAAGGAAGAACAGGAGAAACTTGATCCGGTAACAGGAGAGATTATGCTTGACAAGAACGGAATGCCCATTACGGAGGAAGTAGAGATTAAGATACCCGCCTTTCGTGTGGTTCCGGTCTTTGACGTGTCACAGACGGACGGAAAGGAGTTGCCGGATATAGGGGTAAATGAGCTTTCGGGAAGCGTGGAGGACTACGAGGATTTTATGCAGGCACTTACGGAGGTTTCCCCGGTTCCCATTACCTATGAAGATATAGAAGGGGAGGTAAAGGGATATTTCCATACCACAGACCACAGGATTGCCATACAGGAGGGCATGAGCCAGAGTCAGACCGTAAAGACCGCTATCCATGAGGTGGCACACGCAAAGCTCCATGATCGGGAACGGAATCAGGATATAGATGCGGTCTTAGACAAAGACCGCAACACGCAGGAAGTGGAAGCAGAGAGCGTTGCCTATACGGTGTGCCAGCACTTCGGCATTGATACCTCGGACTATTCCTTTGGGTATATCGCCGGATGGAGCAGTGACCGGGATATGAAAGAATTGAAATCTGCCCTTGATACCATACGAAAGACCGCTTCGGAGCTGATCACAGGCATTGAGGACAGGTTAGCAGAGTTACAGAAGGACAGGGCAGTGGAGCAGGAGCAGAATAAGGAGAGTATACTTCTGATACAGAATGATGATCTGACAAAATACAGTCTTGTGAGTGTTATGGGCATGGACAGACAGGAACTTATGGACGTTCTTTCAGCCATGAGTGAGGACGATAAGCTGAGTATTCAAGCATATCTGGAGAGTAAAGGGGCATGGACTACCGAGATTGCCAACGAAAATACAAAAGAATTTGGAGAATACCACCTTGATGTCCGCTACAATACTGACACAGAGGAGCTTGTGGATATGAAAGAACGAAAGGCAATCTATGATAAGTCTATGGAGCCGATTGCCGCCGGAGATGTAGTGGTAAAATTCTCCGGTTCGATGGGAAGCGAATGGGAGATTTCCAAAATCACAAATATGTCCCCGGACGAAGTTAAAAAGCTGCTTTATGATATGGCTCTGCTTAATGAGAGTGAGTGGGACGGAGATTATAATGCGTATCTGAAAGAACATGGGGCAGAAATGACTTTGATTAGTTCCAGTGCCGGACTGAATGAACACGCACCGCAGTTTTTTGATTTTGCATACGATGCAGATACAGGCGTGAGTGCATCAACGGAATTGTCTGCCATACAGCAGGCAGAGAACCTTATCAACCGCATGGAGCATGGGGCAACGGTCTTTACGGATGATGAGAGAAATCTGATTGTGAATTACAATTACAAGCTCGATGACATGGAAAAGACAAGAGAATTGGCGGAGAAACTTGCATACATGATAGAAAATCAGCCTGTCAATGAAGCGCTTACTGTCATAGATGCACAGGCGGAGATTGATGCCCTTCCGGATGGCATGATAGGTCTTTCCGAGATGCACGAGTATGGTTATTCCTGGAATGAAATGCTGCCTTTGACAAAGGATAAGGCAACAGAGCTTTTTGGGGAAGATGTGGCTGTGTATCAGCTCCATGAGGACGGTTCCGAAACGCTCATTGAAGATTCGGAAGAATTAAAGGAGCATGAGGGCATTTTCGGTGTGGAAAAGGACGATTGGAGCGCCTATCTGGAACACAAGAGTATGAAACAGGAGTTAGAGGAAAGCCCTGCAAACAGGGTAGAACAGCTTTTATTTGGCAGTGAGGACAGATTTGGCATATATCAGCTCAAAGATACAGAGGAAGCAAGAGACATTCACTTTATGGGGATGGACTATCTTGAAAGCAAGGGCATTGCGGTCACAAAGGAGAATTATGATCTGCTTTATACCGCACCGTTAGAGGAAGGCACAAGCCTTGAAGATATTTACACCCGCTTTAATATAGATCGCCCCGCAGATTTTAGGGGACATTCCCTTTCTGTCAGCGATGTGGTGGTGCTTCATCAGAACGGAGAGAACACAAGCCATTATGTGGATTCCTTTGGTTACAGGGAAGTACCGGAGTTTACAAAGGAGCTTATGGCAGAGCATACAAAAGAACAGACTTCGGTCATTGATGAAACGACAGAGATACTTTCGGAGATAGCACAGGAACACGCAAACGATGAACCGGACAGGGAAAATGAAGTGTTCCTCGTCAATTACAACGAATGGCGAGAGGTCGGTACGCTCGACTTTGAACAGAATTACTTTGCCATTGACGATCCGTATGCGGACGGGGATTTCAGGCTTTTGCATTTGCAGAACCAGATCAAGGACATCACGCCTGCAGGAGTGCATTACGATACCTATGAGGAAGCTGCGGCTGCCTTATATGAAGCAGAGCGGGAAATGGCGAATATGCCCTTCAACAAGGAAAATAACATCGGTTCCTACATGCTAAACGGAAGGGCACAGCTTGAGCGTATCATGGAGGCAAGACAGCTTCAGAAGCACATGGACATTGAAAATGACAAGGTATCCTATTATGTCATTGCCGATTTAAGCACATGGACAGAGAACAGCCCGGAAAGGAGCAAGCTGGAGCGTTTTGACAGCCTTTCGGATGCAATGGAAGCATTTCAGGCTTATCGTGGCAAAGATGCACAGTACAGCAATGACAAGGCAAGGACAACCTTTGGTGTCAGTGTGCATGGCATTGAATTTGATGTGATCCATGTAAGGAATAACGAAAATGTCCTGTCCCTCGATTTTACCTACAGCAGTGAAGCAAAGGAGAGTAAGCACTTCATGGACGATTTGCAGACGTTGAGTGACAGCATCGGCATCGACAAGGTAAGAGTCCACCGGGATATGTCATCGGAGGAAGTGAAAGACTTTGTGAAGCAGCGTTTTGAACATCAATTAAAACAGGGCGGTCTTGATGATATTTCCCTTTATATGAGCCGGTTTGATACGCTCTATGAACAAGGCAAGATGGAGAAGTTAATGCCTACTGCCAACCAAAAGCACATCGAAGAAAATGTACCGATTACGGAGTGGGACAATCCGTATTTTGAGGTAAAGGAGCCGGAGCAGATGGCATTTTCCATAAAAGATAAATTTGTCAGCATACAGACCTATACGGAGGGATATGATTATTCTGTTTTTGATGCGGACTACAGGCTGATTGACGGTGGTGTGTATGACAATCCTGATATTTCCATTCATGCAGCATTAAAGGACGTGCTGGAGGACTTTGGACTGTCAGAGCAGGATGAGCGTATTCCGGTGGATTATGAGGAACTTATGGAGAAAACAGAAGCGGTGGAGCGTGAACAGTTAAATGAGCGTATCCGGGCAGAAGCACCGGAAGCAGACCGTGTTGTTGCTGATTTCAAGGCAAAGACAAAGGAATTATTTAACGGGATCAACGGACAGACACAGGACGATATAGAGCAGACTGTATGGGCATATCTGCAATCCAAGATTGACGAGTATGAGATAGATGTTGAGCTTGTGGATGTGGTGGTGTCCGGAAGCAGATGCAGAGGTCTGGAGAAAGCAGGCTCCGATCTGGATGTGGTTGTGGAGTATAAGGGCAGGGAGCACGAAGATGATCTGTTCAATGCCTTTAACAAGGACGGTCTAATGATTGGCGGCATAAAGGTTGACATCAATCCTATCACAGAGGGCAAGACCGGAACACTTGCAACCTATCTTCCCGGAGTGGAGAGCTATCTTGCAGAGAAACGGGCAATGCAGAAAGCGCCTGCTGTAGAAGCCATACCGGAGAAAATTGTTACCGTAACGGTTGCAGAGTGCGGTGAATTTCATAGTCTGGGAGAGTTCCATGAGAATATCGCAAGCGTGGAGGAAGCAATCGCTGTGTGGAAAAGCATACCGCCGGAGCGCATGAATGGGATTCCGAGCATCGGCATCAACATACATACCGAGGGAACCGAGCGTTATGAGGACGTGGAAATGGATATTCTCTCCGACAAGGTCATTGATCTGGAGGTCTTGGATTATGTACCGGATATAACAGACGATCCGAAAGCAATCGAGGTCATAGCGGAGCTGCTTGACAAGTTACCGGACATTGAGGTGCGTGGTTCACTGGAGAAGTGGCAGGCGGCTATCCTTGCTTCGGAGATAGACCAGTTTTCCTATGATTATGATACCTATCAGTATCAGGATACGGTTGAGGACAGGGAAGCACAGGTTGCCAACATCACTGAGGACATCAGAAACGGAAATACCGAGTATCTGAATGACTTTCTCAATGCGGTCATTTCTGAAGGCGTCAGAGAGGGCATTACAGACATTTTCGGAGAGGGTGTGGAGATTGATGACAGCGAAGCAGTTCGGACTGCGAGAAGGGCAAAGGAGCTGCTTGACAAGCTGGCAGAATACAAGCCGCTTGCAAAGATTGAGGAGCTTGAAGAACAGAATTACAACATGATTGATAATGTCCTGAATAACGGAGCGGAGAAAAAGGAACAGACCAAAGGCAGAATTTCCATAAAAGAGAAGTTAGCAGAGAAAAAGGCAGTCATAGAGCAGAGGGATAAGGCGGAACGTACTTCACCGGAAAAGGAAACCGAGAAAAAATCACAGAGGGAGATGTAAGAAGATGAGTAAATTCACAGTAGAAGAAATCAATTTCATGTGTGTGTTTGAGACACAGGACAGGACGGATATGATCGGGCAGATCAGACAGGTAATGCCGCACATAAAGGACAGCGATATGGAGGAGCTTGGAAAGCTGGTGTTAGGTAAGCTCCAGAACATGACAGATGAGGAATTTGCAGAAATTTCTTTGGAAGCGGCAGAGTGAATGTGAGTAGATACTAGCAAAATTCGACACCACATGATATAATGTTTTTCAGTCAGATTAGAGCAGTAGGGATAGTCTTGCGGTTGTCCTTTCTGGAAACAGAAAGGAGGTCGGTATGAATACTTTAGAAGTGCTTACACTTTTACTGGTTGTATTTGCAGCCTTGACATACATAGACAATAAACGTAACCGCAAATAAACGGAAAGGCTATCCTCTACGCCAATAGGGGATAGCCTGTAATCCGTTAATAAACTTAACGCTTTATAAGTTTCCGATTGTGCAACCGTTGGACACTCCAATATCCTTCGGTTTTCTAATCTGATTATAAACCAGCCTTGCAGATTTTGCAAGAGGTTTAGGATAGGGGTGCCTAGCGCACCTCTATTTTTTGCCCATTTACAGGTTCGGAGTATCTTTTTTCTCTTGTTGATCCTGTGCAGGATCGGGCTGTGTCCGTCCGAGATACTGATTGAGATTTTCCTGTTTCTGTTTCAGCTCACGCACTTCCTTTTCACAATCTTTATAGGTGGAAGTCAGCTCGCTTTTCTGCTTCATCAGTTCCTGATACTCTGCTTTTAGCTTATCGACATTCAAGCC
>ERZ779888.1286-NODE-1286-length-25590-cov-8.114705_pt1 | contig 25590 bp, 22 predicted proteins | sample MGYA00511245_ERZ779888 | MGnify/ENA primary metagenome ERZ779888 (study PRJEB29588, sample SAMEA2155255) | human gut metagenome | biome: human gut; feature: human-associated habitat; material: faeces | place: Denmark | collected 2008/2010 ...
TATAATAAGAGAAAAAGAAAAAATATTTAAATATACAAAAAACTTATATTTATCTAGTTTTAGTTTTACTTTAATACTTGGTAATTTGATTATGTTACTTTTAAAATAGTATAAATTAAATACAATATGATATATCAAATATTAAAAAACTATTTACAAAATAATTAATATTTGCTAGAATTAATACATAAAGCATTTATTAAGAGACAAGTAATAAGAGCAATTACTTAATAGAGAGAAAGTGGCTGGGGAAAACTTTTAGTAATCTTTTATGAATCTACTCTTAAAGTGGAATTAATCATTCTCGGTTTATACCGTTATTAAATTAAGTTAAACAAAGGATGGTACCGTCTTTATGACTCCTTACCATTCTTTTTTATTTTAAAAGGAGAGGATAATATGATAGACATTAATTTAATAAGAAATAACAAAGATTTAGTAAAAGAAAACATCAAAAAGAAGTTTCAAGATGAAAAACTTGAAGTAGTAGATTTAATCTATGATATGGATAAGAAGTTCCGTGATTGTAAGAGGAAAGGTGATGATTTACGTGCTTTAAAAAATAAAAAAGCTAAAGAAATAGGTAGTCTTATGCGTGAAGGTAAAAAAGAAGAAGCTGAAGCTATAAAAAATGAGATATCTAAATATTCTGATGAAATGGATATCCTTGAAAAACAAGAAGAACAACTAGAAAAAGAAATTAAAGAAAAAATGATGATTATACCTAATATAATTGATGATAGTGTACCGATTGGTAAAGATGATAACTTCAATGTTGAAATAGAAAAATTTGGTGATCCAGTTGTACCAAACTATGAAATACCATATCATGCTGATATATTAGAAAGTATAAATGGTTTAGATAAGGAATCAAGTGGTAGAACTAGTGGTAATGGTTTTTATTATTTAATGGGAGATGCTGCTAGAATCCATTCTGCAATGCTTTCATATGCAAGAGACTTTATGATTGGTAAAGGATTTACTTATTGTATCCCACCATTTATGATAAGAAGTGATGTTGTAACTGGAGTCATGTCATTTACAGAAATGGAAGCTATGATGTATAAAATAGAAAATGAAGACTTATATTTAATTGGTACTTCAGAACATAGTATGATAGGTAGATTTAAAGATCAAATAGTAAAAGAAGCCACTCTTCCTATTACTCTTACTTCATACTCACCATGCTTTAGAAAAGAAGTCGGTGCACATGGTATTGAAGAGCGTGGTGTATATCGTGTTCATCAATTTGAAAAACAAGAAATGGTAGTTTTGTGTAAACCTGAAGAATCAATGGATTGGTATAATAAGATGTGGTCATATACTGTAGAGTTTTTCAGAAGTTTAGATATACCAGTTAGAACCTTGGAATGTTGTTCAGGGGATTTAGCAGATTTAAAAGTTAAATCATGTGATGTTGAGGCATGGAGTCCAAGACAACAAAAATATTTTGAAGTAGGTTCTTGTTCAACACTTGGAGATGCTCAAGCAAGAAGACTTGGAATACGTACTAAGGGTGAAGATGGTACTTATTATGTTCATACTTTAAATAATACTGTTTTAGCATCACCAAGGGGTTTAATTGCTTTTATAGAAAATAATTATAATGAAGATGGTACAATTAATATACCTAAAGCATTACAACCATATATGGGTGGTAAAGAAAAAATTGTTCCAGTGAAATAATGTAATTGACTTAGTATAATTATTATAATATAATTAGTATTGTAATAGTAGCGTATTTTGGTTGTTACTTGATTTTACACAACTGATTATTTTAAGCAACTAATTATAAGTTGCTTTTTTATAGGAAATGAAAGTATGAACATAATACAAAATGAAAAATTTAAGAATATTAATATAAATAAGAAGACATTAAAATTAGTATTCATTATAAGTTTATTACTTATTTTACTAGGGGTTATTTTTCGCTTATTTGAAAACAATACAGGTAATTTAAAATGGGATGATAAGTATTCTGATATTAATTTAGAATATGTTTCTCAGACTAATGTTAAATTAGGTATTGTACTTTCGCAAAAAGATAAAATAAAAGATTTGAAGTTTAAGACAACTTGTGGAAATTTAAAAAATAATAATTTAGAAATTGATTGGGATTTATCTGATTCAATTGGAAAATGTAAAATATCAGTATCATACAAATGGAAGAAAATAGATAAAACTTACACGGTAATTTCAAATGTAAAAGATAATGATGATTTATCATTGACATCAGAAGAAAGTACTTTATTTAAAAGTGATGATTTAGATGGTGATGGATTATCGAATGATGAAGAAAATAAATATGGTACCAACCCTTCACTTGAAGATTCAGATATGGATGGAATAAGTGATTATGATGAAATATATAAATATAAAACTGATCCATCAAAAAAAGATTCTGACTCGGATGGTCTTAATGATTATGACGAAATAGAATTTGGACTTGACCCATTAAAAAAGGATTCAAAAAATGATGGAATATTAGATTCAAATAGAGAAATTACATATAAATATAATTCTTCAGATGTTGATCTGTCAATTAAGGGAACAGGTAATATTGCTAGTACTGTAGTAGATGTTACAAATGATACTCAAATTAGTAATAAAACTGGAATGATTAATAAATTATTTTCGTTTTATACTGATGGGAAATTAATTTCTGCAAATATTAGTATTCCTTATACAGAAGATGAGCTTAAGAAGTATGAGTTAAATGAAGATGATTTATCAATATATTATTATAATTCGGATAAGGCAACTTATGATGAAGTACAAACAACTATAAATAAGGAAAAGAAAAATTTAACTGCTACAATTAATCATTTTTCTAGTTATGTTATTGGTGACAAAAAGAAAATAAATAAAAAAGTTGGAAATCAAGTTTTATTTATTTTAGATAATTCATGGAGTTTATATACAAAAGAACAGTATGAAAAGATAACAAATTTAAAATATACACAATCTGTTGAAATGCCAGGTTATGATGCTACAGGAATACGTTTTAAAGTAACGAAAAATTTAATAAATAACTTATCGAATAAAAACTTTAAATTTGGTCTTTCTGAATACAGAAGTGATTATGTAAATGTGGCAAAAATGGGTACTTCTAACAATGATGTTAAAAGTAAACTTGATACTATGTTTGGAAAATTTTATACAAAAAAACAAGGTACAAATACTGGAAATGCCCTATATCGAGGAATAGATAATTTTATAAATAATAATGATAATAAATACATTGTTATTTTGACTGATGGACTTGATGAAAAACTACATTATAGTGTCAATAAAATAGTGACAAAAGCATTAAAAAATAATGTTAAAATATGCTCAGTTGGAATTGGAATGAGTGAAAAAAATGAGTATTTGTCAAATATTTCTAACAGTACTGGATGTAGCTTTTATTCTTCTAGCGAGTCTAAAGGTTTGAATGAACTATTTCAAAATGTTGAATCGGCAATCAATGATAATTTGGTTGATTTAAATAACGATTCAAAAACTGATGGTGTCTTATTAGCGGACTCTGGATTTATAGTTAATAAGAATGGATTTTCTTTTGCAAATTATGGATCAAATTTATCAACTGGTGGACATTGTTTTGGAATGGCTACTTTTGCTCAGTTGTATTATAGTAAAGATTTACCACTTACTGCATCTAAAAAAACTGCACGAAATGAAACTTCATATGCATATAATTTGAAGAATACGTATTTTTCTAAATATGATAATTTATATAATTATAAACTTAAAACAAATGCTTTAAAATATTCTTTTGGATTTGATTTGTTTAATGAAAAGAAACCATCTAATCTATATTTTATAAATAATGATAAGATTCAATATAATAAAAAATATAGAGATCAAATAACAAAATCTAAGTTGTATAATTTTGTGACTGGAGAAGCTAAACTAAGTAAAAAAGAGCAAATAAAAAAATATGGAACTACATACTCTAAATATGAAACTATACAATTTAATGAAGATAAGATGCAAACTTCTTCTATAAAAAATAGTGATAAACAATTATTTAATGCAATATATAGTGGTTTTATAAGACAATATGATACCGAATATTATTCATCTGGTTCAGATTTGGGTACATGGCTTAGAACTGCGTTTAAAACTGAAAAAATCATTTATAAGAGTGGGCCAGGTTTTATAAATATATTAAAAACTAGATTAAATAATAAAGAAGCACCAGTTATATTTTCTAAATTTAACAGTGGACTTCATGCTATTAATGCAATTAGTTTGGTACAAAATATAAAAAATCCTAATCATTATTATATTGGTGTTTATGATAATAATTATCCTGGTGAAAAAAGATATGTTGAGATAGAATGTAATAAAAAGTATTGTGTGACTAAATCAAATAAGTATTATAAGAATTCTAATCAAGTAATTAGAATAACTGCATCAAAAGAATATGATCTTAAGTACTACAATAAATAAATAATAAAAGAAGTATATGCTGGTATACTTCTTTTATTAAAATAACATTATGTTTACAGTATAAATTGCAATAATTAAAATGGATATTGACTTTACATATGACTGAAATGTTATACTTTAATTGGAAGGAGGAAATACTTTTTTAAAAGGAGTAGATAATATGTACAAAATTGGTGAGTTTTCAAAAATTGTAGACATCCCTGTTAGAACACTTAGGTTTTATGATCAATATGGAGTTTTACAACCTAGTGAAATAGATGAGTTTACAAATTATAGATATTATAGTGAAGAGGATGTTATTGAGTGTGAATTAATTAAATTACTTAAATCATTAGACTTTACGTTAGAAGAAATTGTTCTTTATAAGAATAATTTAAACAGTGAAATAATAGAAAAAAAGAAAAAAGAATTACATGAAAGGATGTATTTACTTAGCTTAAAATGTGAAAGATTGGAAATACTAGAGGAAGAATTAATTAATAATAAAGAAAATAAAAAAATAAAAAAAACACCTGAAGAAAGGGTGTTAAGGAGGAAAAATGAAAAAAGAAATATTAAAAAGAATTCTTAATGATAATAAAAATTTAATTGTATCGGGAGATATATCTGTTGGTAAAACTTCAAATGTGTTATTTCCTTTAGTTAGGGAAATGATTGATGAGAAACAAAGTTTGTTAGTTTTAGATTCAAAAGAAGAATATATTAAAGAGTATTATGATGACTTAAAGAGTAAAGACTATAATATTGTTATATTAAATTTAAGAAATTTAAGTAAAAGTGAAGGATGGAATCCTTTAGAATATCCATATAATTTATATAAAGATGGTAAAGTAGATGAAGCAATAAATTATATCGAAAAACAAGCCAAAGCAATTTTTTATGATGATTCAGAAGTTGATCAATTTTGGTCAAATAACTCATCTGATTTCTATACCGGTATTGTACTTGGACTATTCGAAGATGGTAAAGATAATGAAATAAACCTAAGTAGTGTTAATTCAATGTTTAATTCAACTGATAATAAATATAGTGTTAACGACTACGTAACTCAATATTTTAAATTGAAAAATCCAAATTCTCAATCTTATATTTTTGCTTCCTCTACAATTTCTGCTCCAAAAGAAACAAAAGGTGGTATAATATCAGTTGCAAGACAAAAATTAAGAACATATGTAACTAGAGAAATGTTAAGTACTTTGCTTAATAAAACTACATTTAGTTATGAAGATATTTTAACTAAACCAACTGCAATTTTTGTTATTGCTAGAGATGAAAACAAATATATAAACAATGTTGCAACTATGTTTATTGAACAATTATTTACAATATTAGTAAATTCAAAAATACAAAATCAATTTAATTTTGTATTAGATAATATTGATGACTTGGAAAGAGTTAATGAATTAAGTGACATGCTAAGTTCTGGAGTTTCAAGAAATATTAAATTTGAAATTGCAACTCGTTCTTATGAAGAATTAATAGAAAAATACGGAAAATATATAGAAAAATTAAGCAATCTTGTAGTAGTAGAAAAAGATATAAAACTAGTAATTGATAATGAAGAATATACTGAAGAAAAAGAACAATTGATAGAGTTTATTCAAGATGAAAATGTAGAATTTCCTTTACTTCAAAAAGAAAAAATAGAAACGTTTGATATAGTAGAGTTTGTTCGTTCAAAAAGAGAAAATATTGATATGCATAATCCTTTCTTTACAAATAATTTAAGTACTAATGTTTCTAATATAAATGGATTAATAAAAGATATAGATCGAAAAATAGAACAATTAGATGCTAAAGAAAATACAAATTCTGATGCAAGTATATATTCAAAAGAAGTTGAAGAACATAATAATATGATGTATCAATCATTATTAAATGATTGTAAATCTAAGTACAAAGTTTTAGAAGTAAGTAATCCAATAATAAAAGCAGAATATGAAAGAGCAATTGAAAATATTGCAAGTAGTGGATTTTCTGTTTTAAATAAAATAGAAATATTATTAGAAATGTATAAATTTTCTATATATTGTGCAGAAAAATTCCTTGATCCAAGAGCAGAAAGCAGAAACAAAACGTATTTGATTATGGAAGTAGCAGAATGCAAAACTAATGATCAATTAAAAGAATTAAAGAATAAATTACATGTTACGAATGAATCACTAAAGAAATCTATTGATAACCACCAAGAGTATTTAGAATATAGCATTAATCCTCGTTATATGTTTTAGTAAATAGCTTGTTTAAACCATTACCAAATTTCAATTTGATAATGGTTTTTTTATTTTTAATTGAGCTTAGATATTTTAAAATTCTTATGAAAAGATGAGTACCTTAAAAGTATATTTATTTATGTTTTTCATATTATTAATTGGTGATACTTTTGAAAATAATACTACTTATCTTTTTATTAATTCCTTTTAGTGTTAATGCAGTATCAATTGACTCTAAATCTTTATATGCAATGGATATGGACTCACAAAGAGAATTCTATAGTAAAAATCCTGATGATAAAAGATTAATTGCCTCTACTACTAAGGTAATGACTGCGATTGTAGCTATAGAAAATTCTAATCCTACTGATGTTGTTAAAGTAAATAATGAAATACTTAAGATGTATGGTTCTAATACGTATATTGAGCCTAATGAAAGTATTTTAATGCTTGATCTTTTATATGGACTTCTTTTAAGAAGTGGAAATGATTCTGCAACTGCAATTGCAGAGTTTCTTGGGGGGCAATCTAATTTTATAAGACTAATGAATGAAAAGGCTAAGTTACTTGGTTTAAAAAATACTATTTATCAAAATCCTACTGGATTAGATGATGAAACTAAAAATTATTCAACAATGAGGGATCTTGCTTATATTTATGCATACTCATATAAAAATGATTTATTTAAAAAAATAATAAAAACAAATCACTATGTTACTAAAAGTACTAATAAAACTTATGATTGGTACAATAGATGTAAATTTATAAATATGTATGATAAACAAACAGGATGTAAGACAGGGTATACACCAGATGCCGGTAGGTTAGTGGTCTCAAGTGCTAGTAATAATGATTTAAATGTAGTTATTGCATCAGTAAATAATAAATATGATTATGATACTCATATAAGTCTATATGATGAGATATTTAATAACTATGAAAATGTAAGACTAATAGATAAAGATGATTTTAACTCTAAATATAAAGATGATAAACTATATATTAAAAATGATTTTATATATCCACTTAGTGATGATGAATTAAATAAAATAAACTTTACTATTAATATAAATAATGATAATAAAGATATAAAAATATATTTAGATAAAGACTTAATACATCAAGAAAAAATATATAAAACAAAGGAAAAGATTAGTCTATTCTCAAAAATAAAAAATTTCTTTTCAAAACTTTTTGACTAATTAGTAAAAAATATGTATACTTAACTTGGGTGATTTTATGGAAAGATTGCAAAAAGTAATAGCAAACTCAGGTTATACATCACGTCGTAAAGCTGAAGAGTTAATAAAAGATGAAAAAGTATTAGTAAACGGTAAACTTATTACAGAGTTAGGCTATAAAGTAGATACAAATGATGATGTAGTGGTCGAAGGTACTCATATTACTAAAGAAAATAAAGTATATTATTTACTTAATAAACCAAGAGGATATGTTTCATCAACCGAAGATGACAAAGGAAGAAAAGTAGTTACTGATTTAATTAATACTACTTTAAGAATATATCCTGTTGGAAGATTAGATTATGATACTACTGGTATTTTGCTTCTTACTAATGATGGGGAGTTTGCTAATTTAATGATGCATCCTAAAAATAAGATTGATAAGTTATATATTGCTAAAATAAAAGGAATACTTTTTAAAAATGAAATAGAACAACTTACTAAGGGTGTAGTAATTGATGGTGTTAAAACATCGCGTGCTAAAGTAAGAGTAAAAAAATATGATAAGAAAACAAATACATCGATTGTAGAGTTAATAATTCATGAAGGAAGAAACCATCAAGTTAAAAAAATGTTCGAAAAAGTTAATCATGAAGTATTGAAATTAAAAAGGGAACAAATTGCTTTCTTAACACTTGAGGGATTATCTTCTAAAGAATATAGAATGTTAACACCTAAAGAAGTAAAAAGACTGTACAATCTTGCTAAAAATGGGAAATAAGGCACTTGATTTAGTGTGTCTTTTTTTATATAATTATCTTGAGGGAAAAATATGGAAAATATATATAACTTAACTTATGAAGAGTTAGAAAATTTTTTAATAAATAATAATCAAAAGAAATATCGTACTTCTCAAATATTTGAATGGTTATATGATAAAAGAGTATCATCATATGATGAAATGACTAATTTAAGCAAAGATCTTATTCTATTACTTAAAAATTATTTTTCTATAGAAAAACTAGAAATAGTAAGTCAAGAAATAGATACAGATGTTTCTAAGTTCTTATTTAAACTAAAAGACAAAGAACATATAGAAAGTGTATTAATGAGACATAACTATGGACTTAGTTTATGTATATCTAGTCAAGTGGGATGCAACATGAATTGTAGTTTCTGTGAAAGTGGAAGAAGAAAAAAAGTACGTAATTTAAATGCATATGAAATGATTCTTCAGATTATGATGATTGAAGAACTAATTAAAGAAAGAATAACTCATATAGTAATCATGGGTATTGGTGAACCATTTGATAACTTTGATAATTTAGTAAAATTTATTAAAATAGCAAATCATCATAAAGCACTTAATATTGGGTCTCGTCATATTACTGTATCTACTTGTGGAATAGTACCTAAAATATATGAGTTTAGTAAACTTCCATATCAAGTAAATCTAGCAATTAGTTTGCATGCTCCAGATGATGAATTAAGAAACTCCTTAATGCCTATTAATAAAAGATATCCACTTGAAGAACTAATTAAGGCAGTAAAAGACTATGTATCAAATACTAATCGTCGTGTTACTTTTGAATATATATTACTAAAGGATATAAATGATAAAGAAGAACATGCTAAAAAGTTATGTAGATTAATTAAAGGAATAAATTGTTATATTAATTTGATTCCTTATAATGAAAATAGCAATATTTTATATAAAAGAAGTAAAAAAGATACAATTATGAGATTTTATGATATAATAAAAAAAGAAGGTATAAATGTTACTATAAGAAAAGAATTTGGTAGTAATATTTCTGCTGCATGTGGTCAATTAAGATCTAAAAAGGAGGAATAGAATGGAAACATTTTATTTAACTGATACTGGTTTGGTAAGAGATCATAATGAAGATAGTGTGATTGTTCTTACAAATAGTGATAATGCTACTCTTATGGCTGTTGCGGATGGAATGGGTGGACATTCTGCCGGAGAAGTTGCATCATCAATAGCAATTAGTTATTTAGGAAAAAGATTTAGTGAAAGTTTTTTTAAAATGACTAAGCAAGATGCTGTTGAATGGATAAGAAATAGTGTTAATGAAATAAACAGTTTGATATTTAAATATACAGATGAACACCAAGAAAGTAAGGGAATGGGTACTACTTTAGTACTTTGTATTGTTACAAGTGATTATATATTATTTGGTAATATTGGTGATTCTTCAGGATTTGTTATGAAAGATAATAAATTACATAAAGTAACGTATGATCATACTTTAGTAAATTTACTTGTTAGTGCAGGAGAACTTACAAAAGAAGAAGCAAGAAATCATCCTCGTAAGAATATTTTGATGAATGCGCTTGGAATAAATGATCCAGTTGAAATAGATATCTTTGATTGTAATATGGAAATTGAAGGAATAATTTTATCATCTGATGGACTTACTACAATGCTTACTGAAGAACAAATACAGCATGTTTTGCTTGAAGATCTTTCAATTGAAGAAAAAGTTATTAAACTAATTAAAAAAGCTAATAACAGGGGTGGCAATGATAATATATCAGTTGCTTATATGGTAAGATAAGAAGGGTGTTGATAAAATGATAGTAAAAGGACAATTAGTAGATGATAGATATGAGATATTAAAAACAATCGGGGAAGGCGGGATGGCTAATGTTTATCTTGCTTTTGATAATATATTAAAAAGACAAGTTGCAATAAAAGTATTACGTGGTGATCTTGCAACAGATGAAAAATTTGTAAGAAGATTCCAAAGAGAAGCACTTTCTGCTTCATCACTTTCTCATCATAACATAGTACAAATCTATGGAGTAGGAGAAGATGATGGTGATTATTACATCGTTATGGAATATGTTCCAGGTAAAAACTTAAAACAATTATTAAAGAAAAGAGAAAAACTTACTGTTCATGAAGTAGTAGATATTATGCTACAAATTACAAGTGCTATGGGTGCTGCTCATGATAATTTAATTATTCATAGAGATTTAAAACCACAAAACATATTAATAAAAGACGATGGAGAAATAAAAATAACAGACTTTGGTATTGCTATGGCACTTAATGCTACACAACTTACTCAAACAAACTCTGCGATGGGATCTGTTCATTATTTTCCACCAGAACAAGCTAATGGAAAAGGTGCTACTCTAAAAAGTGATGTTTATTCACTTGGTATAATGATGTATGAACTACTTACCGGTGTTCTTCCATTTCGTGGTGATAATGCTGTAGAAATAGCATTAAAACATTTAAAAGAACCATTTCCAAACATAAGAGATGAGTACCCTGAAATACCTCAAAGTATTGAAAATATATTAAAAACTGCAACTGCTAAGAATCCTAAAAATAGATATGCTAATGCTAACGAAATGCATGATGATTTAGCTACATGTTTAGATAAAGATAGATTAAATGAACCAATAAGAAAATTAAAATATAATGAAGGTATTCTTGAAGATAATTCTGTTGTTACTAATTCAAGTGATATAGACAATAGTTTAGTAAGTCAAATAAAAGATGATACTGAAGAAAAGAAAAATAAAAAAATAATAATACTTGGTATAGTATTTGGTATTTTATTACTAATACTAGCATTTGTATTTATCATTTTACCAAAACTTACTGAACCAGACGATATAAAAATACCTGATGTTTCTAATTATACAGTCGCTGAAGCTGAAAAAAAATTAAAAGAATTAGGCTTCGAAGTAGATGTTGATTTAAAACAAGAACCATCAAAAGACATTAAAGAAGGTAAAGTAATAAATACCAGTCCATCAATAGGTAGATTTATAAAAGAAGGTACTAAAATAACTCTTATAGTATCGAGCGGAGTTTCTAAGGTTGTTGTTGAGGATTATACCGGTAAAAACTATATTGAAATAAAAACAAAACTAGAACTATCTGGTATAACAGTAACTGTTGAAGAAAAAGATGTTAGTGATAATAAAAAATATGATTCACAAGAAATAGTGGATCAATCTGTAAAAGCAGGAGAAGAGTTAACTGAGGATGATAAAATTACTCTTTATATACCTAGGGTATTAGAAAAATATCCTGATATAGTAAAAGAAGGTTGGACAGTTGAGGAAACTGAGAAGTGGGCTAAGGAAAAAGGTATTGTTTTAAAGAAAGAGTATCAAGAAACTAATGATTATGATGAGGGTACAATAATTGATCAAAGTAGAGCAAAAGATACAGTTATTACTAAAGGAGCTACTCTTAAAATAACTGTTGCTAAAAAAAGAGTAGATACTCCAAGTACTGATAATAAAACAGATACAAAAACAGACACTAAAACTGATGACAATAAAAAAGATGAAACAAAAACAGAATAAGGAGTAATTATGCAAGGACAAATTATAAAAATAATAAGTAATGACTATTTTGTATTACATAATGATAAAGAATACGTGTGTAAAGCAAGAGGAAAATTGAAGAATGAGAACATAACTCCCCAAGTTGGGGATTATGTTTTATTCGATGTAGATAATAATTATATATTAAATATATTGCCTAGAAAAAACAATCTCATAAGACCAAGCGTTGCCAATATAGATCAAGCATTTATTATAACTAGTTTAAAAAAACCAGACTTTTCTACTAACTTATTAGATAAACTACTTGTAATATGCCATATAAATGATATAGACCCAGTAATATGCTTAACAAAAAAAGATTTACTAAATAACAAAGAATTAAAAGAAATAAAAAAAGTAATAAAATATTACAAACATATTGGATATAGAGTAATATATAATACAAATTTATTTAAAATAAAAAGACTATTCAAAAATAAAACAACTGTCTTTACTGGTCAAACAGGCGCAGGAAAGTCTTCTCTTATGAATAAATTAGATAAGAGTCTAAACTTTGAAACTAATGAAATATCTGATGCTTTAGGAAGGGGTAAACATACAACTAGATATGTAACCCTTGTACAACTATTCGGTGGTAAAGTATTAGATACTCCGGGATTTTCTGCCATTGATTTAAGTAGTTATACTGATAAACAAATAAGGGATTCATTCATAGAGTTTAATAGTTATAATTGTCCTTATAAAGACTGCATGCATATTAATGAAAAAGAATGTGCAATAAAAAATAATAAAAATATATTAAAGTCAAGATATGAAAACTATAAAAAATTTATAGAAAAGAGGTAATTGATATGGAAGTATCAACATCATTTCTAAGTGATAAAGATTATAAAAAGACTATTTTAGAACTTAATAAAACAAATACTGATTATATTCATTTTGATGTAATGGATGGAAAGTTTGTAGACAATAAAAATCTTTCTATAAAAGAATTAACTGCATACCTAGATTTATCTACTAAAAAGAATGATATTCATTTTATGGTTAATGATCCATTGAAGTATATAAAAAAGATTTATTTATATAATATAGACTACGTGACTATTCATTATGAAATAAAAAACTTAGATAAAGTAATTGATAAAATAAAAGGATATGGTCTAAAAGTTGGTTTATCACTAAAACCAAATACTGATGTAAAAGAAATATATAAATATTTAGACAAAATTAATATGGTTTTAATAATGAGTGTAGAGCCAGGTAAAAGTGGACAAACCTTTATCGAAAAATCAATTGAAAAAGTAAATGAGCTAAAAGAAGAGATAACCAAAAGAAACCTTTCCACTAAAATAGAGATAGATGGTGGAATAAATAATGATGTTTTACCTAAATTATCTAATGTTGATATAGTGGTAAGTGCATCATATATTTTAAATAATTATAAGAACATTGATAAAATTAAAAATACATATTGCATAAATAATTAAAATAAATTAGAGGTAAAAAAAGAAGAATAAATATTCGGTTTGGGTAGGCAAAATCCTAGAAAGATAAACCCTTTATTTAAAGATGTAAAAGAATATAATAAATATCTATTATCATTAATAGGTATTTTTGTGCTATTACTTTCAGGCATTATTTCTTATAATTATACAAATACACCAGAAGAAATACAAATAAAGTTTGAAAGTGGCACAAATAGTAGTGGTACAATAAACAGTTGAAATGGCACCAACAACAGGTGTATGTTCGTGGTACTCAAATACTGTTCATATTCCAACCAAAAATGGTCCTTGGATTGTACGTGGTGGTAATTTTACTGATGAATATTCTGCAGGTATATTCAATTTTGATAGTGATAAAGGAATTAGTGCTAATTATTCATCTACTCGCGCAGTTATTTCCAACCTAAACTAAATAATACCTAGTTTTTTTATGTAATAAAAAGAGATATCATTTGCAACTTGATATCTCTTTACTAATTAAGCAGCTTTCTTCATTGTTCTAGCTTCTTTTACTGAAACTCTTACTTTTTCTCCATTATCTAAAGTTACTACTTGTAGATTTAAACCTTGTTTTTTAATAGTTTTTTTTAAACAATTTGGACGAAGATTCTTCATATTAGGTTTTCTATTTGATAAATTTTTAGCCACGTTAATCCCTCCTTTTTAATAAGCATTATAATTCTATCATATTTTATTCCAATAAGTCAACTTTTTATGATAAAATATATATTAAAGGAGGTAATATTTATGTATACACCATTATATATTAAAACAGATTATAGTTTACTAAATAGTCTTATTAAGATTGATGATCTAATTAAAAAACTAAAAAAACTTAATATTACTTCTTGTGCAATATGTGATGATAACCTATATGGCACTATGGAATTTATAAATAAAATGAATAAGAATAATATAAAAGCTATTATTGGATTAGATATTATACTTGATGCTAATCATATTCTTTTATATGCAGAAAATGAAATAGGATACCATAATCTTGTAAGAATAGAAAATATTAAAAATGATAGAGAACTAACTTTAAATGATTTAATTACTTATAGTAATAACTTAGTATGTATAGTATTTACTTCATCTTTATTTGAATCTTTAAAACAGTACTTTAACTATATCTTTATCGGAGTATCCCAAGGTGAAGAATCTAACTTCAACTTATATAAAGATAACTTAGTATACATATCAAAAACCCTCTTTCTAGAAGAATACGAATATAAATATCTTCCATATGTATATATGATTAAATCTGGTAAAACTATCTCTGATGGAATAGAGTTTAATTATCAAAATAATTATTTATATAACTATGATGATTTAGTAAATAGACTATCTTTTAATACTTTAAATAATACTAATAAAATAAGTGATTTATGTAATATTGTTTTTACTAAAGAATTATATATGCCTAAATATGATGTTCATGACTCTAAAGAATACTTAAAAAACTTGTCATTAAAAGGCCTATATAAAAGATTAAATGGTAATGTAACTGATACATATTTAAATAGATTAAATTATGAACTGGATATTATACTAAATATGCATTTTGAAGATTACTTTCTAGTAGTATATGATTATATTAAATATGCTAAACAAAATAATATTTTAGTGGGTCCAGGAAGAGGTTCAGCAGCAGGTTCTCTTGTTTCTTATTGTCTTGGTATTACTGAAGTAGATCCTATTAAATATAATTTACTATTTGAAAGATTTTTAAATCCCGAAAGAATTACTATGCCTGATATTGATACTGATTTTCCTGATACTAAAAGGGAACAAGTAATAGACTACGTAAAAAGTAAATATAAAAAGACTAATGTCGCAGGAATTATTACCTTTGGTACACTCGGAGGACGTCAAGCAGTAAGAGATGTTGGTCGTGTTTTAAATATTAATATTAAAGATATAGATTATATATGCAAAAGATTAAACTTTAAAGAAAGTCTAAAAGAACTAGTAAAAAGAGATAAAGAAATATATAAACTAATTGATAGTTCTGATAGATTTAAACTTTTATATAACATAGTAAATAGAATTGAAGGAAACAAAAGACATACTAGTATACATGCAGCAGGTATTGTAATTAGTTATAAACCATTATATGAAATACTTCCTATTATTAAGAATAATAGTGATGATTTGTATTTAACAGAGTATACTATGGAATATCTCGAAGATATTGGACTTATTAAAATGGACTTTTTGGGTATTAAAAACCTTTCTATTATTGATAATGTTATTAATGATATAAATAAAGAACTAAATCTAAATCTTAATTTTAATAAAATACCTCTTGATGATCCTAAGGTTATGTCTTTATTCTATAATGGAGATACTACTGGTATATTCCAATTTGAAAGTGATGGAATGAGAAAATTCTTAAAAGACTTAAAACCTAAAAACTTTAACGATTTATGTGCTGCGATTGCTTTATTTAGACCAGGTCCTGCTGAAAATATTCCATCATATATAAAAAGAAAAGATGGTAAAGAAAAAATTGATTATATAGATGATTCACTATATGAAATACTAAAAGATACTTATGGAATAATTATATATCAAGAACAAATAATGCTAATTGCTCAAAAACTTGCTAATTATACTCTTGGAGAAGCAGATATTCTAAGAAGAGCAATGAGTAAGAAAAAATATGATATACTAAAACAAGAAGAAAATAAGTTTATAGAACAATCTATTAATAATGGATATAGTAAAGAAACATCACAAGAAGTATTTAACTTAATACTTAAATTTGCTAACTATGGTTTCAATAAAAGTCATTCTGTTTCTTATACTTTGGTAGCCTATAAAATGGCATATTTAAAATATTACTTTCCTAAATATTTCTATGCTAATCTTTTAAAGGGAGTAATTGGTAGTGAAATAAAGATTAAAGAATACACTAATGAAATAAAAAAACTAGGTATAAAGATTTTACCACCATCAGTTAACTTAAGCTATGACTATAAGTTTAGAGTACTAAATGAAGGAATAATGTTTCCAATTGCAAGTATCAGAAACCTTGGAGGAGTCATATCTAACTATATAGTCGAAGTAAGAAAAGAAGGTTTTATAGATATATTTGATTTTGTAAAAAGAACAATATCTAAAATAAATAATAAAAAAGTCATTGAATCTTTGATATATTCTCATTCTTTAGAATGCTTTGGTTATAATATTAATACTTTGTTAAATAATATAGATAGTATTATTAATTATATTGAACTAACTAAAGAAATAGATGAACCCATTATACCTAAACCAAATATAGATATATATGAAGAACTTGATAGTGATATCATCCTAGAAAAAGAAAAAGAACTATTTGGTATGTATATTACTTCTCATAAGACTGAAAAATATAAATTAAATTATGTAAATATAGTAGATCTATCAAATATAAAAGATAATCATAATAAAAATATTACCATTATAGTAAATGTTGATAGAATAAAAGAAACTCTTACTAAAAAAGGAGATAATATGGCTTTTATAAGTGGTAGTGATAATACTGGTACTGTGAGTATTACTTTATTTCCTGATATGTATAAAAGTACTAATGTAAAAAGAAATGATATAATAAAAGTATTTGGTAGAGTAGAAAGAAGATTTGACGAATACCAAGTTATTGCTAATAATATTGAAGTTTTATAATTTAAAAATAAGTGCTGGCTCATGTTAAGTTGGTGCTTTTTATATATTTTAATACTTTCTTGACGAAACTAATGATAAATGCAATAATTTCATTAGTTTTGTCAAAGGAAAAAATAATAAAATAGAGAAGTGTAATAATTAATATATTTTCTGAAATAATAAATTATCACAAAATACTGAAGTAAAATACCACAAATCACTGAAGTAAAAAAGCACAAAATACTGAAGTAATATTGATATTTTATTGAAAATAGTGTATAATTATAATGGTGATTGAGATGGAATATATAGATAGAATAGTTGATAAACAAATAAAAGAAAAACTTTCTATAATTGGTGCAGTTGTAATAAGAGGACCAAAATGGTGTGGAAAAACTACTAGTGCAAAAGTTTTTTCAAAAAGTGTTTTAGAAATGCAAAATCCTGATACAGAAGACAATAATAAAGAAATTGCAAATACAAAACCTTCATTATTACTCGAAGGAGATAAACCAAGATTAATTGATGAGTGGCAAATTGCTCCTAAACTTTGGAATGCTGTTAGATATTCGGTTGATAAAATTGGTTTGCCGGGACAATACATTCTTACTGGTTCAGCAACTCCGATAGAAAATAGTGATCTCCATAGTGGTGTTGGTAGATTTGATATTGTAAATATGAAACCAATGACTTTATATGAATCAAAAGAGTCAAATGGGAAAATATCATTAAAAGAGTTATTTTCGCACAATTTTGATATTGATGGAATAACTGCTGATATAGATTATGAAAAAATTGCTTATAGTCTATGCCGTGGCGGATGGCCTACATCAATAAAAATGAATACCGACATGGGACTTAAAATTGCAAAAAGTTATATTGATTTATTAGTAAACTCTGATATATCTAAAATTGATGGAACAGAAAGAAATCCTGAACTTGCTAGAGTAATACTAAAATCTTATGCTAGACAAGTATCTACAATAGATTCTGATAAAGCATTAATTGATGACGTTAAAGCAAATTTTTCTGATATTAGTGATAAAACAATTTATGAATATATATCACAATTTAAAAAACTATTTATAATAGATGAAATACCAGCTTGGAGTCCTAATATAAGAAGTAAGACCGCTATTAGAACATCTCCAAAAAAATCATTTGTTGATCCATCTCTTGCAGTCGCAGCACTTGGATGTAGTCCAAAAGAATTAATGCTAGATTTTAATACTTATGGACTATTATTTGAAAACTTAGTGGATAGAGATCTTAGTGTTTATGCAAGTAATATAGGTGGACATATAAATCACTATAGAGATAGATATGGTCTAGAATGCGATAATATTATAAGATTAGAAAATGGAAAATATGCTTTAGTAGAAATAAAATTAAGTGCAAAACATGTTGATGAAGCTGAAGAACATTTAATAAAATTAAAACAATTAATTGAAACAAATCAACCTAAATTAGGAAGTCCAGAGTTTTTAATGATTGTTACTGCTACTACTATGGCGTACAAAAAGGAAAGCGGAGTACTAGTGGTACCTATTGGCTGTCTAAAAGATTAAATCACATATTACTGAGTTCGTGCAGTCTTGACAATAAACTAAAAATATTCTATAATCTATACATAAACGTTGATTGGAAAAGTAATATTTAAGTTTATTTAAGAGAGCTAGTGTTTGGTGAGAACTAGTATAAAATTAAATATGAAAGACACCATGAGTGCTTGAGGAATTAAGTAGAACAAGCCGGTTGATTGCCGTTATAAATAAAGAGATTATATTTTATATATAATAAATTGGGTGGTACCGCGGATTTAACAGTTATTCGTCCCTTTGGGATATAACTGTTTTTTTATTGAAAGGAATGATAAAATGAAAAAAATATTTAATACTGATTTAAGTATCAAAAATATTAATCAAGAAGTAGAATTATATGGATGGATTAGTAAAAAAAGGAATCTTGGGGGAATGCTATTTATCGATCTTCGTGACCGCAGTGGTATAATACAATTAGTGGTATCTCCAGAAAAAACATTTTTCGAAGAATTATCATCTTTAAAAAATGAAAGTGTAATTAAAATATCTGGTAAAGTAATAGAAAGAACTAGTAAAAACCCTAATCTTCCAACCGGAGATATCGAAGTAGAAGTTTCATCTTTAGAAGTCTTAAACGAATCGCTTGATACACCTTTCGAGGTCAACAACAATACTAATGCTAGTGAAGAAACACGCCTAAAATATCGTTATCTAGACCTTAGAAGAGAAAATTTATCTAGTAAGTTTATCACAAGACATAAAATATGTATGATAGCAAGAAACTACTTATCAGATAATCATTTTCTTGAAGTAGAAACACCAATACTATGTAAATCAACTCCTGAAGGAGCAAGAGACTATTTAGTGCCATCTCGTGTAAACAAAAATAAGTTTTATGCACTACCTCAATCTCCTCAAATATTTAAACAATTACTTATGGTATCAGGTTTTGAAAGATATTTCCAAATAGCAAAATGCTTTAGAGATGAAGATTTACGTGCTGATCGTCAACCGGAATTTACTCAAATAGATATGGAAATGAGTTTTATAAACCAAGATGATGTTATTAGTATAACTGAAGGACTACTACAAAAACTATTCAAAGAAATAAAAGGAATAGATATCAAATTACCACTTGATAGAATGCCATATAAAAAGGCTATGGATCTATATGGAAGTGATAAACCAGATTTAAGATTTGATATGAAAATAAATGATGTTACTAGTATATTCAAAGATACAGAATTTCCTATGTTTAAGGATAAAGAAATAGTAAACTGTTTAGTAGTTAAAAATGCTAGTGATAAGTTTTCAAGAAAAGATTTAGATAATCTAAGTGAATTTGTAAAAAAATATAAAAGCACTGGAGTAGTTTATTTAAAATATAATGAAACACTAAATGGAAGTATAATTAAGTTTATGAATGAAGATGTTCAAAATAATTTGATTAACACCCTTTCTTTAGAAGAAAATGATCTTGTTTTATTATCAGGGGGATCTTATGATATAGTAAAACAATCACTCGGAGCTTTAAGACTAAAACTAGCAAACGATCTTAATCTAATTAAAAAAGATGAATATAAAATGCTTTGGATAGTAGATTTTCCTATGTTTGAATATGATGAAGAAGAAAAAAGATATGTTGCACTTCATCATCCATTTACTAAAGTAAAAGATAGTGATATAGATCTATTAAATACTGATCCATTAAAATGTTTATCTGATGCTTATGATATAGTAATCAATGGATATGAAGCTGGTGGAGGATCAATAAGAATTCATGATAAGAATCTACAAAGTAAAATATTTGAAACAATCGGGTTGACCGAAGAAGAAAAAAATGAAAAGTTTGGCTTCCTACTTGAAGCATTCAAATATGGAACACCACCACACGGAGGACTTGCTTTAGGCTTAGATAGATTAACAATGCTACTTACAAACACAGAAAATATTCGTGATGTTATTGCATTTCCTAAGACTACCAGTGCTAGTTGTTTAATGACTGATGCTCCAAATTACGTTGATGAAAATCAATTAAAGGATTTATATATAAAAGAGGTAAAATAATGAAACATTATAAAAAAATAATAGGAAAAAGTATTTACTTATCACCATTTAGTGAAGATGATTATATTTCATTTACTGAGTGGATTAATGATTATGAAACATCTAAATACTTAGATCAATATAGTAAAATATTTACTCTTGAAGATGAAAAAGATTTTGTAGAAAGAGCAAGAAAAGATGATAAAGTATACCTTTCTATAGTAAAACTATCAAATAATGAACTAATAGGTAATATATCACTTATGAATATAGATCATATCAATAAAACTGCAACACTTGGTATTATGATAGGCAAAAATGATGAAAGAGAAAAAGGCTATGGAACTGAAGCAATCAAACTATTACTTGATTATGCATTCAATCACTTAAACCTTAATAATATTATGCTTGAACTCCTAGATACCAATGAACGTGCTAAAAAGTGCTATCTAAAATGTGGATTCAAAGAACTAGGAGTAAGAAAACAGTCTCACTATCTTGAAGGAATCTATCATGATAGTATATATATGCAAATATTAAAAGAAGATTTTAAGAGAAAAATACAAAACGTTTGATAAAAAAATAAAAATGAGAAGCTATTTGTTACATTTCTTGCAATATACGATATAGAATCTTAAGGATATTCTAGCCACTTATGTAAAAGTAATGTACACATAGCAATTTGTCATAAAAAGTATAAAGAAGTAATAATCTTTTACTTTTTATTTATTTTGTAGTATAATTTAGTCGGTGATATGAATGAAACGTGTAGTAGTAGGTATGTCTGGTGGAGTTGATTCATCAGTAAGTGCAATTATTTTAAAAAATATGGGATATGAAGTAGTAGGACTTTTTATGAGAAACTGGGATAGTTTAATTAATCATGATATAAAAGGAAATCCTACTTTAAATGAAAATATATGTACTCAAGAACAAGATTATAATGATGCTAAAAAAGTATGTGAAGATTTAGGAATAGAACTACATAGAGTAGATTTTGTAAAAGAATATTGGGACTATGTATTTACTTATTTTTTAGATGAACTAAAAAAAGGAAGGACTCCTAATCCTGATGTTATGTGTAATAAATACATAAAATTTGATTTATTCAAAAAAGAAGCACTAAAGCTTGGTGCAGATTATATAGCAACTGGACACTATGCTAGACTTATTAATGGTAATTTATATAAAGGATTAGATTCTAATAAAGATCAAACTTATTTTTTAGCACAACTTACAAATGAACAATTAGAAAATGTATTATTTCCAGTAGGAGACTTGGAAAAAAGTGAAGTAAGAAAGATAGCTGGTGAATATGGACTAATAACTGCTAAAAAGAAAGATTCTACAGGAATATGCTTTATTGGAGAAAGACACTTTAGAGAGTTTTTAAGTAATTATCTACCTAATCAACCTGGTAAGATTATTAATATAGAAACAAATGAAGTAATGGGTGAACATGTAGGACTTATGCATTATACAATCGGACAAAGAAGAGGTCTTAATGTTGGTGGTACAGAAGATAGAATGTTTGTTGTAGGAAAAGATTTAGATAAGAATGTTTTATACGTTGCTATTGGTGATGACAATGAATATTTATATTCAGATAGTTGTATAATAGATAGCTTAGTAATAAATTACGAAGAAGAATTAAAAGAGTGTAGTGCTAAATTCAGATATAGAAGTAGTGATGTAAAAGTAAAAATTACTAAGTTAAATGATGATGAGTTATTAGTATCGTATGATAAAGTTAAATCAGTAACACCTGGACAAGTATGCGCTTTGTATATTGGTGATAGATGCATTGGAAGTGGAATTATAAAAGAAGTTAGAAAAAATGATAAAAAACTTTGGTATTTATAAATAATAGTACTTGAAAAAGTACTTTTTTGTTGTACTATTATTAAGGAGTATAGATAATGTAAAACAAAATAATAAAAAGAAACTATTGCTAGTAGTAATGGATGATAATAGGATAAAGGTATATTTGACCAAAATAAGTAATGGAGTTGAAACAGTTGTAGTAGAACCTACTACAATATATAATTTAAATAAATATGTATTGATTGATGATATTATTGGTAGTTCTAATGTTGGTAGCTCAAAATATAATATACATCCTGTTTTAACACTTCATCTAATATAAAGATATCTGGTGGAACTGGTACAAGTTTTTCTCATAATTATCTATTCAATAAATATAATAAAAGCAATATTTCTACTTAATTATAAAAATAATTATTTAGTTCTATTGACTTTTTTTGATATTTTTAGTACTATTTAATAGTAAGAAGGTAGGGTGTTGTTATGAAAAACAAAGAAACAAAGAAGGAAAAACTTATAGTTACTATATCTACTATTGTATTAATCTTATTAGTTGTAGGAACAGCATTTGCATATTATTATGCTAACTTTATAGGAACAAGAGAAAATAATATAATTTCTGGTAAATTAGAAATAAATTTTGATAATGAAAGTGCCATGACTTTGACCAATCAAAAACCTGTTTCTGATGAAGTTGGTACTTCTATTACTGATGATAAAGCATATACTTTTGATGTTAATTCTACTATTAATAGTGATACACAAATTAATTATGATTTAGCTTTTGATCTTATTTCAAATGAAGGAATTACAAATGATAATGTAAAGATTAATTTACTTAAAAAATATGTTTTAGATGGTGTCGCTAAAGAAGAATATGTAATTGGTACTGCTACTACTGGTGAATTAGTTTCTAATCTGCAAGCAAGAACATCTAATAATAAATACTTTAATGAATATGTTTTAGATAGTGGTTTTTTTACTAAGACAGGAACTGTTTCATATGTACTAAAAGCATGGGTTACTGGTAGTGATGAAGAAATTAAATTAAACATTTCAAACACTGATAATGTATGTAGTAATACTACATATACTACAAAAGATACATGTGAAGCAAACGGAGGAGTTTGGGGAAGTTCTCATAAAGCAGAATCTTTATCAAACTCAAGCTATCAATTTAAAGTTAAATTAAAAGGAGAACAAGTTGAAAATTAACTTGTTTTTTTCTTTACACTCTTTAAAAAAAACATTTGTTATATTCCACATTATTTGATATACTAAAAGAAAGGAAGGAAGTAATAATATGAGATTAAACATTGGAGTAATATTCGGAGGAAAAAGTGTTGAACATGAAATAAGCATTATTTCTGCAATCGAAGCAATGGGATATGCTGATGAAAATAAATATAAAATAGTACCTATTTATATAGATAAAGATAATACTTGGTATACTGGAGAGCATTTAAAAAATATAATTAATTTTAGGGATATTGATTTAGTAAAAAGATATGCTAAAAAGGTTGCATTGGTTAAAGTAGGTAAGTCTTTTGTATTACAAAGATTGGGTATGTTTAAAAAGAATTTATGTGTTATAGATATAGTTGTGCCAATTGGACATGGAGCATACTTAGAAGATGGTTCTTTACAAGGATACTTAAACATGCTTGGAGTACCATATGCTGGTCCTAGTGTTCTTGGCGCTGCTCTAGGACAAGATAAAGTAATACAAAAAGAACTATTAAGTGCTAATAACATGCCATTAGTTAACTATACTTGGTTCTATTCATATGAATTAAGTGACAAAAAATTAGTACAAGAAAGATTATCAAAATTAAAGTTTCCAGTATTTATCAAACCATCTAGCTTAGGATCTAGTATTGGTATAGAAATTGCGGAAGACGAAAAAGATTTCTTTAAAAAAGTAAAAAATACTATGAAATATGATAAGAAGATTCTAGTTGAAGAAAAAGTAAATGACGTAAAAGAAATAAATATAAGTGTACTTGGTAACTATAAAAAAGTTGAAGTATCTGAAATTGAAGAAATAAACTCTAATGAAGATTTCTATTCATTTAAAGAAAAATATGTAAACAATTTCTCTAAAATACAAGAAAAAGATAACAAGACTAAACCAATTATATCAAAAGAAATGATCGAAGATATGAAAGAATACGCTATAAATACTTTTAAAGCATTAGATGGAAATGGAGTTGCAAGAATAGATTTCTTAATCAATGATAAGACTAAAAAGATCTATATAAATGAAATAAATACAATACCAGGATCATTATCTTCATACTTATGGAAAGCTAAGAAAAAGAATCAAACTGAACTATTTGATGATTTAATAGCAATCGCAATAGATAACAAAAAAGATGATGAACAAATACAAAAAGCCATACCTGGTAACTTACTTGAAAGATTTGATAACTTAAAAGGTACTAAGTTAAAGAAATAGTATAAATTACTTGTATAAAGCTACTAAAAGTAGTATATTATATATATAGAAGCACGTTCTTTGAACGCCGACTTCTTGTTAATGCTAAGTTGCGACGTTTCCCTATATCAGAGAGACGTCGCATTTATATTAAATTACTTTAATAATAAACAAATAATTACAAGCAGTGCTAAAATTGAGAAATCTTATCTTTCATAACTATCACCCCATTTCTTTTAAAAAGATAATGAAGTCGGCGCCTGTAATAAATGTATTTAAGCTGATACCAATATAAGCTAAAGAAAATACTTGTCAAATGACCAATTTTAAGTTTTGAGAGAGAAAATGATTGTAAAAATAAGATTTGCCTTAGGGCAATTTTTATTTTTTTAATAAGAAAACTTG
>ERZ779888.1290-NODE-1290-length-25542-cov-3.786283_pt1 | contig 25542 bp, 30 predicted proteins | sample MGYA00511245_ERZ779888 | MGnify/ENA primary metagenome ERZ779888 (study PRJEB29588, sample SAMEA2155255) | human gut metagenome | biome: human gut; feature: human-associated habitat; material: faeces | place: Denmark | collected 2008/2010 ...
CTAAACATAGTAAATAAGCGAATGATTACCACCCATTTGCAAAAGAGGAGCTTTTCATAAAAACATAGGGAATGTGCTTTGTAACATATTTTCTAAAAACTTTGATTAACTGCTGGCACTCTTTTTCTAAAATGCCCACATCAACTTGAATATTGTTTTTCTCAAGTATTTTTACACCTTTTCCAGACACAATAGGATTACAGTCTAAAGTTCCAACGACTACTCTTGTAATGCCACTGGCAATAATTATTTCTGTACAAGGTGGTGTCTTTCCATAATGACAGCATGGTTCAAGTGTTACATAAAGTGTTGATCCTATAGGTGATTCCCTGCAATTTTTAAGTGCATTTCTTTCAGCATGCATTCCACCAAAAGTTTCATGGTATCCCTGTCCTATAATCCGATTATCTTTTACAATTACTGCTCCAACCATAGGATTAGGATTGACATAGCCAGCACCTTTTTTTGCCAATTCTATTGCTAATTTCATGTATTCTGCATCGCTCATTTTTACACCTCCAAAAAAATACATGCCTTGAATAAAAGCTATCCAAGACATGCAAAAGAGGATTTATGCGATTAAATAAAATGCTCCGAAACGATACGAAATCATTTCAGAGCACGCAAAAAAGCATAAATATACTTTCATCTTCTTTCATCCAGACTATACTGTCGGCTTTGGAATTTCACCAAATCATGCCTTTCGGCTCGTGGGCTGTACCACCGGTAGGGAATTGCACCCTGCCCTGAAGATAGTTATTCAATTACAGACAATTATAATATTTGACATTATTTCTGTCAATAGAAAGTTTTTTCTCATTCGTCAAATACAATAATTTGCAAGCAGGTAAACACAGGTTATTTCTTAATATCCTTTTGTTTGGGAAACTCCGCCTACAGAGCCAGTAGTAAAAGACATACTTTTAATCAGTTATATAGGTATGTCTTTTACTGCCTTTCAAACAGGAGGAAGTTATGAAAACTATCATGATGTTCAAATTGGATATAATGCACTTTATGGAGCAATTACAAATAGCGAGGAAGGAAAACTTATTAGAGTTGCTAAATTACATGACCATTCTATATGGGCGGATTCGGTTGAAGATGATGGATATGGAAAATCATATACACGAAATACTTGTATTGAAATGTCAACATCTCAAATTAGTGGATATGCTAGTGGTAGGTCTTCAACTGGAACAACTAGTAAGTCTAGTGTTATTCAACCTTATATAACAGTATTCTTTTGGAAAAGAGTTCAATAATTTACGCAATTCTTCTCCAAAAATAAACAACAATATAAGGCTGAATGTTGTTGTGTTTTTGATTTCCTCCATTTTCGTATGTACTCATTCCATTGTATGGATTATTTTTTTGAACTTGATACAATGATAACTCATCGTGCGAATTCTTATGCATTGTAGTTACTGCGGTACTCCAAGCTCCTACGCTTACCTGTTCTCCTAAATTGTCTGCGTTGAAAAGCAAAGCTAACACATGATTATGACTAGGCATTTCATCTTTAGTCAATGCGTGGAAGTATTCTCCTCCGCTACTGTTGGAAGTAAAGGACATACTTGTACTACCATCGTTTCCAGTACCTTCACCGACTAGTGTACGGCCTTGACCGAACTGTTCCCAAGTTCCACCCAAGAATGTTCCTGGGTTCTTTTTATCGTATGTGATATAGACTGCGCCAACTGGGAATATTTTATTTAAAAACATTGGAGCTACAATGTCGCCTAATACTGTAAGCGTATCTTTTTGATTAGCATCTTGACCGAAGAACGTTAATGATCTTCCGTCTTTTCCAAAGTTAATTAACGAGTAAGTAGGTGCTACTGTAAAGATTTGCCATGAGTAGTCATTCATGAATTTATCCTTAACACCAAATGCCACTTCATAAGAACTTGTTGCGGATGTAAATAAGTTACCTGCTTTGTAATCTTGCTCAAGTGAGTAGTTGTTATCCCATGAATTTATTTTCGTCCATGAAGAAGTCCCACTTGCTCGATATTGGATATAGAATGAGGTTACATTCTTATTACTTAAACTTGTAAAACCAACTTTGAAGTGTAGCAATGCATATGTACCACTTGCTTCATCTACTACATAATTTGAATCAGAACGCTTTGCACTTACATTCGTTAAGATAGGCGAACTATATGCAGATACAGTTACTTTGCCACTAATTTGTGAACTACGACCACGTGAATCATAGATTGTTGTCGTATAGCTAATGCTACCACTGCCATTTACAGTTCCAGTAGTAAATGAACTACCATTATATGTCTGCCCTTCAAAATTTGTTGATACAGATGTAACAGTTGAACCTTGCGCACCACTGTAAGTTATTGCGAACTTAAGTCTAGACTGTGACTGAACTATTTGGCCAATTTCTGCACATACAGAATTTGCATCTGTTACTTTGATACTGTCAATCGAAGGAACTACACTGCTTCTGACTTTGATAGTCGCATTTACTGATTTAGATCCAACCGATGTTGAACCACTGAATGTTTCTAATGTAAATGTAGCAATTCCACTTGTCGAATTAGGTAAGTCCTTTTCCCATGCAGTTGGAATTGTATAAGAAAAGCTAGGGGTTGTTGTACCACTAGCTATTGTCACTAATTCACTTTTTTTACCGTTCCATGTTGCGTAGATTTTATGTGTAAAGTTCTTTGAAGCACTCGAACCGTTAATATTAATAGTGTTACCACATTCAATACTAGGACTATCAATAGATATACTTGATGCTCTTGGAATGGTTGTTAATGTCAACGAACCACTACAAGAACCAGTTCGAGGTGCGTAATAACTTGTATTGTCACAACTAAATGATGCACTTACGCTGATTGATTTAGAACCATCTGCATTGTGCGATACTGTTGTATATCCATCTGCGATTCCAACAGTTTGGCCACTACCACACGAAACTGTATGGCTAGCATCGTGTACTGTTGAACCATTTACTACCACTTTATAGTGTTCGCTCAATCCTTGGTGATTATGGTACTGTGTATTTGAACGAATACCAACCCACCAATACACCCGTGATGTGTTGTTTTCAATAGAATAAGAATCTTCCCAACATTTTAAAATAAGAGAGTATTTATCCCACTGACCACTACTAATTTGTATTCCGCCACTAAATTCTGCCATTCAATCACCCTACTTTCTTGAAATCTAAAGAGCCATTAGCTCTTGGAACGAATCCGAATGCACCAATTTTCAATGACTGCGTAAATTTCCCATCTGTGATGTACATTGTTTGGTCGTTTATATATGTTACCTTTGCGCCATTCTTTTGAATCGACCATTCTTGGTTTGTAATCTTAGTTTTAAATGCACTGTCAGATTTGCCTAGTGTTAAAGCATCATTATCAAACGACATATAACTATTTACGTTGTCTGTGGTTTGCTTTAAACCATCAACACGACCATTTACACTGTCGATTTGACCGCTCATTTCATTCTTAGCATCAGTTACCGACTGATTGATTGACCATGTGAAGTCATTTTTTGTCTGTGTAAACTGACTTGATACAGTATTTTGATAATGCTCAAATGAAGAATTTGATACATAAGTTTCAGAAACCTTTGAAGTAATTTCATTTGCCTTAGTTTCAATTGCAGACTGTCGATCAGTGCGTTCAGTGTTTATTGCTTCATCTACATCTTCTGGAGCTGGTGTCCAGTCAGTGGCTTTGTTGCCTTTTTCAAACTTTGGAGCATATATTTCAATTGTCCCGATTCCTAGCGATGTAGATAATCTAGCTAAAATCATACTATGTTTTGTTTCGGAGTCGAGACTTGAGCTAGGTGACCATTGATGAGAATGAAGCTTCCAATCTTCTGTAAGATGTATAAAACTCAAACTATCACTATAGTTATTACCATAAACATTTGGATACCAATATTGAGCAATGGCACCACTGTTTTGTTTTCCGATTAGAACAGGATAGCATTTATTAATGTTTTTTCCATTTGCTTCTAAAACAATCATATATAAATCATATAATGAATTGTTATATCTGCATACAAGTCGCTCAATAGTATTAACTTCATGTGTCGTGCCGTTCTTAAAATTACTCCATGAATCTGTTTGATTCGGCGTATAATAATCAAAATATTGTTTTGGAGTTTTATTAAAATTGTAAATACCATCTGTAGCATTATATTCAATTGTTTTTGCATCAAATAAATTATAGTTAGATAAATCATACCTAGACTTATCATATACATATTCACCATATATTCTGCCTCTTGCCATCATTTGAATAGTATAGATCTGACCGACTTTTGGAATCGAATCCTCAGACTGAATAGGAGCAATGTCAGTTATTGACTCAAAACATGATTTATATATGACTTGAAATCCATTTATCATTCGACAATTATAACCGTCATATGATACTTGTTTCTTTGTTTTTAAAAATAAATTCCTTCCGCCAATTTGTAAGTTATCAATCTTACTATTGGCACTAGTAGCTACCTTATTAACCTCACTAACAGACTGTGAAATCTTATCGGCACTTACTTTAATCTGAGCATCAGTTTGTTCCTTACTATAATAGTTATTTGTAATGTCATTTTGAATTCCATCAATCTTATTACTAGTTTCAGTAATCTTAGTAGCTTGTAATTTAATAGCTTTTGCATTTTGTTCAATTGCCGTTGTATTTGAAGTTACTTTATTCGTTAAATCTGCTAAATCTTTCTGAGCTTGTTCTGCTTTGGCTTTTGCATCATCCGCAACTCCTTGAGCCGTCTTAGCATTATTGATTGCCGTAGTTGCGTTATCTTGAGCCTTAGTTGCATCAGACTGAGCTTTCTGTACTGCAGATTCTGCATTAGTTAAACGAGTTTGAGCTTTTGTGATTTCACTCTCAGTCGCATCAACTCTACCAGTTACTGTTTCTAGATTAGCTTTTGCATCCGCTAATTCCTTGTTAGCATTGTCTAAATTTAATTGAGCACTGTCTGCCTTTTGTTTAGCTTCATCTGCTAAAGTTTGAGCACTCTGAGCATTTGTAACTGCTTGATTTGCAGTCGCTTGAGCTTGAGTTGCTTTCTTTGTTGCATCGATGATATCTAATTGAGCTTGAGTTGTATCTGATTGCAATCTTTCAATTGAACTCGCTTGAGTTGATATTGTATCTGCAGTTTGTTCAAACTTCGTGTTCATACTTCCTTCAAGTGTTGTTAAATCACTCTTAGAAGCATAATTTTGAGAAACTGTAGTCGATAGTTCACCGACTTTCTCTTCAATTTCAGTTGTTACATCTGCATGAATAGATTTTGATTCAGTAGTTAAATCAACTTTTGTAGCATACGTTTCTTTTACAGTAGCAATTTCTCCTGCATTGGCATTTGCCTTATCAACTGCATCTTGAATCAGTTGCTTTGAATCATCGACATCTCCTTTAATCGCATCAATCTGTTTCTGAACGTTACCAGTACTAGTGTTTGCTTCTTGTGCTAGTTTCTTTGCATCTTCTGATTGTTGATTTGCAGTGTTTGCTAATTCATTCGCTTTACTTGCATCTGATTGTGCTTGTGCTGCCTTATCAACTGCTTCTTTAGATTGAGTGTTAGCTTGAGACACTTGAGTATGAATCTCACCGATTTTTGCATCAATTTCATTCCATGTGTTATCGAAAATAGCTTTTGTATACTTGATTTCACTTGGATTTGCATAAGTACACTTCCATCTTTTCCATAGAAACTTATCACTTTGATAAACTACATTACCAACAAACCACTCACCACCGTTTAATTCGGTTTGTGATGTTGAATAATAGAATTGTTCCTCTGCACTTACAAATGACTGACCATCTTCCCCTTTAATTGCCGACCATCTGTATTTTGTTGGGTCTTCTGAACCATATTGCTTTGAGTCAGAATACTGACCAATAAATTTACGATTTGATTCTGTCAAACTAAAATCAACACGACCATCTGAACTGTTTGCATAAGCAATATGCACATAAGCACTTGTTCCATTCTGACCGTCTTGTAGTCGCATTACAGTGACTTCTGCACTTGCTTTAAGTATTTCACCACTCATTGCTTTAAATCGATATACGGCCTTTTCTGTGAAGTCTGAGGCATTGATTATAATAGTTTGATTCGTTGATATTTGCTCATCGTCTTTATACCAAATAATTGAATACTTAGATGTAATATCAACACCATCATTCTTAACAATTGCAGTTAATTGAGTCGAATCTGAATCAGTCTTAAATAGAACTCCATTTGAAGATACAATTGAACCTTCATAAACTTTTTTTAACTCAATCATCTTGTTCATTTCTGAAATAAGAGCCGAACTAATCTGTGATTGCTTTTCTTCAAAGTTGTCAAAAATAGTCTTGCACTTCTCGGAATCCGTGAAACAAATCTCTTGTTCTGTGATTCGTGCTTCTAAATATAAAGTAGGACTATACTCCACATCTTCAATCGTGAACGTATCACCAATATCTGCATCAATATATGCGTCGACATCATACGTAACTTTAGGAACACAATTCTTTTTCAATTGAGCTAAAGCTTGACCATATAATGTTTCTACGTTTTCAGTTTCATAAGACCAAATTTGCACTGCGTACATATCATTTGAATGATTCGTAAGTAAAGTTGAAGGAAATCTATCTCTAGATTGAGGCGCTAACAAGTTGTTACCGTTGACTTTATACAGTACATTTCCATTTGAGTCTTTTACAACTCGACCACTAATCGAATTTAACTGTAATCCATTTGTCCCTGTAGGTCTGATTGCAGTGTATAGCTCAGTAATATCACTTGTTTTAGTGATTCCGTATACATCATTAGGATATCTTAATATCGTACTGCGCTTGTCACTTCCCATTCCTTGAACACTGTCTGAATGAGCACGATAAATATTTAATACAACATTCTTCAATGAGTAATCATCATTCAACTGAGTTACAAACTCTAATTCTGCATCAAATACATTTGCGATTGAATACAATCTAGCTAGTACAGTATCACTTCCAGTCCATTCATGCGTGATACGTTTGTCTGATACTTCATTTTTTCCAATCACAAACGATTGCTCAAATCCATATGCATTTACATATTCTGAAAACGACATTGCTCTAGGAGCTTTATATGCATCTACATATTCATTCGTTAATTCAAGGCAAAGACCATAGGCGGTAACAGTTGTTGTGTCACCACCTTTTTCAACATTCATTATTGTTAAATAATAGCCTTTGTTCTTTCTGGTAAAGCTTAATTTATTACCTTCAACTAAAAAGACTGCATCATCATGTGCAGTCAATGTAGTGAATTCAAATGTATACGATGAGCCTTTTAAATAAGTATGCAATGTTTCATCAAAGTAATGCATTGCGCTAGGCACCGTATTGTCTAAAAAAGCTAGAACTTTGTCATAAGGAGTTAACACTGCTATTCTGATTTTTTCCATTATAACCATGCCTCCCTTATTCTAGCTTTCACTGTTGGTTTCGATTCTGACCAACTTGAGCACGTAGTCTTTATTTCTGTAGTTCCTACTGGAGCTTTAAAATATTTAGTTCCTAAAATCTCATCTTGAGGTCTAGACATTCCGTTTACATAAACGTGCGATGACTTACCGTCAATTGTAATTTTCGTACCATTAGGATATCTATTAGGAATATCTCTCCATTTTGATACATTGTTTTTCGTGAAGTTGATTACATCAAAGCCCATCATACTCATTAGTTGATTACCGTCTCTATTGCCCCATTGTTTGAATGCAATCTGAATCTTGGCACACTTCATATTTGCAATTTCTGGAATGTAGTAGTTGTAATATCCTCCGTAATAGAAGAAGCGGATATTTCCGCCTTCTTTCAAGATATCGCAATGTCCCCAATTCCAAAACCATGGATTTTGAGATTGTAAATGAGAAGTAGTATATGAGAAGTTTCTTAACATTTTACCATTCGCCCAAAACTCATAATGTCCTGTATTGCCTACTGTATCTGTCTTGTACCAGTTACAACCGCAAATCAATTTATTGTCTGCAGTTAAGAAGTTGATACACATCTCTCCAGTTTGACCCATCAAACTCGCATAGAATATCAAGTGAAAATAACAATAGAAGTTCTGAGATCCACTTGAATCTCCATTTGAATCTGCAGGTATTACCAATGTTCTTAATCCGCCACTAGCATTTCCTTTTTTTGCTCCGACTGTTCCAAAACCTAGAAAGTTTTGATTAAACCAAGTGTGTTGAGAAAGTGTACCATTACTTCCATAAGTAGGATGCATTACATCCGTTCCGCTAGTGTCATCTGCACAATTGTAAAAGTTGTTGATGCTAACTAAATGTTCGCTTTGTTGATAGGTTTCTGAATCAAGTTCTTCGATTTTTCCATACTGCATTACTCCTTCAGTTGATACGATACCAATATATCCAGTTTCAGATGTTGTCTGAATCTCGTAATCAATACTTACAGGTACAGTTCCTTCATTGACAATGTTTAACACTCCATCAGTAGCAGTAAATTCTTTTTCTGTGGTTGAATATTTCCTAGGGTCTGAGCAATAGATTTCGATTTCACCGATCACGTTATTACTTCCACCATCAACCTGTGTATTAGATGTCTTAGTTCCAATGAAATACTTGTCGCTTTCATCATTAAAAATGACTTTTACTTGCTCACCACTCAACAATTTATTCATCTTGTTGTAAGCTTCTCGAAATTCTCTGCTTCCTCTAGCTCTCAACTGGTACTTAACAGTAATCGTTCTTGCAGGAGTTGTTTTATATCTGTAATAAGAACCATCCATTCCATCAATTTCAGTATGTTTTACTTCTGACTCCATCAACTCACGTCCTGTTACAGAAAGTGTACGATATCCATCTATTTCATTTTCTAAATATACGCCATTATATGACATGGCTTCTGTCGGTAGGTTAGTACCGACGATGCCACTATTTACTGTATTTACGAATGCATACATTATCTGTTACCTCGCAATCTCTCATTAAGCTTTGAGTTTCTGTTAATCTCATTCTGATTTGCTCTGTATGTTGCACGTGCAAATTCACGATCATTAATGTAAAGTGGTGTTTCAACCGTTAATTGAGCGTTGCTAGTGTAATCGTATTCTGCATTCATATCACTCACAACACCTCCAAAAGCTATTTTAGGAGCGCTCATTAATGGAAGGTATAATAACTTCTCTGAAGCTCTTTTTACGTCAGAATACATGGATTCAAGGCCTAGAACAAAACCTTTTCCAGTCCACATACCATCTTTCTTAGTAACTTTAGACGGAGAACCGATTTTCGCTTTAGCTTGAATTGCGGCATCTGCAGCTGCTGCTAAACTAGCGGCCGCAGCTCTAACAGAACCTTCACTAGCTCTTAAACCATTCGCCAATCCTTGACCAATCATCTGACCACAATATTGTGCTTTTGACTGACACGCATTGAATGCACTGATAATGTTATTGCATGAAGATCGTGCTATTGACACACTTTTTGATAAGCTTCCTTTAAGTCCTGATGTAAACTTAGTACCCATTGCAGTTCCTGAAGTCGAAGCCCTAGCTTCTGCTGCAGACATTGCACTGATAATGTTATTGCATGAGTTTGTCACTGTAGCTGATGTACTGGCAAATGTAGTACCTACCATACTGATAGCAGTTACAAGGGCCATCATCTGAGTACCTGCGCTTCCTATGCCTACAGAAGCTGCAGATATAGCTCCTATACCGGTTGCTACTGCAGCTAAGCTAGCTCCCATATCAAACAAATTTAAACCAGTAATAATCTGAATGCCTTTAGCTAATTCTTTGAATCCTTTGCCAGCATTCAAAGCAGATTGTCCAATAGATTTAATCACTCCTGAAACTGAGTTTAAGATTCCACTTACTGTTTCTCCAAACGATGTAATTACACCACTGATACCTTCAAATACCGAAGTAATAACAGGTCCAAACGCAGAAACAGCATCTGCAACACCCTGAAGAACCATTTGTAACCCTTCACCTTGCGACCCAACCAATGCCATAGCAGCACCTGTTGCAAGAATAGCCGCTGCCAACGCAAGCCATGTAGTAGGTGGCACCATTGCGATTGCAGTTCCTAATCCTGTAAACGCAGTTGCTAAACCTTGTCCAATGCCTTGTGCTACCGTACTGATTGCAGTACCAAATGATTCAATGACTGTTCCGACTCCTTCCAAAGCCGATTTAATGCCCTGTCCGATACCTTGAAAAGCAGTACTAATTGCTTCTCCTAGACCTGTTATAATTCCTTTTACACCTTCACATACCGAAGTAATAACATTGGAAATTCCTTCAAATGCAGAATTAATAATCTGTGCAGCTTTAGATGTTTTCTGAGCAGTTCGCATTGTTGCATCACCAATACTGTCACTTGGAGTACCATTTTGCGGTAATTGTCCAGGTATTTCTTGAGTTGGTTTTTCTCCTAATCCTCTGATTTTGTCAATAATTGATTTTAACTTTGAATATCCACCTTTAGCTGTGCCAACGACACCACTTATCATACTAGATACTTTGCTACCGACTTTGATTGCAACAAATGCTCCTGCCAATAATTTGACTGCACTTGCAAATCTCTTAACATCTTCCGTTTTAAGATTTGCTATGAAATCTGCAATTTTGCCAGTTACATCTTCTACTTTTGCAATGATATTTCCAATGTCTTGTCCTAACTGCTCAAAGACTTTACTGTCTTGCGACTTATCCATTACATTTCCAATAGCATCTTTGACTTTGTCGAACAATGTAATTGCGTTTTGTACTGCATCTGTCTTCATAAATCCATCATAGAATTGTTGGACCATAGCTTTAGCATTGTTTGCTCTATCTGCAAGCCAATCCATAGCCTTTGATACGTTTTCCATGACTCCAGGCTTGAAATCCCATGTCAAACCATCGTCTTTAGATTCCATGATTGAATTTCTGAAATCATAGATTTTAGATTTAATCTTTTCTAGATTATCAACTAATCCACCCATGGCTTTTGACTTCAACATGTTATTCATTGCAGACAAGAACCCTTGTTCTAAGTTTTGTACTGCACTCTTGATGTTAGTCATAGAAGTTTTAACACCTTTAGAAGCTTCTAATGCAGTTTCTGCAAAGCCACCTGTTTCAGTATCACATTCAATCATTGCATCATTAAACTGATCAAATGTAATCGTTCCATTCTTTAATGCATCATACAATTCATTTGCATTACCACTTGCAATACCTAGTTTCTTAGATACTTTAGTTAATGCTGGAGCCATTGTTTCCTGTAAGGTTCTCCATGATTCCATATCAACTGTACCTTTAGCAAGCATCTGTGAATACTGTTGCAAGCCACGTGATGCATCTTCTGAACTAGATCCACTTGCTAAAAACGCATGGTTTAATGCGATTGTAGTATCAGTTGCCTTATCAATATTACTTGTAACGGCAGACAACGACTTAGATGTTGTTACAACATCTGCCAAGTTTGTTGGTAAGCCTTGTACTGACTGATTTAACTTTGCAACACTCTTTTGAGATTGTTCAATTGAAAATCCCAAAGACTTCATAACTTTTGGATAGGATTGCATGGTATCAAATCTATTAATAGCACCATCAAAGGATGAGCTAAAAACGTTCATCGTTGCACCAATAGCTTTAGTTATGCCGACACCAGCTACAATAGATTTAACTCTATCACTAAACGACTGGCACGCTCCTATAGCTTTGTTCATGGTTGAGGTCATATTCTTATCGGTTGCCGTTAGTATGGCTTCAACACTAAAACTTTCTGCCATTGTTATCCCTCCTTTTTATTTATGAACTCTGCCAACTTATCAAACTTGCTTTGTTTCTTTATCCCCATGACACGATCCAACTCTTTCTGATAGTCAAAGAACTTGCTAAATTTCGTGTATACCATTCTCTGTTTCTTGCCCACTTGCTTTTTAGCCTGTGCAGTCATATTTAGGTATGCTTGCAAATGCAGATAATACTGATCATCTACCATTTGTAGCTCTTTGGCCTTCATTAGAAGTCGATATTCGTAAGGGGTAAGATTATTTACCTGATCCAAATTTTTGAAGTCTAAGTATCTAAAACAAGTCAAAGCGACACGTTCATACATTTCATCAAATGTTTCGTCTATTTCTTCTCTTCTTTCTGCATGCTCGTCATCAGTGATTTCACTTCTTTCTTGCACGCATTCGCTTGAGATAAAAAATTGATTACGTCCTCAAAAACTTTGTCGATATCTTCTACATCTTCTAAATATCTTTCAATGTCTGCTTTCTTTAAACGTGGTGTTTGTCCAATATTCATACAGAAGATACAATCGACTAATGCATCAATATCTCCATCCATGATGCTTGCGACCATAAATTTCAAGCCTACTTCTTTTTTGTTTTTAGTGTTTGGTACATCCACAGTCACTCTTTTATTGACTTCATGTAAAAATCCAAACCCTGCTACTAGTTGATATGTTTCACCATTTACTTCAATTTCCATGTTTTTACTCATTTAAAGTCCTCACTTTCTAAATACAAATATAAAAGGGGCAATCTCTGCCCCTCATGTTTATTACGATTCCTTAGATACATCCTTATAAACGTAAGATGCTACTTCCTGCTGTTCTTTAGTTACTGATGCATATCCATCCGCTCCATTTCCATTTGCTCCGAATGTTAAATCAACTTCAACAACTCCTTCTGCTTCTGATGAAATTGAGCATTCAGTCAAATATCCTTGGTAGTATTTAGATTTAAACTTGCCGACATTTGTTTCAGTTCCTTCTTCTGCTAGGTTTACTTCCCAACATTCGACTAGTTCATCTGACAACATAGCCTTTTCTAATTTATCAATGATTGCATCACCTTTTGCCAAAACAGATGTTGATGTAATTTCAATCTCTGCTACTGATGGGGTACGAATAGTTCCGTCTTTTGTAGCAGTTGTATCTGCATCTTTTGTAACGTTTCGTTCGTTTTCTGTTGGGAAAGCAATTGCACTAGCATTTTCTTTCTTTGAATCTTTTGCAACTCTGAAAAGATAGATCAACTGTTTACCTGCAACTGATTCTTTCATTGCTTCTGTGAACATTTGTAAATCAAATTTCATTATTTTATTCCTCCTGTAATTCTAAAATCCAACTCTAGAACACCATGCATCAATGGTGCTCCTGTACTTGAATCCGATAATATCCGTTGGTTGATATTTTGGATCATAAAAGCAAAGTTGTTTGTGTGGTTGATTTGTCTAGCCACTTTCTTAATGGTTTGTATAATTTCAGACAATTCTCCACGCTTCCTAGGATTGTTGTGCCAAACATCCACAACTTGCGTGATATTGCCTAAAATCATTGTTTTATTTCCGTAATCGTCCACTAGTTGACTTGAACCAATGTATACATATGGATATGGTGTCCCTTCACTTGGCAAAAACGTATCGTATACATTAACGCCTTTACTTTTTAACGCTTTTTCTAATTGCACTTTTAGTGCAGTGAATAATTCCTGCTGTGAATCCATTGCATCACCTACTTAACTAGTTTCTTCATATCCGATTTAAAGATTGGTACTTGTTGTTTGAATGCAGGTCTAACAAAAGGTTGTGCGTCCATAAAACGTGTTCCAAATTCAACATAAGGTGCATAATGCGTTGATGGTCCTTCTGCATATGTGAATCCGCCATCACGTGTTTCACCTCTGATGCTTCTTTTGGTTGCACCTGTTGAATACCCTTTTGTAAATACTGCATTTTTAACTGTTTTATTTTGCATATCCATTTCATTCTTCAAAACAACTGTTTTCACATCTTCCAAAGAACAATTCTTTTTGAGTTTCTTCTGCAGTTTATCTAATCCTCTTATTTCAACTTTTGCCATATTTATTGCACCTCAGACAGAATAAAAGACTCCTTTGTTCGGAGTCTTCGTGAGTAATCAACTTTGTATTTCTTTGCACCGATTCGAATATGATCAAAAGGTTTTTCATAAATATTCTGAATATGACAAGTAAGGCTACCTTGTCTGATTTGCCCGTATACCTGCATCATAGTTTGTGTTTTTGTATCCATTATGGAAGCCATTGCCATTTCTTCTACAATCGAATCATCTTCATAGTTGCCTGTATCCTCGTTATAAGAACCTTGCACAAATCTTTGAAAGTAAATAGGCTTGTCATACCTCATAAGAATCGTACCTTCCCTTTATTTTGATTGGCTTGCTCATCTCTCCATGATTGAATCTCAGAAGAGAAAGAAGAGAAGTCATCATCATTAAATGACATTGACTCCCCTTCAACTGAATGCGTTTGAACACCCTCAGAACCAATCCTATTAAAGCGTTTGATAGACACTTCTGTAATGATATATTCTAGTTCATCCGGTATGATTTTTACGCTTAGAAGCGCTTTAAGTCGACCTTCCGTAAGTCTTACAATGGTCTCTAGCTTTTCATCATCATTTTGCAAACCAAGAAGCAGTTTTACATCACTTAATACGGTTGTTGTCGACATCTTCAATCACCTATGCCTTTAAGTCAACAACTACATCGCCTTTTGATACTGCTTTGTAGTTTTTATCGCATTCTACAACAGTGCAGTGATTTGTTGCTGCTGCTTTGATATCTGCTCCTTCTTCGAAGTTCTTCCAAGATTTTACATCTGTACCATATGCCACTGTTTCTTCAGAAGCTCCAACCTTGAATTTGAATTTGTTATTCATAGATTACAACTGTTCTGCAACTGCTACTTTTGTAGTTCCTGTTTCTTCACCTTTAGATGCCGTTAATGTTAAGCTACGTAATGTTTGAGTGTCAGAACCACCTACTGCAAAATGTGCGATTGCATCTTGGTATTCACACATTAAACGTAATCCCATGATTGCGAACATATCTGAAATAGCACGATCATAGTTTCCTTCTACATGGAATCCTAAGAAGCCAGTAGTACTGTCAGTAGTATATGAAAGTCCTGCTTTAACAAATTCAGAATCGCTTGGATCTACATAATATGCAATGATGTTGTTCATTGGAGTAGCTACTACTGTTTTTTCTGCTACTCGGTCTGTTAAGAATACAATATCTGCTCCTAAGAAGTTCTTAATGTATGTTAAACCAAATGCAGTCTGCATAGATACATTAGCTTCTCCTAAATAGCGGTAAGCATCCAAAGTATTTACGAATACAACAATACCAGTAGTATTTCGTTTCATTTGTTGGAATTTGTGTTTAACATTACCGATTGCCATTGCGATAGCCATCTGCCAAGTAGCTTCATGTCCTACTAAGCTGCCTGAATTCAACTGTTTATATAAGCGATCAGTGATGTTATCTTGCAAATCAATACGGAACTGTTCGTCAGTATCAGATACTGCAGCTTCATATCCTTTCTCTGCAATTGCTTCAATAGGAACGGCTTTACGAAATTTCTCGATTTGAATTGTATCGAACACTTCTTCTTCAACTTTATATTCGCTTAATGGAATTGATTCGCCTTCTGCTACATGTCCATCTTTTAATGTTCCTGTAACTTTCTTTGTTTTTAAAACCGAACCGTTTGCTTTACGGATTGGGCGAATGATTCCTAATACATCCAATAAAGCTTGAATGTTCTTTCCAAAACTAGTAACGAAATCAATTTCGTGTGCTCTAACTTGGATGTTGCCTGTTCCTGTTAATCCTGTAGGTGCTGCAAACATTTGCAAGTTCATACCTTTATAAATTTTTTTCATATGTTATATCTCCTTTTTCTATTTACTGGAATAAATCCATATTTTCCGCAATCATGCGTTGTCTTTCCATTGGATCAGTGATATTCAAGATTGATTCACGAGTTACCCCTTTGTTTGAACCACCACGTTTAGGACCGTTGCCTTTCAGTTTTTCTTTAACTGCTTTTTCTACTTCTTGTTCAAACATCTTCACAAACGAATCAACCGCTTTCTTAGTTTTATCTGCATCTTTATTAACTAGAACAGATAAAAGTTCATCTCCAACGTTAATATCATGCTCTGCGCACATTTTACGTGCTTCATTTGTCATTTCTGCGATTGCGTTTTTTGCTTTCAATTCATCTAGCTCTTTTTGCACCTTGTCACGTTCTGCTTCTGCTCGTTCTTGTGCATTCATTTCTGCTAAGCGCTTAGCTTCTGCTTTTTCTTTTTCTTGATCTGCTTTCCAACGTGCAAACCTTTTATCAAGAACCGCATTCAAATCTTCATCTGAATACTTCTTTTCTGGTGCTTTGTTTTTTTCTTGGTTGTCTTGTCCCTCAGTTGATTGAGTGTTTTCTGTTCCTGTAATCTCATTCTCACCTGAAGATTCATCTGCAAAAAGTTGTAAGCAAAAAGGTAGTCTGTCATTGAATTTTTTCATAAGTAAATTTCCTCCTATTTTTCTGACTTTGCTTGTCATTTCCCATATCTTTTTAAGGCTTAAATGCTTGGCCTATAACCCATACAGTTTAACGACGTGAATGCTTGGTCTTGTTTGGTAGTGTGGATATGTAGACTTTATAAGTCTTGGCTTTTCCACAAAAAATGCACCGTTGATTACGTACTTCAACGATGCACTCTAGCCATTGGTCAAAATAAACCTTTTCGACACGCTCCAAATATTTGTGATTACACATCTCTTAGATCCACGTATTCTGGATACGCTTCTTCTGTGCCTTTGCATCCAATTCTGAAAAAATTAATTGCTAATTCTCCAGCAAGGTCCAAACCCGAGATATACAACGTCTTGCTATCTTTATCAGGTTCGTAATATCTGCAAAGTGCGTCGGATGTTTCGTCGATTGAATTGGCCAATGTCAAAAATAGTACTGAGATAGCGCTGCAGACGATATCTTTTCCTATTGGAGCGTAATGAGCATGGCCATGTACTTCAATCAGGCAATCACTTTCTGTCTGTTTAATCTTAATTTTTATCACATAGTATCACCTGTTTCATTTGTCTTTTTTAACACAATAGTTCTTTCGGATAAAAAACTAGAAGTAACTTGCACTTTTGGAAGCCAGTTGTTATCAGGATTTAAATTCATTTCTATCTTTAAATCTGTTAGCAAATCATATTGATCCACAATATCATCTGCATGGTCAATAATACTTTGAGCTGCTTCTTTTATATGCTTCTTAATTTGTTCTGATCTATCTTCATCACGTATAAGCCGGTAATCCATTGTATCACTCCCTTGCATAATAAAAGGCCACTCGTTTGAGTGACCATAATTACATCATATTTTTTTAATACTCATCATTTAGTATGTTAAAGCGGAAAGGATATTGTTCGGTAAATCAACATCTGAAAGGCGGCCTTCATTTTTCCTGAATTCCTCTGAAATTTTGTCCCAGTTTTTATATAAAACTTCTGCGTTTTCCCAATCTTCCAAAAGATTTTCAAAAAAAACTTTATCGTCAGTTATTTTGCCATCTAAAACTGGTTTATTTCTCATAGTTATCAGTTCCTTTCTATACCAAAACTATAGCCTTTTTTTAGGAACTTTTCAATAGCAACATCTTTATCCTAGCACCAAGCAACTGTGCCCGTCTTTTCCCCTACTGAAATACCCCATAAAGCATGGCCTGCATAATACTGTTTAACATCAACAGACGATTGCTCTAATACTTCACGATTCCCATTATCGTATATAGCAATTTTACCTTTAGCCTTTGGATCTATGTCAGGCGAAAATGAATATACATATCTGCCGTTGTTATATTCTAATAGCTCAAATGTAATCATTTTTTCACCTCTCTCTATAGAATAACACCGAGTAAAGAAGATAGCACAACGTTAAAAGAATCTTTTACAAATTCAGAAGCTTTTTTCATGCCACTGTTTTCTTCCAAAAAGATAACACCTTCATAGGTAATCTTAAATGGCGGGTCTGTTTCTACATATAATTTAACATCTTTATATTTGTTTTCATATACCTTGAATCCTTTGATGTAGCCATGGGTTACTAATGTAGAAATTACTTCCAGCCAGTAGTTTTTAGGAACATCAAATAACTTAGAGTTATAAGAAAAATCTTCTAATTTAGCTTCTTTGCCAAGTTTCATACACTCATATAAATATTTTAAAATCTTGTACATCAATACCTGCATATCGTTACTAGCCATTTTTATTACCATATCTTTCTTTACCTAGTTTTCATTCTCTTCAAGATTTTCTGGAATATCAGGCAAATCCGCAAATGACTGATCCGGTGTTAATCCCAGCCACAATTTCAATTGTCTTTCTTGTTCTTCTTCAGACCCATCTAACACGTTAGTATTTAGCTTTTCATCCATTCTATCAGTCCTTTCTTAGATGCTTCTTTTAGAGTTTGACTAATTACTTTATCATAGTCAATTTCGCCTTTATTAGAAGTATATTTTTTTATATTTCGTCGTACTAGGGTTTTAAATTTACCCTTATCAAAGTTTGCCTTATCTAGTAATTCTATATTACCATTATTTTTTACAATAGTTAATAGCTGAACGTCCTCATTCTCATAGAAAAAAAGCAAGTCGTTTATAGAATAACTATTATTTCTTGGATGATTGTGCGCTACATAAGTCTTAGGTGAAATACTTACACTTGAAAAGATCAATTTATCATCAGAACCATATTTTGTTTCTTTTGGCTTAAAGTCAGGAGTCATTTTATACCCTACTTCATTTGATTGGTTGTGAACTCTAGATTCTTCCAATAATCGCTTGTGAATCACTTGTAATTTTTTAGCCTCTTTTTCAGTAAGTCTAGCAAGTTTCATAAGTGGGACTCTATTTATAGCAGATTCGGTTATTACTGTGATTGGTCCTTTTTTATTTTCATGCAAAGCCTGTTTTTCTTTCCACTCGTCAAACCTTAAACTGTGTTCTCCATTTGCTAGACCATCTAGCCACTTTTCATACTCCTTACGGTCAGAATGTGGTGCGAGCGCACAATGGCAATTTGGATGCCTTGGAGGTGCGTTTTCTCCTATTTCCATGTCTTTAAGTTTGAATATTTTGCCATCCATTTCTTTACACAGAGGACACACATCTTTTAAGCTACACGCTATATATTCATACTCATCTATTCCGTTCGCTTCATAAGATTCTGCCTGTGCTTGTGTTTGAACTCGTGCAATTTCTGTTCGCAACAATCTTTCTGCATTGCATCTTGATACATCGAATTTCTTTCGTATCTGAGGGATAAACTCTCTAGGATTCTTGCCTTGAATCAATGCATTGGATAAAACACTGGATAAACTGTTTTTTAGTTGGTCTTGATTGACCCAAATTCGTTCTGAAAAGGTTGCGTTCTTAAAAGATGAATCTGCTACTGCTTTGGCCATCTTCGCATTATCAATCACTGTATCACCTAAGATAGATGCATTACGTTGAATCTCTTCTAAATATGCTCCTTCTAGCTTATCACCAGTATACGATTTTAATTCATCATGCCCTGCCACAAGTTCTAATCCGATGTTTGCTTTTAAAAGCTCCAATCGGTTGACTTTCATTGCAAGATTATAAAGTCTCATCTGTTCATTGGCTTCATCTGAAAAGTTCTTTTCCTTTACATACTTCTTAGCTTTTCTTTGAAATGCTTTGATATCTATGTTTGAAACTCTTTTTTTAGCTTCTGCCATAGTGATGTTTTCTTTATTTGCATAGCGACTAAAAAAGGATTCGATTTCCTTTTCAACCGAATCCATCATGTTTGCATATATTTCTTGTATCTCATCCGCGTATTGCTTTTCATCTTTTAAGCGTTTCTTTTTCCATTCAAGCTCACGATCTCGCCAATATGTTCTACTGCTCATCGTTTTGTGAATCCTCATTATTTTGGAAGATTCGGTTTTCAGTTTCTACCATATCATTCTCATCTTCCTTTTTGATACGCTCCATTTCGGCATTCGTATCCTCAACTGCCGAGATAAACGACAACTGGGTTTTGTGCGATACGATTCCTGATAATTGTGCAGCAGTCTGTGCTTCTTCTAATAAGTTTGCAGGATAATTTTGTGTAAACTTGTATTCAACCTCAAGCCAGTCGTTTTCAGAACGATGTGTGATTGCATTACTAAATAAGACTCGATATCTACGATTCATTCCAGATGTGAACTTACGCTCTTTCGCTTTTGCAAGGTTTGACATAGAAAGAAGTTTATATCTCAATGCAATGCCTGATGTCGTTCCAAAGTTCTCATCATTGATATTGGCCACCATTGAGTTTTGGAAGATTAATCGCTCTAATCTGTTGATTAGATTTTCCTGTGTTGCATCTGCATTTGGCTTTGACATGAAATCAACTACAATTCCATCTCCACTTCCATCCATTGACTCAAAGTTAATTGTTCGATTATCTCGAATGTGTACCAAATCTGACTCTTCTAATTTTGGACCTAGGATTTTTAAATAGGCATCTGCAAAGTAATCAACATCATTTGCTTTTTCTGACATTGCCTTGTTATAGGCGTTAATCAAACTGTATGTTGATTCAAAAATAGACATACGTTCTTCATTTTCAATAAATTCAGTGGCCGGAATATCATTGAATCCATGCTCTACGCCATTAAATACATGAAGACCACCTTTATCATTGAACTCATACTTATATGTTTTATCATAGATATATCCACGCATAACTTCATCTACAATCTGATAAGTTACAAAATATCTTGGTTTCTGAACTGTTGATTCATCATAAACCATGAAACCTTCTCTTGGATCTAAATAGGTAATCCCTAAATTTCCGTAATCATCATTGAAATACAATTCATATCCTTTTCCAAAAACACTGCAAATCTTAGATAATTCGGCATTGTTGTCGTCCTGGTCATTGTATTTATCTAGCAAGTTGATATAATCATCAATTTCTTTCTTCTTAGATGATACTTTGATTGGAACCCCAATAAAAAAACCGTTGAATGTATCAACAATGTATTTTGCAAAGTTGACCACAACACGGTTATCGGGTTTATAGGTTTCTTTATTGGCTTGATGCAAGATTGGATAATCTCCAATATAGGCATCATAAAGCTTTTTATATCTGCTTGTTATTAATGTTTTATGACTTGTTATCAATCCATTCAACACTTCAATGTTAAGGATGTCTTTATCGTCAGATAGCTTAAATATCGTATCCGGTTTAATAATGTATGCGTTCATTAAATACCTCCTTTAAACGTCCTTACTTTAACTCGGCCAAATGCATATTTTTCTACTGCATATCGCATTGCATCCATCAAGTGGTTGAAATCATCAATTGGTCGATTTATTTTGTTTCCTAATCTATCTTCATCCCATGTATAGTTTCCTATTTCGGTTATGAAATTAACACATCTAGGATGAATGATAATTTCAAAATCTTGAATATATTGAATCCCATGCATAATGGAATCTTTTCCTTTTTGTGACTTCTCAACACGAAGGCCATACCCTCTAAGCTCATCAATGGACTTAGGCTCTGCACAGTCTGCCGTGTAAGACTTCTTTTGATAATGTGAGCTTTCAATCTCTTCATAAAGTCTTTTGTTGGAAAGGCCTTTTTTATAAATTTCATCCCAAACATAGAGCTTTTTATGTTCTGTATCAATGAAACCTATAAAAACTGCAGCAGGATCATTTGTATAACCGAAGTCGATACCGTCTACAGAGTCACAGTCAATAACCTGATCTAGTGTAAATTCTTCTTCTTTCCAATTCTCATATATCAGACCATCAACAATACCCCAGTTACCAAGACCTGCCACCTGATATCGTCTAGGATTGTTCTTCTTCATATTTTCAAACAACCTTAAATCAGCATCATCCAACCATTCATTACACTTATAATTGGTTGTGATAGCCAATATATCAGGGTCATTCTTGGCATCAAAGAATCTTTTTTTTAGCCAGTGGTGTTCATTCCATGGGTTGAATGTAATCATCCACTGTTTCCAAAGATGAGGTGGAAGTTCACCACGAATCGACTCATCTAATGTATCAAAGTCTTTTTCACTTGTTATCTCATAGGATTCTTCAAGCCAGGCCCAACACAAATATCCATACTCAACAGTAATAGATGTTACTTTTAACGGATCATCAAGACCTCTGAAAAGAATCTTTTGTCCTGTTGGAAGATAAGTTGCTTCCAAAGGTGAATACTTGAATTCCCATAAGTGCTCAACTTTTAATCTTTTTGTGGCCCACTTTAAATCGGTAAAACACGAATCTTTTAGCGTTCGATATGTCTTACGAACTACCAATGTGTTCGACTGATCGTATTTCATCATGTTGTATATGATGCGCAATGCAGTTGTTTTCGACTTCTTGGAAGCACGAGAACCTTTGCATACATCATAACGACCTCTAAATTTCCAATAGGACTTATATCCTTTTCCTACTAGTTCGGGTAACTTGATTGTTTTAGTCTTCAAGCTCATCCTCTCCTTCAAACTTAGGTACTACAATTTCTGCTTGTACTTTATCTGTGAACAATGCATATCTTTTTCCAAGCAATTCTGCAGCTTTATTTGCATCAGAAAGCTTTGCAGGAATCTCTACGATTTGAGGAACTTCTTCTTTGACTGTCTGCTTTCTTGGCTTGCCATCTCCTGTATCAACATACTCTGAATGTTCTTTTGTCACTGTAACGACAACAGACTCTTTCATTTCTCGTCGCATTACTTTTGTGAGGTATTCCATGACTTCTTGGGCATCTGCTATCTTTTCAGAACTGACTTTTTCAAGTTGTTCATCAATATAATCTTTGACCTTAGCATTTCTTAGCAATTTAGCAGCACACACTGCAGCGGAACTATCCTTTTTAACATTTGGATATACTGCTTTATATGCTCTTGTTGCATTAAGATCAATCAAATACTCGTCAACAAATAATTTCTGCTTTTCTGTCAATTTAGCCATAGAATTCCTCCTTTCATTATTTTGAAATTAAATATCTGTCTTAATGCCCTTTCCATCCTTTTCTTGGTGAGCCAGCTCCTCTTACCCACAATCGATCCACTTCTTTTGCTATTTGTCTTTTTCGACGACGTTGTTCTGAATCTTTATTAGCTAAATCTCGGCTTGTAAGCTTTTGTACTTTATAACCCATGGATTTTGCCCTAGAAGCTATATCGGATAAGGTCCTAGGAATTTCCCTACTTCCACTATCAGCAAATGATGCACTAGAAAAAGAAAATACTTTCTTCCCTTTTTGCCTATACTCAAATACAGTTCCATCTCCTGTGGTAACAGTTAAACCAACTGTCCCCCCCCCGATTTACATATTGTCCTCTTCCACCCATAAGTAAATTTCCTCCTTATTCATGTATAAAAAAAGCACCTTGAATTAACAAGATGCTTAGATAGCGTTTAAAATTTAAACTGATATTTTTTAACAAATCGAAAAGGCGCTCCGATTCGAACGGAGGTTTCCTCAGTGCATATCGTTTTGTGATATGCATGCATCAAAGTGTAATCACCCCTATACGACTACCTTTTCTTATTTTTATTTAACCATAACCGTTTTACACGGTCAACCATTTTCCTTTCCTCTGCAGTCAAGTTTGTAGCACCTTTTTTCCCGTCATGTTCAGAATGATAATAGCCATGATGAGTATGTGGCTTCATATTTTGATGATCATGTGTTAAATCAATCTGTTTTGTACGTTTATTCGAATTGTCATAATAAGAAATTGATGAAATTTCATCTTTATCATTTACTGTGGCATATACTCGCCCTCTGGTCATCGTTTCCATCGGAGCTTTTGCATTACTAGCATTGACTTGCTTCACAAATTTAATATTTCCACTCTGATAAACTGTATTGTATTCGCTCCCATAAGGCTTTCCACTGTCACTGACACCACTGCTTGCTCCTCTACCGCCCATGTTTTCTTGCCCTCTCTATAACTTTATTTTTATAATAAATAACTTTTGTTCCTTTGAAATCATGTTCAATAGATTGGCCATAAATTAGAATTGCAGTAGGTTTAAGCTTATCAATCATGTAATCTACACCATCTTTCCAAATGGATCTAGCATATTCATCCTTAATACATCCAATAGTTGAGATTGCCACAATACCCCCTGGTTCAATGCCATCAAAACAGAATGTGTATGTTTCTCTTTCGGCCCAGGAAACTGTTGGAATCACACATATTCCTTGACTCTGAAGGTATTGCCCGATTAATCTACTTCTATAGATATTCCATACTTTCATAGCTCTAGGCATATCCATATAAAGAGAAAAGTCTGGTGTAAGAACACAGTCATACTGTTTTAAGACATTCACATATCGTTCGGGAGTGTTCCAAATGCGCTCAAACTGATAATCATCAATAAACATATGAATTCCAGATTGATAATTCTTTGAAGAAATTGCTTCATTGAATCCAATTAACTCATTAGGAATACGAAGTGTCTTTTTAATTACTGGCATTTCAAATGGACCGTCTGCTTCATATGGATCATATAAATCTAGATTGTATTTTTTGATTGTTAGTTCTCTTCCTGGCATAGAACACCTCCTTTCTTGCATAAAAAAAGCCAAGACCTCTGTCTTGACATAATTTCTTATAATATTAGTTTAGCACGAAATTCGGTTGACAGTGTAAACTCATTAACTGCCATGATTATAAAGGGAATAATCAAAATCAAAGCCAAGTACGTGCATTGCAGCTTTGCATCTATTTGATTTATAGCCAACCATTCTATAATTATTTCCAAATCTAAAAACAATCAACTTTGTGTCATCGGATATATTCTTTTCTTTTGGCAACCTATTTGCTATAGATTCTTTCATTTCTCCATATTCAATAGTTTCATATCCCCCAGATTGCTTTCTTTTTAATTGTAATTCCTTCCATGAACTCTGCGAAAAACTGCTTAAACTAGAAAACAAATCAAAGTATATAGCCTTTTCCTTTCCACTCTTAATTTTTTTCAGATAATTTAAATTATAATGGTCATCAGAAGTAATGTATTGAAAACTAAAAAATATAGATGTATCTGGAACTTCACAAGTTTTAGAGTTAATAGATTTTTTTGAAAATTTTTTATTTTCAGGTGTATCTTTAATTTTCCGTGACATAATTGTTCTCAAAATATTCCTTAATAACATCCTGCTTAATTTCTTGATTTATTTCTGTATTACACCAAGGAGCCTCTCGATGAGTTTTGTTTCTAAGTCCCCAAGCAGAATATTGTCCAAATATTTCATAAACTTGTTCCAAAAGTTCTTCATCCTGTTTTTTTATACTATTGTCATAGTCACCATTATAAATGATTCCATTAGAATGATAGTGTTTATATTCTTGATATACTTCATTAACAACAGGACCATGAGCCCAAGCTAAAATCTTTTCAAAAAATAACGGTTTCCCTTTTATTGCTAGATAACACCCTTGTGCATAATATAGTAGTTTTTGGAGTTTTAAATTAGAAATTAAATCAGCATCCTCGCTATCGATAGCAGCTTGATTATAGTATAAAAACCATTTTGCTACAGTCTTAGCACTGTATAGTCCTTCTCTTTCCATAAATTAATTGTCTCCTTTTCTTAATAAATACCTGTTATTC
>ERZ779888.1291-NODE-1291-length-25540-cov-5.168060_pt1 | contig 25540 bp, 24 predicted proteins | sample MGYA00511245_ERZ779888 | MGnify/ENA primary metagenome ERZ779888 (study PRJEB29588, sample SAMEA2155255) | human gut metagenome | biome: human gut; feature: human-associated habitat; material: faeces | place: Denmark | collected 2008/2010 ...
GATGATATCTCCGGTGTCTATAACGGCGCGGCGTACACGGTCGAGGTGACGCTCCCCTCCGGGCTCAGCGCATGGGTGAACGTTCATTATGAATGGAGCCTTGACGGTACGACCTACACGGGCAAGGCGATTGATGTAGGCGTCTACTCCGTTGTCGCGGTTCTGACGCTAAAGGATGACTGCACCGAGTTCCCGAACGGCGCGACGGAATACCGTACGTCGGCGGCAACTGTGGAGATCACCCAAAACGAAGCGGCGATCGCTCCCTGACCTATAACGGTGAGGTAGTTGACCCGCTGACCGGGTTGACTCTGACCGGTTCCGACGGAACCGTGTTCACGATTGCGGATTACCTGACCGTCGCGTTGACGAAGGACGGCAAGCGCGTGGCGGAGATTAAGGACGCCGGTGTGTACCGCGTGACCGTTTCCGTTTCCGATGATCCGAATGTGACAGCGGAATCCTTCACGTTTACGGTGACGGTCAACCGTGCGACCTACTCGGTCGACGGCAAGATTACCGTCGTCGGCGATACGACCTACATCGCCGGTAAGGCAGGGGAGATCAACCTGCGTGTGGCGCTGACAGGCGCCGACGGCGTGACCGTCCGCGTGGACGATACACGGCTGCCCGAATTGCCGAACACGCCCGGTCAGCACATCGTGAAGTTCTATCTGATCGGCTCTGACAACTATGAGCCGCTTGCGGCATACGAAGTGGAAGTCACGGTCAAACAGGCGGTGGCAAAAGATGACGGATACAAAGATATCAGCATCATCTATGCCGATGGCGCAGATCCCGAGATCCGATTTGAGATCGTGGAGAACGAAGTGGACGATGACGTCAAGAATCTGCTTCTTGATTCCGCGTCGCTCGGGCTAAATATCGTGCATCCGAAACTTGCCGGTCTCTATCGCTACACGTTCAAAGATGCCGATGGTAATGCGGTGAAATACAGCGACATCGGTGAGATTTCGGTCGTCATCACACTCCCGAAACGCTATCAGGGCTATGATAAGGCGGCGCTGTTCGACGAGATTTCCTCCACGCTGCGCTATGCCGCCTTCCGCCTGCTGTGCGTGTGGGGCGCCACGAGCGTCGAGCGTTCGCGCGAGGCTTGGCCGATCCTGGACGAGGCCATCCAGTGCTACCACGGCGACCTCGAGTATCGCGACATGCTCGGTTGCCTGTACGAGTTTTGCCAGGGCGAGATCGACGCCGAGGTTGCCGAGAAGCTTGCGCTGCGCCTTAAGTTCGATGCCGAGAACGGTAAGGGCAGCTATCTCAAGGCCCGTTCGAGCGAGATTTGCGAAATGCTTGTTAAATGTTTTGGCCTGGATCTCTCCAAAAAGAAGAAGCGTGCTAGCGTTAAAAAATCTGACGACGCCGAAGACGAGGAGTAACAGATTATGGCGCACGATGTAGTCCTGATTCCCGGTGACGGTATCGGTCCCGAGATTACGCAGGCCATGCGCCGCGTGGTCGAGGCCACCGGTGTCCAGATCAACTGGAACGTCCAGGAGGCCGGCGCCGGCGTCATGGACGAGTTTGGCACGCCGCTGCCCCAGCATGTGCTCGATGCGGTCGCCGAGACCAAGGTTGCCATCAAGGGCCCCATCACCACGCCGGTCGGCACGGGCTTCCGCAGCGTTAACGTCGCCCTGCGCAAGCATTTCGACCTGTACGCCTGCGTGCGCCCCTGCCTGTCGCAGCCGGGCGACGGCTCGCGCTTCCGCGACGTCGACCTGGTCATCGTGCGCGAGAACACCGAGGACCTCTACGCCGGCATCGAGTTCGATGAGGGCGCTGCCGAGGTTGAGGAGCTCTCGCAGCTTGTCGAGCGCTCGGGTCAGAAGACCTTCGCCGCTGATTCCGCCATTTCAATCAAGCCGATCTCCATCGCCAAGAGCCGCCGCATTGTGGAGTATGCCTTTGAGTATGCCCGCCGCTGCGGCCGCAAAAAGGTGACGGCCGTGCATAAGGCCAACATCATGAAGGCGACCGACGGCCTGTTCCTGCGCGTGGCGCGCGAGGTGGCCGCCGACTATCCCGATATCGAGTTCAACGACAAGATTGTCGACGCCACCTGCATGGGCCTGGTCCAGAACCCCAACGACTTCGATGTCCTGGTGCTGCCCAACCTGTACGGCGACATCGTCAGCGACCTGTGCGCTGGCCTGGTGGGCGGCTTAGGGATGGCCCCCGGCTCCAACATCGGTGCCGACTGCGCCATCTTTGAGGCTACGCACGGCTCCGCGCCCGATATCGCGGGCCAGGATATCGCTAACCCCACGGCCGAGATTCTGTCTGCGGCTATGATGCTCGATCACCTGGGCGAGAACGACGCTGCCAATCGCATTCGCGCCGCCGTATCTGCCACGCTCGACGAGGGCGAGCAGGTTACCGGTGACGTGCGTCGTGCCCAGACCGGCTCCGTTGAGGGTGCTGTGGGCACGCAGGCCTTTGCCGATGCCGTTATCGCGCACCTGGCCTAAGGCATGCACACTGCAAACGCCTAAATAGTACTTAAGTGTTTGCGTATAACCTGAGAATCAATACGCCCGGCGCTCTGTCGGGCGTATTCTATTGCGGACTATGTTTCCTAACAAGGAGTAACTGATATGGGTCTGATTCAAAAGAAGGACGAGAAGGACGAGATCGACGGCATCCAGATCATCGAGCGCGGCGAAGGCCCCGACGGTGATGAGGACGAGAAGATCGACCTGGTCGCCGGTACGTCTGCCGAGCATATTGCCGCCGGTACGACGGCCGAGGAGGAGGACGCCCGTCTGGAGGCTCAGATCGCCGCGGACGCCGCCGACGAGAACCTCATGCCCGAGGAGCAGGACGAGGACGACGACTCCGACGCGGGCGACCATGCATCCAAGCACAAGAAGACGATGATTGCCGCCTTCGTGGTTGCAGTCGTGATCGCTGCCGTGGTCGGCTTCTTTATCGGCAACGGCGGTTTTGGCGGCAAGGGCGTCGGCGCGGCGACCCTCACCGAGGACCAGCTCGATTCGACCGTGGCAAGCTATAGCTACAATGGCAAGAAGAGCGACATCACCGCGCGCGAGGCCATCGAGAGCCAGTACAGCCTCGACACCGTCAAGGATAGCGATGGCAACTATACCGCTCCGTCTGCCGACGTTATCCTGTCCTACGTGCGCAACAAGATCCTGCTCGATGCTGCCGAGGACGAGGGCATCACCGTCTCTCCTAAGGAAATGAAGAAGTACGCCGAGGATTCCATCGGCACTTCGGACTACAAGACCATGGCCACGCAGTATGGCGTGTCCAAGAACCAGGCCAAGCAGATCGTCCGCCAGTCCGCGACGTTGCAGAAGCTCTACAAGAAGAAGGTCGGCGACAGCTCCGCAAGCATGCCGACCGCCCCGACCGAGCCTGCTGACGGCAACGAGGAGACCGCGAGCAAGGACTACGCCGACTACATCATCAACCTTGCCGGCGACGAGTGGGATAGCGAGAAGGGCGCCTGGAAGGATGCCGACAGCACCTATGCCAAGGCCTTTGCCGGTGATGCCTTTACGGCCGACAGCGCCACCTATAAGCAGGCCATGACCGCCTATTACACCGCCTACCAGCAGTATTCCTCGCAGGCTTCGAGCGCCAGCTCCAAGTGGACCGAGTATGCAAACGGCCTCTACGCCAAGGCCAACATCAGCATCTACGGCCTGTTTGCGTAAGGTTTGCCTGCACTACTGCGCGCTAACCGATCTACCTGATTGAGCCCGCTAGAACGGACAACGTTCTAGCGGGCTTTTTTGTTACCGAAACCGTTAGGGTAGGTCTCGCACCCGCGCAAATGCTTCATCGCCCCCCGATTCATCTGGGAAACAGCTGCAAACGATTACAAGTAACCGGTGAACGGTCGAAAACTACCGTTCACCGATAATCTCAAAACTGGGTTTTAACTGGTATTAAGCCAAAAAGACCAATTCACAAATCTTCACAATGACCTGCAATTTTTCTTTACGCTATTTTTAGCTGCCCTGCGTTGTTTAAGCACAGGAAAAGTTCCGATCTTTTTCCAAAGCATTTCGAAACGGTTTCAAAACCGCAGGTAGAAGTATTAACGAGCGGTAAACGGTCGATTTATCACCGTGAGCGGTGCAAAAACGTTTTACCGTATGAATCAACGAAAGCGACCTCTTCTGGGGTGATATAGTGACAACAACACGTCACGTGGTTACTACCAGTTTAGAAACCACTGGTCTTCAAAGAACGCTTTCTAAGAAGCTTTAAGGGCGAGTGCCCGCTGGCTTCCGAAAATCATCGGACTCAGATTGTACACACCTTCGGAAGGGAAATTTGAATGGTTGGCTTTATTCTTACCGGTCATGGACAGTTCGCACCCGGCCTTGCAAGCGCTATCGCTATGGTTGCCGGCGACCAGCCTGCTTTTACCGTCGTTCCTTTTGAGGGCGACCAGGCCGCATCCTACGGTGAGGATCTCCGCGCCGCTATTACCGCCATGCGCGAGGAGTGCGATGGCGTGCTTGTCTTTACCGACCTGCTTGGCGGCACCCCGTTCAACCAGTCGATGATGATTGCCCAGGATGTCGACAACGTCGAGGTTCTGACTGGCACCAACCTTCCCATGGTTATTGAGCTTCTGTTCCTCCGCGGCAATGCCACGCTCGCCGAGCTTGGCGAGCAGGCCGTGACCGTTGGCCAGACGGGCATCACCGCCCAGACGGTCGCATCCGTTGCCGGCTCCGAGGAAGAGGATATCTTCGGCGACGAGGACGGCATCTAATGGCCGATTTCGGAGCCAACGTCCTGAGCTCCTCGGTCGCCCTTTTAGGCCTGCTTGTCATCATGGGCTTGATTTACACCATCTGGTCGCAAATCAACATGAAGAAGAAGCAGAAGTACTTCAAGGAGCTGCACACCGAGCTCAAGCCGGGTCAGGAGGTTCTTTTCGCCGGCGGTATCTACGGAACCGTCAAAGGCATCGAAGGCGAGAAGGTCCAGATCAAAGTCCGATCCGGAGCCGTCGTAGATGTTTCGCGTTACGCGATTCAGGAGATCAAGTAACTGTCGTCAGCAAATATCGAAAGGAAGCTGATCAACATGGCAGAACCCAACATTCTTCTTACCCGCATCGATAACCGACTGGTTCATGGTCAGGTTGCAACCCAGTGGAACTCCACCCTGGGCTCCAACCTCATCCTCGTCGCCAACGACGACGTGGCGTCCAACACCATGCGCCAGAACCTCATGAAGATGGCCGCTCCCGCCGGCGTCGCTACGCGTTTCTTCTCCCTGCAGAAGACCATCGACGTCATTGGCAAGGCGAGCCCGCGCCAGAAGATCTTCATCGTGGCCGAAACACCGGAAGACGTGCTTACGCTCGTCAAGGGCGGTGTGCCTATAAAGAAGGTAAACATCGGCAACATGCACATGTCGGAAGGAAAGCGCCAAGTCGCCACCTCCGTCGCAGTTAACGACGAGGATGTCGCTGCGTTTAAAGAGCTGCAGGAATTGGGGGTGGAGTTGGAGATCAGGCGCGTTCCGAGCACGCCTGTTGAGGACACGAGCAAGCTCTTCTCGTAATCCTCGTGATCCACGTTGTCAGGAGTGAAACCCTGACGTTCTGTACGTGATATCCAAAGTGCGTACATACATTTTGAAAGGAGGAGCAAGATGGAATACTCGATCATCCAGATCGCTCTGGTCTTCATCGTCACGTTCGTCGCGGCAATCGACCAGTTTGACTTCCTCGAGTCTCTCTATCAGCCCATCGTCACCGGCGCCGTCATCGGTCTTATCCTTGGCGACCTCAACACCGGTCTTCTCGTGGGTGGTACCTATCAGCTCATGACGATCGGCAACATGCCGATCGGAGGCGCTCAGCCGCCTAACGCCGTCATCGGCGGCATCATGGCAGCCATTCTCGCTATCGCCACGGGCCTCGAGCCCAACGCGGCAGTCGGCCTCGCCATTCCGTTCGCTCTGCTTGGCCAGCTTGGCGTTACCCTGGTCTTCACGCTTATGTCCCCGCTTATGTCCACGGCCGATAACATGGCTCACAACGCGGACACCAAGGGCATCGAGCGCCTGAACTACTTCGCCATGGCTCTGCTCGGCCTGATCTTCGCTGTCGTCGTCACCCTGTTCTTCATCGCTGGCGCTACCATCGGTCAGACCATCGCTTCTGCCATCCCGACTTGGCTGCAGACCGGTCTGTCCGCTGCAGGCGGCATGATGCGCTTCGTCGGCTTCGCCGTCCTGCTCAAGGTTATGATGAACCGCGATATGTGGGGCTTCTTCCTCATGGGCTTCGGCCTCGCGCTCATCACCGTTGCCAACGATTCGCTGGCAACCCCTGCTCTGCTCATCCTCGCTCTCATCGGCTTCGGCATCGCTTTCTGGGACTTCCAGCAGCAGACCGAGCTGAAGGGTGCAGCTGTTTCTGACGGAGGTGACTTCGAAGATGGCATCTAATGAGTATGTGATCCCGGAGCACTACGAGGATCTCACTCCTGCTCCGCAGCTCGACCAGAAGACCCTCAACAAGATGGCTTGGCGCTCCTGCTTCCTGCAGGCATCGTTCAACTACGAGCGCATGCAGGCCGCTGGCTGGCTTTACTCCATCATCCCCGGTCTGGAGAAGATCCACACCAACAAGAACGACCTCGCGGCTTCCATGAGCCACAACCTGGAGTTCTTCAACACCCACCCGTTCCTCGTCACCTTTGTTATGGGCATCGTGCTTTCGCTCGAGCAGAACAAGGTTGACATTCCCACGATCCGCGCCGTCCGCGTCGCCGCAATGGGCCCGCTCGGTGGTATCGGTGACGCCCTGTTCTGGCTGACGCTCGTGCCTATCACGGCCGGCATCACCTCCAACATGGCCATCAACGGCAACGCCGCTGCGCCGATCATCTTCCTGGTGATCTTCAACGCCGTCCAGTTCGCTCTGCGCTTCTGGCTCATGAACTGGTCCTACAAGCTTGGCACCAGCGCTATTGACGCTCTGACCGCCAACATGCAGGCCTTCACGCGTGCCGCTTCCATCATGGGCGTCTTCGTCGTTGGTTGCCTGGTCGTCACCATGGGTGGCACCCAGATCAACCTCGAGATCCCCAACGGCACCACCCGTGGCCTCTCCGCCACTACCGTGATCGTCTCCGAGAAGGAGGCCGAGAACTTCACTGGTATGGAGGGCATCGATACCGAGACCGCTGAGGCCGGTACCATCGCCATGACTAATGAGGACGGCGACGCCCTCACCGCCACCGATGCCGACGGCAACCCTGTCGAGTGCGGCGTCACCGATCTGGGCAACGGCATGGAGTCCGTTACCTACGGCACCGTTACCGAGGATCCGGTCAACTTCTCTGTTGCCGACACCCTCAACACCATCGTCCCGAAGCTCGTCCCGCTTATGCTTACGCTGCTGCTTTACTACATGTTCGCTAAGCACAGCTGGACCCCGACCAAGGGCATTCTCCTGCTCTTCGTCCTTGGCATCCTGGGCGCTGGCCCGCTTGGTCTCTGGCCGAGCATCTGGTAAGGCTCTAGCTTGAGGGGTGTGTCCCTACGCGGCTCACACCCCGACCCCTTAAGCCATGTGTATGTTAAAAGCCGCGTGCTCGAAAGAGCGCGCGGCTTTTGTTTTCTTGATGATTCGGGTGTGGCAGACAGATAATGCTAAACACCCTAGGTAGTTAGCCGAATTCGAGCAAAAGGGAGGATAGGATGGCGATCGGAGCGCGTAAGCAACCGCTGTACGATCAGCTGGTCGATATTCTGACCGAAAAGATCGACCATGAATATCGCGCCGGTGACATGATTCCTTCCGAGCGCGAACTTTCGGAGCGCTATGGTCTCTCGCGCACTACGGTACGCCTGGCTCTGCAGGAACTGGAGCGTTTAGGACTGGTGGTTCGGCAGCACGGTCGCGGTACCTTTGTGACCGACCGTTCGGCAAAGGCAACCAATCTCATGCAGTCCTACAGCTTTACCGAGCAGATGCGCGCGATGGGTCGCGACCCCGAGACCACGATTCTCGAGTTTTGCGAGATGGAGGCCGATAAAAATCTGGCCGAGCATATGGGATTGCGTATCGGTGATCGCATTTTTAAGCTTAAGCGCCTTCGTTCTGCCGACAACATGCCCATGATGGTCGAACGCAGCTATCTACCAGTTCGTCAATTTCTGTCCCTAAAGCGACCGCTGCTGGAGCGTAAGCCGCTTTACGATGTGATTGAGCAAGACTTTCAGCAAAAGATACGCGTGGCCGAAGAGGAGTTCTATGCGAGCATAGCCCGTCCCACCGATGCCCACCTTTTGGGAATTGTCGAGGGCTCGCCTGTGCTCGATTTGGTCAGGACTACGTATAACGAGTCAAACGAGGTTGTGGAGTACACACTCTCGGTTGCTCGTGCCGATCAGTTTAAATACAAGGTTTACCACCAGCGTAGTGACTAGTGTTCGCATCGTTTCCATATGATGATTCTTTGCATTTAACTGGTTACTACCAGATAACCAACCGAAGTGTATAATTGCACGTCAGAGGATTACTTCTAGAGAGAGGTATTAAAAATGTTCGAGAAGAGTGTCGAGGAGCTCACCGAGCTCGGCGCCCAGATCACCACGGCCGAGATTGCTCAGCAGCCCGAGCTTTGGCGTGATACGCTCAACATCTATCGCGAGAACAAGGAGGCCATCGAGGCCTTCCTGGCCGAGGCTCGCGCTATGGGCGAGGGTCGTCTGTCCGTTGTCTTCACCGGTGCCGGTACGTCCGACTACGTTGGCGATACCTGCGCCCCGTACCTGCGTCACGCTGGCAACACTGATCTCTACGACTTTAAGCCCATCGCCACGACCGACATCGTGAGCGCCCCGCGCGACTTCCTGCGCGCCGAGGATCCCACGCTCGTGGTTTCCTTCGCCCGCTCTGGCAACAGCCCCGAGAGCCTTGCCGCCGTTGCCGTTGCCAAGGAGCTCGTCCACAACGTCAAGTTCCTCAACATCACCTGCGCTCCCGAGGGCAAGCTCGCCGTCGAGTCTGCCGATGATCCCAACGCGCTGACGCTGCTCATTCCGCGCGCCAACGACAAGGGCTTCGCCATGACCGGTTCTTATTCCTGCATGACCCTGCTCTCTACCCTTATTTTCGACACTGCCTCTGACGAGCAGAAGGCCGAGTGGGTCGAGACGATTGCCAAGATGGGCGAGGAGGTCATCTCCCGTGAGCCCGAGATCGCCGATTACCTGGCTGGCGACTTCAACCGCGTGACCTACTTGGGTTCTGGCTCCTTCGGTGGCCTTGCCCAGGAGAGCCAGCTCAAGATCCTCGAGCTCGCTCACGGTCTGGTCGCTACTTCCTACGACACCTCCATGGGCTATCGTCACGGACCTAAGTCCTTCGTCGACGATAAGACGCTCGTCTTCGTGTTCGTCAACAACGACGCCTACACCCGTCAGTACGACATCGACATCCTCAACGAGATCGGTGGCGACGAAATCGCTCAGCACACCATCGCCGTTCAGCAGGAAGGTGCCACCGTCTATGAGGGTGAGTCCTTCACCTTTAAGGGCTACGAGGCACTTCCCGAGGGCTACCTTGCTCTGCCGTTCGTGATGTTTGCCCAGGCTATCAGCCTGCTCAACTCCGTGCGCGTGGGCAACACGCCCGATACGCCGAGCCCCACCGGCACGGTCAACCGCGTGGTTAAGGGCGTGACGATTCATCCCTTCACCGCTTAATCGCGTCCCCCTGTAAGGGCGTCCGTCCGCTCATAACGGCGGGCGGGCGCTTTTTGTTTTACGTGAGCTGGGTATAAGCATCACTACAGTCAACTGCTTTAGAAGCAAGGAGTGCATATGAGCACGTACGCAATTAAGGCTGACAAGTTCTTCTTGCCGGCAGGCCCGCAACTGGGCGGCTATCTTATGGTCGAGGATGGCGTCTTTGGCGCCTGGCAGGCCGACGAGCCCTCTTGCGAGATTAAGGACTACACGGGATCGTGGATCGCACCGGGTATGGTCGATACTCACATCCATGGCTTCTACAACCACTCAACTACCGATAACGATCCCGAGGGCATCGATATCAGCTCGACCGAGCTCGCCCGTCGCGGCACCACCAGCTGGCTGCCCACGACGTTCACCGACGGCGTCGAGCAGATCAAGGACGCCTGCGCCGCCATCGCTCAGGCGGACGAGGGTCGCGGCCCCGACTTCTGCGGTGCTCGCATTCAGGGCATCTACCTGGAGGGCCCCTTCTTTACCATGAAGCACGTGGGCGCGCAGAACCCCGCTTACCTGATCGATCCCTCCGAGGAGGTCTTCGATCAGTGGCAGGAGGCTGCGGGTGGTCGCATCGTCAAGAGCGCCATGGCGGCCGAGCGCGACGGTGCCGCTGCTTATGCGGCTGCTCTGAATGCCAAGGGTGTGGTGACCAGCATCGGTCACTCCGACGCCACCTACGATGAGTGCATCGCCGCCATCAACGCCGGTGCCAGCTGCTTTACGCATACCTATAACGGTCAGCGCGGGCTGCATCACCGTGAGCCCGGTGTCGTGGGCGCTGCCATGTCCACGCCCGAGACCTACGCCGAGATCATCTGTGACGGCAAGCACGTTAACCCTGCCGCCATCAAGGCGCTGCTGCAGGCAAAGGGCTGGCAACACACGGTGCTCATCACTGACTGCCTGGGCTGCGGCGGCATGCCCGAGGGCAGCTACACCAGTGGTGGCATGGACGTCATCATGAAGGACAACCTGTGCTGGCTCGCCGACGGCAAGAGCATTGCCGGCTCGGTGCTCACGCTTGCCCAGGGCGTCAAGAACATCGTTGACTGGGGCATCGCCAGCGCCGATATCGCCATTCGCATGGCAACCGAGGTGCCGGCACGCTCCGCGCACATCGAGGATAAGTGCGGCAGCATCATGCCGGGTCGCGACGCCGACTTTGTCGTGTTCGACCATGAGCTTACCCTCGTCGAGACGTATGTTGGCGGCCAGAGCGTCGGCAACGCCTTTACCGAGTAACGATAGAAAAAGACGGCGGGCCCGATTCTGCTCGGACCCGCCGTATGGGTTAAACGCTCAAAAGCACCTTCACAGTTACAGCTTGTTAGCGATCTTCTTTGCCGTGCGCTTAACGCCGGCCACCAGGCCTCCTGCAGGATGCTCCTTCTCGTATGCTAGGCGCTTCTCGCGCTTGGCGTACTCTTCGACGATGATGTCGCCATACTCGTCTTCGATCTTGTCGAAGAAGTCGACGGCGCCCTTAATTTCCTCAGCGGTCGGGTGTCCCTTTTGGACACCGCCGGCGAGTTTGAACGGTCCCCACGTATCAAAGCCAGGGCAGCCGTAGACGCCCATAAAGATGGCCTGCCTCATGCGGCAGATGCCATCGATATCCTTGCCGTACCACTTGTTTTTGCCACCGTAGGTCATAAGGCCAAACACCTTGTCCTGCGGCTGCAGCACGTTCGTGAGCACGCGTGCCATGTCCTTGTCGATCTCGGAGTAATAGATGCCCGTGGCGACACCGATCAGATGATATTCGTGCAGGTCGGGGTACTCGTTTTTACCGAGCGCCTTGACGTCGAGGGTATCGATCTCGGGGTGTGCCTCGACGATGGCGTCCACGAGCTTTTTCGTATTGCCGTGATGGCGCGAGGCATAAAGGATGATGGTTCGCATAAGAAGGCCTTTCAGCTGTAATTGCATCAATGTCTGTATGGTACCCCGTTACATGGCTGGGATACCGGACGCATCGATGAACGTGCGGGTTTGTCCTTTGGTTAGGGCCGAGACGGGTACTTGCGAGCAAAAAGCAGTTGTTCGAAAGGATGGGCAATGGAATACGCTCTCTCCAACGATTCGATTTCTATTAAGGTGTCCACGGCTGGTGGTTCGTTTACCTCGATCGAGGCCGGAGGTCGCGAGTATCTGTGGCAGGGCGATCCCGCCGTGTGGTCCGGCCAGGCACCGATTTGCTTCCCGATTTGCGGAGGCTTGCGCGACAACAGCGCCATGACGTTTGCCGGGCATCATGTAAAGCTCGCTCGCCATGGGTTTGCGCGCAAACAGGAGTGGAAGCTGCTGAGCCAGAGCGAGAACGAGCTGGCGATGTGCCTGGCTTCGGAGGATAACGCCGCGCTGCTGAGCGATTATCCGTATCCGTTTAAGCTTGTCGCCCGCTATACGCTCGAGGACGCTGCCGTGCGCGTTTCCTACGAGGTGACCAACGAGGGCACCGAGGACATGCCGTTCTTTATTGGCGGTCATCCCGGATTTAAGTGCCCGCTCGATGAGGGCGAGGCCTATACGGACTACGAGTTGCGCTTTGAGAAGGACGAGGCTGCTGAGCTTTGCACTGCCGTCCCCTCGACTGGCTTGATTGACGTGACCAATCGCTCCAAGAACCCCATGGTGGGAAAGACGCTGCCTCTGTCACATGAGCTCTTCGATTTTGCGGAGACCATCTTTGACGTGCTCGAGAGCCGTCAGGTCACGCTTTCCAAAAAGGGCGAGGACAAGGGCGTCCGCCTGAGCTTTGAGGGCTTCCCATATCTCATTGTGTGGAGCAAGCCCGAGGGCGATTTTGTGGCGGTTGAGCCCTGGGGCGGCCTTTCGACCTGCTCCGATGAGGACGACGTGCTTGAGCATAAGCGCGGCTGCCTTGTCGCCAAGCCCAAGGAGACCGTCGTGCGCTCGTTCACGATTGAGATCCTGTAATTCCGTTTTGTCGACTCGTATCGCGAGGCACAAGGAGCCTGCGAGATAAGGAGCTAAAAATGATCCTCACCGTTACGATGAACCCGTCTGTCGATACGCGCTATCAGCTCGATGAGCTCGTCATCGACGACGTTAACCGTGTGACGCCCGAAAAGACCGCCGGCGGCAAGGGCCTTAACGTAGCCCGCGTCCTTGGTCAGCTGGGCGACGACGTTGTGGCAACCGGTCTGCTCGGCGGCCACATGGGCGCCTACATGGCTGAGCTCATGGATGCCAACGGCATTAAGAATGATTTTGTACCCATCAAGGGCGAGACTCGTATTTGCCTCAACATCCTCCATGCCGGCAACCAGACCGAGCTGCTCGAGAGCGGCCCGACGATTGCCCCCGAGGAGCTCGATGCCTTTACCGCCAAGTTTACCGAGCTTGCGAGCAAGGCCGCTGTCGTTACCATCTCGGGTTCGCTACCCCGCGGTGTCGAGGCGGACTACTATGCCAAGATCACGGGCATTGCCGAGAACGCCGGTGCCAAGGTGCTGCTCGATACCTCGGGCGCTTCGCTCGAGGCCGCCCTTAAGTCCGAAATTAAGCCCGAGCTGGTCAAGCCTAATCTGACCGAGATTAACGGCCTTCTGGGCACGAGCTTTACCACCGACGATGTGGACGAGCTCCGCGCCGCACTTGCCTCTGACGCTCGTTTCTCCGATATCCCCTGGGTCGTCGTGTCCATGGGTGCCGCCGGTTCCGTGGGTTTCCACAATGGCCGTGCGTTCCGCGCCAAGACTCCCGATATCCCCGCCGTTAACGCTACGGGCTCTGGCGACTCGACCATTGCCGGCTTCGCACATGCGATAGCTGCTGGCGCGGATGACGAGACGGTACTGCGTACCGCCAACACCTGCGGCAAGCTCAATGCCATGGATCCTATGACTGGCCATCTGGTCATGGACCGTTGGGACGAGGTCTACAACGGCGTTGTCGTGACCGAGCTGTAAGGGCTTGGGCGTCGGCCCCGGCATCGTTTGCTAGCTCATGTCGACGACAAGTGCAGTAGCATTATGCCGGGGCGCGACGCCGACGCTGTCGTGTTCAATCCCGACCTTACCCTGGTCGAGACGTATGTGGGCGGCAACAGCGTCGGCAATGCGTTTACCGAGTAGCCGCCAAAGAAACGATCCGAGAGGGGATTTAGATGATTTACGGTGCATTGGGCGATATCGAGGAGTATCGCGGAATGCTCAAGGGCCTCGACGTGCTGATCGACTGGCTCGAGGAGAACGACCCGGCGGAGCTCGAGGTCGGCAGCCATCCGATTCTGGGCGACAAGGTCTTTGCGAACGTCATGGCTCCCACGACGCGTCCCGAGGCCGAGGCTCACTACGAGACGCATCAGCGCTATCACGACCTGCAGATCGACATTGAGGGTCGCGAGGCCTTTAAGGCCGCTACGGGCAGCTTGACGCTGGTCCAGGAGTTTGACGAGAAGGACGACTACGATCTGGTCGATTCCGACGCTTCAATCGCCGGCGATCTTGCCGACGACAAGTTTGCGCTGTTCGTTGCCGGCGAGCCTCACATGCCCACGCTCGAGTTCCCGGGCGATGGCGCACAGCCGGTCAAGAAGATCTGCTTTAAGCTGCTTGCAGATGCTTACTGGGAAGAGTAACGAACTGCTCGTGAGCTAGCGTGATTTCCCTTGGGGAACGCGTTTGAGCCCCGCTGATCGCGGTCCCCTTGGGGATTGCGGTTGGCGGGGCTTTTTTGTTGAGTAGGGGAGTTGAGGCCGTTACGATACGTGGATTGGCACGCACGCACTCAAAATCGGCAACAAAAAAGCCGCCCGAAGGCGGCTATCTTGTGCAATGGAGCCAGCGACCGGGCTCGAACCGGTGACCCCCGCTTTACGAGAGCGGTGCTCTACCAACTGAGCTACGCTGGCGGCCATGTGGTGACGCAACTGAGGCGTCAACGGCTGTCTATGATACGGGACATCGCACATCCGCGCAAGTGTTCTGAGGGCTTTTCTCACTTTAAATGCACTAATATTAGAGGCGTGATGTCTTTCTCTTACGGTTCTCAAGCAGAATGGGGCAGTGATGATTCAACCCAAGATTCTTCTCACGCGTATCGATGACCGTTTCATTTACGGGCAAGATGTTGAGCTGTGGAACGAGGCCGTGGGCTCCAACCTTGTCCTTATCGTCAACGATGAGATCGCGGCGGATTCGCGCCAATGGGCACCCATGAGGGTGGCGGCGCCGGAAGGCGTTTGGACGCGGTTTTTCTCGGTGCAAAGGACCGTCGACATCATTCATACCGCAACGCCGCGTCAGTGGATTCTGATCATGGTAGCCTCACCCGCCGATGCGCTCGCGCTGGTTAAGGGCGGCGTGCCCATCACTAAGATCAGCATCGGTCACATGCAGGCAGGGGAGGGCAAGCGCCCCATAACGCCCGCAGTCGCCGTAGACGACGCAGATGTCGCAGCCCTCAAAGAGCTGCAGGCGCTCGGCATAGAGCTAGAAATCCGCTATCTCCCCAGCTCCAATCCCGACCCCATCCAACTAGTCATTTAAGAACGTCCCCAATGACTAGGTAGCAAAGCGCCCATCGGCGGTGGTGCCGGCGGGCGCTGTTGTGCGATATGTCGCGCTGTGGGCTTAGTGCCTCATAAAGTGGTATTCGATCACATTGCTGTAGGGGTGACCCGGGCCCACAATGCCCTGCGGGAACAGCGGCTGGTGCGGCGTGTCGGGGTACATCTCTGCCTCGAGGGCAAAGCCGGCGCCCCAGCCATAGTTGGCATCGTCCTTGGCGTGCTCGTCGCCCAGCCAGTTGCCGGTGTAGAGCTGCACGCCCGGTGCGGTGGTGTAGTAGTCCAGCTCGCGACCGGTCCACATCTCCTCGACATGCAGGGCGCGGCGCAGGTTGCGACCGTACTGATAGTCATCGATGCACAGGCAGTGGTCGTAGCCGCGTGCCTGCTTAATCTGTGGATCGTCGGCCTCCATGCCAGGCGCGACGGGGCGCAGCTCACGGAAGTCAAACGGCGTGCCCTCGACCGGAGCAATCTCGCCGGTGGGGATGTTCTGCTCGTTGATGGGCAGGTAGTGGGCAGCGTTAGCAACAAAGAAGTGCTCACAGTCCATGCCGGCGTTGTGACCGGCAAGGTTAAAGTACGTGTGGTTGGTCATGGACACGTACGTGGCGCGGTCGCTCTCACAGCCATATTCGATACGGAAGCAGCCGGTGCGCGTCACGGTAAACACGGCCGTAAAGGTGCGGTTGCCGGGAAGGCCCAGCTCACCGTTCTCAAGCGAGGTGGTCATGCGCACGGCATTGTGGACCTCGTCGAGCTCAACGTCCCATACGCGCTTGTGCAGACCATGTTCAAGATCGCTGTGCAGGTTGTTGGTGCCCTCGTTGGCGGGCATATGCCAGTCCGTGCCGGCGATGGTGATCGTGGCACCTGCAGTGCGGTTGGCCACAGGTCCGATGGTCGCGCCAAAGCAGGCGGGGTTGTCAAAGTAATCCTCGAGCCTATCGAAGCCCAGCACCACATCGCGCACGTTGCCGGGGATGTCGGGCACGTCGATGCCCAACACGGTGGCGCCATAGTCCATAATGCGAACGCAGATCTCGGGCCCGTTGAGGGTGTAACGATGAACGGGGGTACCGCACGGCGCGGTGCCGAAAAGCTCGGAAGTGATCATTTGGTTCCTAACATCGAGGTATTTCCGACAAACTGTAACGCGAACAGGCAAGATTATCACTACACCCCACTAAAGCAGGGGGTATTTTTCTCAAAAAAGTGATGATTGGAGCTGTGCGGGCGTTCATTTCTGACGCGCGCGAGTCTGATACAATTTGTTCGTTATTGTTTGAATTGACGTGAGCGTGGAACAGCGAGGACTCATCGTGATTAAAGCGGAGCGACAGGATAAGGTTCGGCAGCTGCTCGAGGAACAGGGAACGGTCTCGGTCAAGGAGATTTCGGATGCGTTAGGTGTCTCGGATATGACGATCCGCCGTGACCTTGAGGAGCTTGCGAGCCTGGGCGAGATCGAGCGCGTGCACGGCGGAGCCCGCAGTGCGCAGGGCCGTCCACACGCTATGCTGCGTCATGAGTATTCGCACAGCGAAAAGCGCACGAAGCATGCCGAGGAAAAGTTGCAGATTGCGCGCCGTTCTGTGGAGCTTATCGAGGAAGGCTCGACCATCTTTTTGGGCACGGGCACCACGGTTGAGCAGATGGCCTCGATGCTGCCGGCGTTTCGCCTGCGCATTGTGACCAATTCGCTTTCGGTGTTTAACCTGCTCGAGGCGCGCGAAGACTGCGACCTGTGCCTGGTGGGCGGCATGTACCGTCGCCGCACCGCCGCTTTTGTGGGACCAACGGCCGAGGATACCCTGCGTGCGCTGGGCATCGACGCGGCGTTTATCGGTGCCAACGGCATTCTGGACGGCGACGTGTCTACATCCAATATGGAAGAGGGCCGCATCCAGCAGCTCGCCTTTAGCAAGGCCGACTCGCGCTATCTGATCGCCGACTCCAGCAAGATCGGCAAGCGCGACTTCTACACCTTCTGCCGCCTGGACAATTTGGACGCCGTGGTGTGCGAGCCGGGCATCGCCGCCGAGGATCGTGCCGCCATCGAGGAACACACGCAGGTTATTTGCTAGTTATCGCTACGGGATTGCCAACGGGTGATGCGGGAGGACTTTTACCTCCTGTCATTGTGGAAACCAGCGCGTCAGCGCTACGCGATATGACGCGCAAATAAGGACTCCACTATCAAATCGTCTCAACCTGTAACAGGTAGGGGTGAAACCACCAACCAGATGTTACAGATTGAGACAATTCGGCGGGGCCTACCTTGTTTGTCTCGATCTGTAACGGTTAGGACTTAAAAACTCGGCTACGTGTTACAGATCGAGACAAAAGAAAAAGAACATTAGGACTTGAAAATAAAGTTTTGATAAGGGATTCGCCCAGTTAAGACGGTGCGGCAGACAATTGAGATTAGTTTGCCTCCGGAGTCGTAAGCATAATGAGTCAGTTCGATGACCGGAAGTTTTGCAACACCATAATTACTGGCTTCGGAATCGCTAAGCTGACGTGCTCTATAGCTTTCCCTAACAGATTGGATAGACTTGGATAAGTCGTCCATGATTCTGCTAAATGCCTGAAAATCTAACTGGTTATTCGGAACGCGCGACTTTGAAATGAAGAACGTATCAGCGCCTATGAAGCTGCCTTCAAGTTCGTAGGTCAATTCAAGACGCTGAATTTTGTCGCGACTTTGACATCCAAATTGTTGGAGCATCATTACGGAAATTGGACGACCTGATGTGAGGCCGCCGAAATGTTTGGTAATGGCATCTGGATCAACGCCATCGCAATGGCTTGCAAAGTCAAAGTCTAAAAGTGAATTGAGCTCGCTAACGCGTTTCGGTGCAACAAACGACCCCTTACCTTGGATTCGATAGATACTTCCACGACGCTCCAGCTCACTCATGGCAAGTCGGACGGTTGTTCTGCTTACGGCGTATTCGTCGCAGAGTTCCATTTCTGTTGGAAGTTTATCGTCTGCTTGATATTCATCGACGATCTGCTTGAGCAGCGCGTCGGTGAGCTGTAAATAGAGTGGCCGTTTTTCGTGTGTATCGAGCATTAGAGCCTCAGTTTGCATGTTGGTTATACCTGATGGTTGCCTCAGTCGGGATGTAACGTGGGCAAGGTAACCTTAACGTATCACAGAGCGGCTCAGCATGACGATCTGATGCCTGTATCCACGAAGGGCTTGTCCGAGCGTGAAGATATTCTGGGGCAGGCAAATACCGTTCATGGAGTCCCCGATATGTTGGAGGTCAGCGCCGGCTGCTTTTGCTGCAAGGCCTATTTTCTTAATGGTCTCGCTGTCGCAGGAGTCTTGACTCGTCCCGTTCGCCGCCATGACGAGAACCTTCTCTTCAATTGACTTGCCTACGTTGTGGGATCGTACAAAGTCTACGATGGCGCGCAGGTCTGCTTCTTGGAAGCAAGGGACGGTGTAGGGGGCTGGCACGAGAAGGATATCGACGCCGAGGTCAACAAACTTGCGCGCAATTTCGAGCGTCATGACAGGTTCCGCAACGCCCGCTCCATGCATTTTTCCGGCTATGACCAGGCCATTGAAATGCTCTTTGGAGAGTTTAATCGAATGGGCGATTGCATCGTTGGAGACGCCGGTTCCAGGGTTGCCCGTCAGGCAGATAAAATCAAATCCGAGTTCGTTAGCCTTTTCTAAGGTCTTGGGAGAGACGCGACGACCCATGGGGATTTCCGTTCGGGATTCAGACATCTCTGCCTCGTTATCAACTGGCTCCAGATTGACGCCAATGGGCCTTCCGCATGCTCGCTTCACCCAAGTGACCGGGTTTTCATTGAGATCATCTGGAATACCGGCAATAACTGGATCGAACACATCGAGCGCGTTAAACAGAAGCAGGTCGGCACCTGCGGCACGTTCGATTTCTGCATTAGTAACGCCGCCGAGAAATTGGGAAGAGGGTACGTTTTCCGCCATGATGGTACGTCCCTCGGAAGCCAGAATTGCCTGTTTTAGATCCATGGGTGACGTGGCGGCAAAATCGGATGCGGACATGTTCAGTAATCGTTTGGGCATTGTTACTTCCTTTGACTAGAACGACAGGCTTGTGACATTGTCTCTAATATTGTTACAACAATATATTCAATATGTTATATCCAATCGGTGAACGGTTGCAAGCTTATTGTACTGCTCGGAAAAAATAGCCTTTAACTGGGAAAACCTTATATTAATCAACTACCGTTCACCGAATATGTATTTGAATTCTTGACATATCGACAAAGCGGAAAAAGAATTGGTTATGACAAATCGCGCAAATGATATTACATTTCGCACAAGAACGTATTCACTTACATAAGTGGAATAAGTGGATACAAACGGGGACGACGACGGTTGAGTCCGGATAAATCGTTACGTGCCCGGGAATCATGAAAGGATGTGTTATGGACGCTATCGTCAAATTCCTTGAAAAACACCAGCCCCTCTTCGACAAAATCTCGAGGAACATTTATCTGGTGGCGATCAAGGATGGCTTTCTCTCGAATATGCCAATTGTGCTGTTCTCGAGCCTGTTCCTTCTTCTTTCGACGCTCCCTGCCTATGTAGGCATCACGCTTCCGCCTGAGGTGCTGGATTTCTTCAATAAAATCTATGCATATACCATGGGGCTTCTTGGCATTATGGTGGCCGGCACCACGGCGAGCTCACTTGCAATGTCGATGAACCGTCGCATGCCTTCGGGCAAATCTCTCAACCCCACCTCGTGCATGGTTTGTGCCATGTGCGGCATGCTCTTGCTATCGGTGACGAACGATGTTGTCTCGATTGGCGGAGCAGATACATCTGTTTTTGAAACCGGCTATATGGGAACCAAGGGTTTTCTCGCTGCGTTCGTAGCCGCATTCTTGACCGTTAATATCTATAAGGTGTGCATTAGCCATAATGTGACGATCAAGCTCCCCAAAGAGGTCCCTGGCTCTATTGCGCAGAGTTTTCGCGATATCTTTGCATTTGGGTTTTCGATCCTTGCGTGCGCTTTTATCGATCTTGCGAGCCGCAAGCTGCTTGCTGTGCCGTTCGCCAATTTGGTATCCGCTCTCATCTCGCCGCTGTTCTCCGCGGTCGACACCTATCCTGGCATGGCGCTTATCGAAGGCGCGGTCGCACTTTTCCAATTTATGGGTATCCACGGTGCTTCGGTTGTCATGAGTCCGATCAATGCTGCGCTCTACGGCAATACCGTTACCAATCTTGAGGTTTTCCAAGCAGGTGGACACCCGTCAATTGCTCTTACGCAGGACTTTACAAGCTTCATCGGCGGTCTGGGCGGTTCTGGCTGCACGTTCATCGTTCCTATTATCCTGATCATGTTTATGCGCTCCAAGCAGCTTAAAGCCATGGGCAAGGCATCGATTATCCCGGTGATTTTTGGAGTTAACGAGCCCGTTATCTTCGGTATGCCGATTGTTCTCAATCCCTATATGTTCGTGCCCTTCCTAGTGGCTCCTATGGTCAACGCCATTATCGGTAAATTTTTCATTGACGTCATTGGAATGAACGCCCCCATGTATACCATGCCGTGGGCGCTTCCCGGCCCAATTGGTGCGTTCCTCACCACGGGTCTCGATTTGCGTTCTCTCGTATTGATGGCAGTGCTGTTGGTCGTTGACTTTGTGATTTACTATCCGTTCTGCAAGGCGTATGACCATCAGCTTTGTTTGGAAGAGTCTGCAAAGGAGACTGCAGGAAACTCGGATGCAGATGCTATTGCCGCACAGGAAAATGTCGCAAAAGCTCTCGAGGCGGTAAAGGACAAGGCGGAGCAGATCCGCGTGCTTGTGCTTTGCCAGGGTGCCGGCACTTCGACTCTCTTGGCAAATGCTCTTCGCGAAGGTGCCGCTGCTAAGGGTATCGATCTGGTTTCTCAGTCCGGTGCGTACGGAAGCCACTATGAGACGATGGATCAGTACAACGTGATTGTTCTGGCGCCCCAGGCACGCATGTACTATGACGCTATGAAGGCCGATACCGATCGCCTTGGAATTAAACTGCTCACCACAAGGGGCAAGGAGTATATCGACCTTACCAACGATCCCGAAGGTGCAATTGACTGGATCGTTCAGGAGCTGGCCAAATAGTGGATGCACTTCGTCGTTGATTCGTCGGTGTATGGTACGGCCCGCAGCTTATTGAGCTGCGGGCCGTATTTTGTTGAGTATCTAATTGAGACAATGAGCGCAATCGTCGTGAGATCGCATTGGCGCTCTCCGAGTCACTGACAAACTGTCTTCCATCTATGTGACCAATTCGCTTTCGGCCTTTAGCCTGCTCGAGGCGCGCGAGGATTGCGAGCTGTGCCCGGTGGGCGGCATGTACCGTCGCCGCACCGCCGCCTTTGTGGGCCCCATGGCCGAGGATACCCTGCGCGCACTAGGGATTGACACGGCGTTTATCGGTGCCAACGGCATTCTGGACGGCGACGTGTCCACGTCCAACATGGACGAGGGCCGTATCCAGCAGCTCGCTTTTAGCAAAGCGGACTCGCGCTATCTGATCGCCGACTCCAGCAGGATCGGCAGGCGATACTTCTGCCCCCCCCCTGCCGGCGCGGGGGTACCGCTTTACAATGACGCGTAAATAACTTTGGGCAACAAGGATGAGGCTATTCTGGGATATGACTAGACTCCGTATTTCGTCTTTATGTCCCTTGAGAATGAATCGTAGTCTTCATAGAGCCCCTCTCTGCTTTCATCCTCGGCGTGGTTTACACGTTCAAGGAGCTTATCCTTTGGAGCCTCTTTTGTTATTGCGGCCTCGCTATCGGGTAATGTGGATTGCAAGAATAGTTCTAGAGCATGGACGTCTTTGAGTATGTAGCCTGTCGAACGACCCGCTCCTGTTTTTTCGATTGCGCTGCAACTAACAAGCTGACCGAGGGTTCGTTTAACGGTTACCTCGCTGATATCGGGGCAGTTGGACCGGATGTCGGATTTCTTAATGACGCCGGGTCTCTGTTGAAATAGAACAGCGATGCGCGCTTGCTTCGACATGGGACGAGTGCTTGATTCAATTAAGGTACGCTGCTCGAGCTGTCGGTAGGCGGCCAGGGTTGTTCCGAGCATGAAACGGATAAAGGGTACTTCGGTGTTTTGATTTTCATTCCATCCAGTGGAGCTTGCAGCGAGGGCGTTGTAGTAAAGCGCTTTGTTGTCTTCAATAAGTCGTTCGATGCTGATGTAACGCGCAACATCGTATCCAGTCTTTTCGAGCAGCAGCGTTGTAAGGAGCCGGCTCATCCTGCCATTGCCATCGTTGAAGGGATGAATGCTAACAAAATCGAAGATAAAGCGGAGCGATATAAGGAGGGGATCGCAAACTTGGCGAGATAAAGCATCGTTGAGGGACTGGCAGGCTTCTCTAATAAGTCCCGGGGTTGCTAGAGCCGAAGGGGGCCTAAAGCGCACAAATCGATTACCTTGATCGTCAATGGAGACGATTTCGTTATCGCCATCTTTCCAATGGCCTCCATACGAGATTGCCGTGTGCGCCATGAGGTCACGATGCAACTGCAGAATGACCGATGGCGTTACGGGAATGGAATCGTGTTGCTCGTGAATAAGCGACAGCACATCTCGGTATCCAGCGATTTCTTCCTCTGCGCGGGAGCTTGGCTTGGCGGAATACGCCATGATCGCTTTGAGTCTTTTTTGGGTGGTAACAATTCCTTCAAGTCCGTTGGAGGATCGGGTGCTTTGGATCTTAGCCTCCTCCATTAGGGACGATAGAAGCTCGGGTTTGACTTGACTCAGAGCAAGCTGACGGCCTTTATGCTCGCGTATCGAGAGGAGGAGGTTGGTGATTGGAGTTGCTTCGAGTTCCGCTGGGACTGTGGTGTAATCGAACTGGCGCATGCGGCTCCTTTCGGTATCACGAACATACTTTCGATATCATAATACCATTAAATGATACCGAAAGTATGTTCGTGATACCGAAAACTGGAAACCATGGTTCATAACTGCTTGGAAAGTTCGGATTTGACTATCTTATTGTCTTGATCTGTAACAGTTAGACGGTTAAAAGTGGGCTACGTGTTACAGATTGAGATCTTTCAGCCCTGGTCGCCCGTTCGTCTAAATCTATAACAGTTAGGATTGAAAATCCCTGCTAGATGTTACAGATTGAGACAAACGGCCTGCTCGGGCCGAGCCAAAACAAAAAAGGCCGCATGCGAACCCGTGGAGGGATTCGTATGCGGCCGACAGGGGGTATGCGGCAAAAGTTAGGCCATAAGCAGGCCGGTCTCCGCGACGTTCTTGTACCAGTACGCGCTCGCCTTGGGATAGCGCTTCTGGGTCTCAAAGTCGATGTAGAACAGGCCATAGCGCTTGTTATAGCCGTTGGTCCAGGAGAACTGGTCCTGCAGCGACCACACAAAGTAACCGTCGACGTTTACGCCGCCGTCGATTGCCTTGAGGATCCATGCGAGATGCTGACGCATGTAGTCGATGCGAGGGGCGTCGTCGATAAAGCCATCCTCGAAGTCGTCCTTATAGCCCATGCCGTTCTCGGTGATGTAGATCTTCTTGTAGTTGGGGTAATCGTTCTTAATGCGGAGCAGCAGGTCGTAGAGGCCCTCGGGATAGATGATCCAGTCCCAATCGGTGGTGGGTATGCCTTCGCGCACGCATGACTCGCCCACGCCCTTGAGGAACCAGCGCGAGGAGCCCTTGTCGCCGGTGCCATTGTGGTTGATGTCGTTTTCGCCCTCGGCGGCACGCAGGAACTGGCACTTGTAGGTGTTGACGCCCAGGCAATCGTTGTAGGGGAGCGCGGCGGTCAGCGCGGCGATGTCCTCGTCGCGGACGTCGAGCTCGCCGCCGGCGATATGAGCCAGCTTGGTCGCAGCCTCCATGGTATCGGCTGCATAGTGGCCGCGGAAGGTGGCGTCGAGTACCCAGCGGTTGTTGATGACGTCGGCCATGCGAGCTGCCTCGCAGTCGGCGGCGTTGTTGGGGTCGAGGGGATACTTGGGCTCCAGGTTCTGGACAATGCCGATCTCGCCCTCAAAGCCGCCCTCATGGAAGGCGACGACAGCCTTGGCGTGGGCCACCATCATGTTGTGCATGAGCTGGAAAGCCTTGTCCAGGCGATACTTCTCGCCGTGCGGCCAGTTGCCGACGATAAAGCTGCCCTCGGCGGTCGCGGGAATCTCGTTAAAGGTAAACCAGTGCTTGACCTCGGTGAACTCGGCAAAGCAGAACTTGGCGTACTCGACAAAGGCGTCGATCGTCGTGCGCGTCAGGAAGCCCTCGCCGCCGTTCTGGTAAAAGGCCTCGGGCGTATCAAAGTGATCGAGCGTGACATAGGGGATAACGCCGGCTTTGTTGCAGGTGGCGAAAAGCTCGTGATAGAAGGCGACGCCCTCGGGGTTAATCTCGCCAGTGCCGTTGGGGAAGATACGGCTCCAAGCGATGGAGACGCGAATACCGTTGATGCCGAAGCGCTGGCACAGGTCAATATCGACCGGGTACTTGTTGTAGAAATCGCTTGCAGGATCGGGGGAGAAGCGACCCTGGGCTGCCAGGAAATCGTCCCAGGGCACTTTGCCCTTGCCGTGCGTACGGGTCTCGCCCTCAACCTGGTAAGCAGCGGTGGCGCCGCCAAACACAAAGCCGTCGGGGAACTGCATGGGGTTGGTCATGAGTCATCCTTTCTGTGGGATACGAATAGGGAGAGGTGCCCGAACCGGGAATCCGGGCACCAACAGAGGGAGGAACTAGTCGAGGTTCTCGCGGAGCCACTTGATGGCGCCAGCGGGGTCGCGGGTAAGGTCGATATATTCCTTACCGCGAGGAGCGAGCAGCTTAATGCCCAGACGATCGGTGTCGGCCTTCATGTCGTTGTAGTAGCTACGAACCTGCGGGGCGAGCACGATGACGTCGTACTGATCCATGATGGCAGTGTGCTGACCATAGGCGCCTGCAGAGGAAGCGATGTTCTCTCCGGTCTGCGCGGCACCTTCCTTGATGGCGTTGGCAAGCATGGCAGAGGTGCCGGCGCCGGCGCACAGGACGAGGACCTTCAGGCCGTCGACATCCTTCTTAGCGGATGCATCGGCAGCGGGCTCGGGCTGATCGGCGACAGGCTCGCTGTCGGCGGCGGCAGCGGTCGTCTCGACGGAAGCGGTCGTCTGCTCGACAGCGGGCGCAGAGGTGCTGGCGGCG